>LXNH01000001.1_pt1 | contig 58177 bp, 49 predicted proteins | sample 809111 | NCBI WGS metagenome assembly LXNH01 (sample SAMN04870528, study PRJNA318959) | seawater metagenome | biome: 00002010; material: water; isolation source: marine seawater | place: Greece: Milos, Mediterranean Sea | collected 2013-05-29 | depth 5-7 m
GATGGCTTCATTATCAGTTTCTAACCCCTCTGTTTGATCTCCCTCAAAAACAGTAACATACAAATCGTTTTTATCAATTTTCATGACAGCAGTCAGAAATTCCCATGCATATGCAATGGCCTCAGCGGCGTCAAGGCGACAGGCGTTCGATCTTCCAGCCCTGGCCGTCGGCGACATAGCGCAGGCGGTCATGCAGGCGCGAGGGCCGGCCTTGCCAGAATTCCAGGGTGGTGGGCTTGAGGCGGTAGCCCCCCCAGTGCGGCGGGCGCGGCGGCTGGTCGCCGTAGCGGGCGCGGAATTCCTGCTCGCGGGCCTCCAGCTCGGCGCGGGTGATGGGCTGGCTCTGGCGCGAGGCCCAGGCGCCGATGCGCGAACCGGCCGGGCGGCTGTGGTAATAGGCGTCCGATTCCTCGGCCGACACTTTCTCCACCACGCCCTCGATGCGCACCTGGCGCTCAAGCGGTTGCCAGAAGAACAGCAGGCAGGCGCGCGGCTCGGCCAGCAGGTCGGTGCCCTTGCGCGACTCGTAATTGGTGAAGAACGTGAAACCGTGCTCGTCGAAGCCCTTGACCAGGACGATGCGGGCGCTGGGCTGGCCAGCGGCGTCGACGGTGGCCAGGGTCATGGCGTTGGGCTCGGGCACCTTGGCGGCCAGGGCCTCGTCGAACCAGCGGGTGAACTGCTCGAACGGGGACGCGGCCGCCTCGCCTTCCAGCAGCACATTCTTTTCGTAGCTTTGACGCAGATCGGAGACAGACATGGGGCGTGTGTTTCAGCGTTGATGACAAGCAGTTTATACCGCCGCAGATACGCTCCCCTTATTGACCCCGCGCAGGGCCCGGGGAAGTTTTTGCGCCGGAAGGGCGCCGGGGACGTGTCAGGCGCCCTCGGGCAGGCCGTGGCCGTCCTGTTCCAGGCGCCGGGCGATAGCGTCGAGCCGGGCATCGTGGATGCCGGCGGCGCGCAGCGCCTGGGCGGTCTGCACCACGTATTCGGTGCAGGGGCCATAGCGGCCGGCGGCACGGCGCACGATGGCCAGCAGTTCGGCCTCGGGCAGCGCGCGGATATAGGCGGGGTTGTCGCGGTTCATGATGAACACCAGCGCGCGCACCGTGCCGGCGTCCGTGTTGCAGTTGATCCAGCGCGGCAGATAGGCCCCGGTCGACATCTCGCGCTCCCACAGCGCCGGGAAGTAGGCCGGCACCTGGCGGCCCGCCAGGCGGTAGACCACGCCGCGGCAGGAACCGCCGCGGTCCAGGCCGAACACCAGTCCGGGGCATTCCGGCGTGCCGCGGTTGACCCGTGACCACAGGCACAGCGCGCGGTGATGGCCGCGCAGGGTGGCCAGCCGGCGTTCCTCGAAGTCGAAGTCGGGACGCCAGATCAGTGATCCGTACCCATATACCCACACGTCCTCGCCGTCGCGCCAATGTTGCAGGGCGGCCTGCAGGGAGGCTTGCCGCTCTTCGGGGGTCCAGAGGCGGAAAGGCAGGCTGGCGCCGGCCACGGGGGGAGAGGACTGCATGTTCACGACGACGGTTTCCGGTCAGGCTCGAGCGGGGGGTTGCGATTGGCCCAGCCACCGGCCATCAAGGCCACGGAATAGGCCCAGAACAGCGGGGCAACGCCGATGACCGCACCGAGCGCGCCGAAGGTCAGCGGCAGGGACACCTGGGATCCGTTGATCAGCGCCATCCGCAGCCCGACGGCTTCGGCGGCGCGGCCCGGCGGCGAATGCTGGTGCAGCAATGAAAGCATACTCGGTTGGCAGCACCCCAGCGCAAGCCCAAGGATGAATGACAGCACGATCAGGATGCCAACGTCGGTGAAAAGCGGGTAAAGCATGAAATCGATGGCGGCGGTGGCCATGGCCGTCCGTACCAGGGTCCACGACCGCACTCGGCGCTGGATAAGCGGCAATACGAGGCGGATGACGAACGTTGCCGCCGCGAAGGACGCAAGAATGACGCCGATGGTGGTGGCCGACAGGCCGATGGCAACGCCAAAGATCGGCACCACGAACAGATGCGTGTCCCAGGCGCCCGACAGGATGGTATTGACCATCAGGATGCGGCGCAGCGCCGGCACCGCCAACAGCTCGGTCACGCGGCGGCGCTGCGCCTGCCTGGCGCCGGACAGCTGCGAATCGACCGCCCTCAATTGGCGGCGCAACATGTACAAGCCGCCGGCGGACAGCAGCGGGCCCAGCGTCAGCAGGCCGAATGCCAGCCGCGTGCCCAGATGGTCGATCGCCAGGCCGGCAATCAGCGGCCCTGAGAAACCCGAGCCGGCCAGCGCCAGCGACATCAGCGAAAAATTGCGCAGGCGCTGGGTCGGTTCGGCATGACCCAGCAGATCCTGCGTGGCCACCTGGTGCAGCATGAAGCCGATGCCGATGCAGCAGGAGGCCACCAGCAGCGCGGACTGGGTCTGTGACAGAAACGGCAATGCCGTGCCGGTTGCCACCAGCGCGGTACCGATGACCAGTGGGCGCACGATGCCGACCCGGTCGACCCAGCGGCCGGCGCCCACCGAGAACAGCATCGGCAATACCGCGAATACCGCCACCAGCGTTCCGACCTTGAAGGTCGACAGGCCCATCTGCAGCGCCGTCAGGGACACCGTGATCCGTCCCCCCGTGAGCGCCACGTGGTTCAGCATGGCCAGCACGCACAACAACGCCGCCCCGGAAAACTCCGGGGCGGCGTTGTGAGTAGAGGGAGAGGGGGGCGGATTGGACACGGATACGGCGTAACTGAGTCCATTCTGTGCCTATCGTCGGCCTATGTCGAGGCGCGCTTATTTTGCGCCGCCGCAATCCATGATGAGCCGGGGCGAGCGGATAGGCTGCATCTATGGCCCTTCTACGGCAAGGATGCCGCAAGATGGCATCACGTTGCGGACAGGGTTGCGCAAAATGGAAACGCTAATGCGCCGCAACAGATGTATCGTTCATGCAACGGAACAATTCTCCTGGTCGCGCGACCCAATGGGGGCTTTACCGTTTTTCACCCTTTCGGCACAGATAGCCATGCTTTGACGGCACTCGCCGTTTAGCATGAGCGGTCAGTATGGGTACGCATGACTCCGCCAATCCGCGTCGACGCATTCGGGAGGCGGAGAGTGCCTCCGCCGCCTTCTCCTGACTGGTTCAATGAAAAAACCTCGCAGCAAAGTCCAGCGTTACAGTCTGATCGCCGTTGTTCTTCTGGTCATCGTCTTTGGCGTCCGGGCCGCGTTTTTCTCGTCGCCGCCACCGCCCACCTTCGCCGTGGCCGAGGTCGTGCGCGGCAACCTCGAAGACAGTGTGCTGGCCAGCGGCACCATGGATGCCATCGAGCGCGTCAGCGTCGGCGCGCAGGCCTCCGGCCAGTTGAAATCGCTGAAGGTGGCGCTGGGCGACCGGGTGAAAAAAGGGCAACTGGTCGCCGAAATCGATGACCTGACCCAGCAGAACGACCTGCGCAACGCCCAGGCCGCGCTGCAGACCCGCCGCGCCGAGCGCGCCGCCAAGGTGGCGACCCTGAAGCAGGCCGAGCTGGCCTTCCGCCGCCAGCGCCAGATGCTGGCGGCCGACGCCAGTTCGCGCGAGAACTATGAGGCGGCCGAGGCCACGCTGGGCGTGACGCGCGCCGACATCGCCGCGCTCGACGCCCAGATCGTCCAGGCCGAGATCGAGGTCGACAAGGCCAAGGTCAACCTGGGCTACACCCGCATCGTCTCCCCCATCGATGGCGTGGTGGTGGCGGTGGTGACCAAGGAAGGCCAGACCGTCAACGCGATCCAGAGCGCGCCCACCATCATCAAGGTGGCCCAGGTGGCCACCATGACCATCAAGGCGCAGATCTCCGAGGCCGACGTGACCCGCGTCAAGCCGGGCCTGCCGGTGTACTTCACCATCCTGGGCGAGCCCGATCACCGCTACCACGCTACGCTGCGCGCGGTCGAGCCGGCGCCGGACTCGATCCAGAAGGACGACGCCACCTCGTCGCTGACCTCGTCCAGCGCCAATTCCACCAGCGCGGCGGTCTATTACAACGGCTTGTTCGACGTGCCCAACCCCGACGAGAAGCTGCGCATTTCCATGACCGCGCAGGTCTCCATCGTGCTGGGCGAGGCGCGCGACGCCGTGGTGGTGCCCGCCTCGGCCCTGGGCAAGCGCGGCGCGGACGGCCGCTACGAAGTGCGGGTGGTGGGCAAGGACAACCAGACCGAGACCCGCCTGGTCAGGATCGGCATGAACAACAACGTGCAGGCGCAAGTGCTGGATGGCCTGGCGGTGGGCGAGCGGGTGGTGTCGGCCGACGCCGCGCCAGCGGCGGCGGGACGCTGACATGGCTGCACCGTTGATTTCGCTGTCCGGGGTCCGGCGCGAATTCCCCGCGGGCGAGCAGACCATCGCCGTCCTCAAGGACATCGACCTGACCATCGAGGCCGGGGAAATGGTGGCCATCGTCGGCGCGTCCGGGTCGGGCAAGTCGACCCTGATGAACATCCTGGGCTGCCTGGACCGCGCCACCAGCGGCGACTACCGCGTCAGCGGGCGCAGCACCGGCGAACTGGATCCGGACGAGCTGGCCGAACTGCGCCGCGAGCATTTCGGCTTCATCTTCCAGCGCTACCACCTGCTGTCCGACCTGACGGCGCAGGGCAACGTCGAGGTGCCGGCCGTCTATGCCGGCAAGCGCCGCGAGGCGCGGCTGGCGCGCGCCGCCGAATTGCTCGAACGCCTGGGGCTGGGCGAGCGCACCGGCCACCGTCCTGGCCAGTTGTCCGGCGGCCAGCAGCAGCGCGTGAGCATTGCCCGCGCGCTGATGAACGGCGGCGACATCATCCTGGCCGACGAGCCGACCGGCGCGCTGGACACGCATACCGGCCAGGAAGTGCTGCGCATCCTCGAAGAGCTGAACGCCGCCGGCCACACCATCATCCTGGTCACCCACGACATGAACGTGGCGCGCCACGCGCAGCGCATCATCGAGATCAGCGACGGCGAGATCGTCGCCGACCAGCGCAATCCCGACGCGCCGCGCATCGAGGCGGCGCGCGAAGCAGCCGCGCCGCTGCCGCCGCGCCCGGCCTGGCAGGCCTACCTGGACCGCTGTGGCGAGGCGCTGCGCATGGCGCTGCTGGCCATGAACGCGCACCGCCTGCGCACCTCGCTGACCATGCTGGGCATCATCATCGGCATTGCCGCGGTGGTGTCGGTGGTGGCGCTGGGCGAGGGCTCGCGCCAGAAGATCCTGGAAGATATCAGCGAGATCGGCACCAACACCGTCGAGGTGTTCCCGGGCAAGGACTTCGGCGACGAAAAGGCCATGACCATCCGCACCCTGGTGCCGGCCGATGCCGAGGCCCTGTCACGCGAGTCCTACGTGGACAGCGTCACGCCCGAGGTTTCCACCAGCAACACGCTGCGCTATCGCAATGTGGCGGTGAACGGCTCGATCCAGGGCGTGGGCGAGCAGTACTTCCGCGTGCGCGCGGTCAAGCTGGCGCAGGGCAAGTTTTTCGATGCCACCAGCGTGGCGCGGCGCGCCCAGGAAGTGGTGATCGACGAGAGCACCCGCAAGACCCTGTTCGGTTCGCACACCGACCCGATCGGGCAGGTCGTGTTTTTGGGATCGATGCCGGCGCGGGTGATCGGCGTCACGAAAAAGAACGACACCGTGTTCGGCAACAACGAAACCCTGAATGTGTGGATTCCTTACACCACGGCGCTGTCGCGCGTGCTGGGACAGCAGCATCTGAAAAGCATCACCGTGCGCGTCAACGACGCCGCGCCGCCAGCGGCCGCCGAACAGGCCATCACCAAGGTGCTGCTGCGCCGCCACGTGGTGAAGGATTTCTTCGTGTTCAACACCGATGCGATCCGCAAGACCATCGAGCGCACCACGGCCACCATGACGCTGCTGGTGTCGCTGATCGCGCTGATCTCGCTGATGGTCGGCGGCATCGGCGTCATGAACATCATGCTGGTGTCGGTGACCGAGCGTACCCGCGAGATCGGCGTGCGCATGGCGGTGGGCGCGCGTCGCAGCGACATCATGCAGCAATTCCTGATCGAAGCCGTGCTGGTCTGCCTGATCGGCGGCGCCGTGGGCATCGCCTTGTCGCTGGGGCTGGGCGTGCTGGTGTCCAAGGCTACCGGCGGTTCGTTCCGCATGATCTATTCGACCGCGTCGATGGTGGCGGCCTTCACCTGCTCGACACTGATCGGCGTGCTGTTCGGCTATTTACCGGCGCGCAACGCGGCGCGCCTGGACCCCGTCGAGGCCCTGGCCCGGGAATGAGGAAGATGAAAGTGGTTTCCCTGATCCGCAAACCCGCCGCAGTGGCCCTGACGCTGGCCCTGGCCGGCTGTGGCGGTCTGCTAAAAAGCGAATACCGCGCGCCCGCGACGCAGGCGCCGCCCGCCTGGACCCATGGCGCCGCTGCGGCCCCCGCCAGCGCGCTGGCCGCCGGCGGCGCCTGGTGGCGCAATTTCAACGACCCGGTGCTGAACGGCCTGGTCGACGGCGCGCTGGCGCGCAACAACGACCTGGCCGCCGCCGCCATCCGCGTGCGCCGCGCGCAACTGCAGGCCGGCTTGGCGCAGGACCAGTTGATCCCGCAACTGTCCGGCACCGGCAACGTGACGCGCGCCCGCAACCTGCGCGGCGAACGCGAAATCACCCGCACCAACAGCGCCGAACTGTCGATCGGCTACGAGGTCGACCTGTGGGGCAAGCTCTCGCGCCAGCTCGATGCCGCCGAATGGGAGGCATTGGCCAGCGAGCAGGACCGCCAGAGTTCGGCGCTGTCGCTGGTGGGCACCACGGCCACGCTGTACTGGCAGACCGCCTTCATCAACCAGCGCATCGCCAGCAGCCTGGAGAGCATCGCCTACGCCCGCAAGACGCAGGACCTGGTGCGCGCGCAGTACGCCGCCGGCGGCGCCTCGGCGCTGGAGCTGGCCGAGGCCGAGCAGACCGTGGCGAGCCAGCAGGCGGCGCACGCGCTGCTGGTGCAGCAGCGCGTGGAATACGTGAACGCCCTGGCGATCCTGTTCGACGGCCCGCCCGACCGTACCATGGCCGACCCGCAACGCCTGCCGCAATACCCGCTGCCGCAGGCGCGCGAAGGCGTGCCGGCCGAACTGCTGGGTCGTCGCCCGGATCTGCGCGCCGCCGAATTGCGGCTGCGCGAATCGCTGTCCAACATCGACGCGGCGCGCGCCAGTTTCTATCCGACGCTGAACCTGACCGGCGCGCTGGGCAGCTCCAGTCCGACGCTGTCGAATGTGCTGCAGAACCCCGTGGGATCGTTGGCGGGAGCGCTGACGCTGCCATTCCTGCAATGGAACCGCCTGAGCCTGAACCTGCGCGTGTCGCAGGCCGATTTCGACGAGCGGGTCGTGAGCTTCCGCCAGGCCCTGTACCAGGCGATGGCGGACGTGGAGAACGCCTTGTCCAATCGTACCCAGTTGCGCCTGCAGGCCGAGCAACTGGACGCGTCCCTGAAGGCGGCGCGCGAGGCCGAGCGCCTGTACGAGGTACGCTACCGGGCCGGCTCGGTCTCGTTGCGGTTCTGGCTGGACGCGCAGGAAAAGCGGCGCGCGGCCGAGATCGCGCGGGACGAGAACGCCCTGAACCGCCTGATCAACCAGGTGAAGGTCTATCAGGCGCTGGGCGGCGACGATGCCGTGCCGACGCGGAACGATTCCGTCGGTGTGAATGCACGCTGATCCTTCCGCCCCGGCCACGCGCGGCGCAAGACCCCCCTCCGCGCCCATATAAAATACCCCCATGATCCCCCCAGAAGAAAAAGCCGACATCGCCCGCCGCTTCGGCAGCCTGTCCCGCCTCTATGGCCCCGACGCTCCCGCCCGCCTGCAAGGCGCCCACATCGCCGTCGCCGGCCTGGGTGGCGTTGGCTCCTGGACCGTCGAAGCCCTGGCCCGTTGCGGCGTCGGCGCCCTGACGCTGATCGACCTGGACCACATCGCCGAATCCAACGTCAACCGGCAGATCCATGCCCTGACGCAAACCCTGGGGCAATCCAAGGTGGATGCCATGGCCGAGCGCGTCCTGGCCATCAATCCCGAGTGCCGCCTGACACGCGTCGATGATTTCGTATCGCCGGAGAACGTCGGGCAAGTGCTGCCCGGTCCCTACCACGCCATCATCGACTGCACCGATCAGGCCGCCGCCAAGATCGCCATGATCCTGCATGCGCGGGCGCTGGGGATACCGATGCTGCTGTGTGGCGGCGCCGGCGGCAAGACCGATCCGCTGGCGTTGCGCGCCGGCGACTTGTCGGCCGCCGTCAACGACGCCTTGCTGTCCAAGCTGCGCAACAAGCTGCGGCGCGAGCATGGGTTTCCGCGGGCGTCCGACAAGAACGGCAAGGCGCTCAAGCGCGTGCCGAAGATGGGGATTCATGCCCTGTGGTTCGATCAGCCCGCCATCCTGCCCGATGCATGGACGCGGCAGGCCGAGGCCGAGGACGATATGGGTGCCTCGGCGCAGGCCGTGGCGCCGCAGGGGTTGTCCTGCGCCGGCTATGGCTCGGTGGTCACCGTGACCGCCGCCATGGGCATGGCGGCCGCCAACGAGGCCTTGCGGCTGGCGCTGTAAGGCGGGGACTGGCGCCGCCCGGTTCGGAATGGCGGGCCGCCGCGCCGCGCTTGCGGCGCCGCGCCATGCTCACAGCGCTACGAACACCACGCCGTCCTCGATCCTGACCGGATAGGTGGCCAGGTTGTCGCGCAGCGGCGAACAGAGCGCGCGGCCGTCGCGCACGTCGAAGCGGCCCTGGTGCAGCGGGCACTCGATCTCGTGGCCCGTCAGGAAACCGTCGCACAGGCGCGCATTGCCGTGCGTACAGAGGTTGTCGGTGGCGTAGACGTTGCCTTCCACGCCGTACAGCGCGATCTCGCGATCGCCCGCCTGCACGGCGATCACGTCCTCGTCCGGCACGTCGGCCAACGCGATGGCCTTGATCCAATTCGTAGTCATGTCCTGGTGTCCTGGTCAGATGGGGTAGATCAGCGAATTCGGGATCAGCTCGCTGTCGAAGATGCACAGGCGCGACTCGAACTTCAGTCCGTCGGGCGTCTGCCGGATCACGTCCAGGTAGCGGCCGACGTTGTAGACCGTGGTCAGCTGGTTCGGCTTGGTGCGGAACACCGCGTAGTTGGCTTCCGATTCGATCCGGTCGCCCTGCACCGACAGCACGCGCGGCGCGCCGACCACGTGGCGCTGGTAGTAGGGGTCGTGGAAGATGGTGTCGGTGGCGCCGTAGATGCGGTCCTTGAGCATGCCGCGGCTCTCGAACGACATGGTCGCCAGCGGGTAGCCGCGCTCGTGGTTCTCGCGCGGCAGCACCTTGTAGACACAGTCCTCCAGGAAGAACTCGGGCCATTGCTCCCACTGTTCGGCGTCGAGCGCGGCGGCGTAGTCGGTGTACAGCCGGGTCAGTTGGTAGTACAGGGGAAAGTCCAGCATCCTTACGCCTCCGCTTCCATCACGCGGCGCCAATAGGCGTACATGCCGCGGATCAGGGTTTCGGTCACCATGTGGTCGGTGTTCTCGGCGGTCTTGCCGCCCAGCTCGGCCACGCTGCGGTGCCAGGGCTTCTGCGCGAAGCCGGATTGCGAGAACTCGATGACTTCGCCGTCGTCCGCCGACACGAAGCCGGCGGGGCCGAACAGGTTGGCCTGGCGCAGGCGGCGCTGCGTCATCTCGGGCGTGTCGTCGGCAAAGCCGAAGTGCGTCCAGACAAAGTCGAAGGCGTCGTGGCCCACCGGCTGGATGTGGCGCGTCGACAGCGAATTGACCTGCTGCTGGATGATCACGCTGGGGAACAGCGTCATCAGCACGGCGGTCGGGCCGTTCCACCAGGGCTCCGGCACGATGTCGAGAAAGCGGTCGTCGTTCAGCGTCATCTGCTCCTTGAAGCTGGACACGCCGCTGGTGACGCTGCCCTTGCCGCCCTGGCCGCGGGTCGAGATCATGGCGGCGTGGCGGAAGTGGCGGTCCATCTTCAGCTCCGAGCGATTGTCCGCGCGCCACAGTCCGAAGGTGACGAACCAGGTGTGCAGCAGGCCCGGGTGGTACGGGTCCTTGATGTTCTCCTGCATCAGCTTCCAGTTGCCGGGAATGCGCTGGCGGCTGTAGCCGTGGATCACCAGTTGGCGGCCATCGAAGACCCGGTCGAAGTAGTGCAGGATGTCCGGGCCCAGGTAGTCCTCCAGCGGCTCAACCTCATGGTCGAACGAGGCGAACACCACGCCGTTGCGGCAGGCCACGGCCAGCTTGGTCAGGCCGTGTTCCTCGGGTTTGAAGTCGGGCGGCATACCGCCGTTGACGCGGCCGTCCTGCTTGACGCCGCGGCGGAACGGCACGCCGATCAGATTGCCCTGCAGGTCGTAATTCCATTGGTGGTAGGGGCAGACGAATTCGCTGCGGTTGCCGGACCGTTCGCGGCAGAACTGCACGCCGCGGTGGGCGCAGACGTTCTCCACCACGCGCACCTGGCCGTCGTTGTCGCGCAGCAGGATGACCGAACGCTCGCCCACGGCGGTGCGCTTGAAGTCGCCGGGGTTGGGGATTTCCGCTTCCAGGCCGACGTAGCTCCAGTGGCCGCGATAGAAAAAGCGCGCCAGCTCGCGCTGGTGCAGGGCGGCGTCGGTATAGACGCCGAAGGGAATGCGGTGGCTGCCGTCGCCCTGCCAGGGCGGCACGAACGACAGCGGCTGTTCGGGGGCGTTCATCGGCGGCCTCCGGCGAAGCGGCCGCGCCGACAGGGCGGGGCGGGGGGATGGCGCATGGTTGTCTCCTTCATCCATCGGGGCCCGCGCGGCATGGGCGCAGGCGTTTGTTGCATCATCGGCCAGGGTGTGAAATAAATAAATAGAATCTGGATGATGACAACAATCACCAAAATGAATATTGGTGGAGACAAGCATGAACCTGCAAGACATGGACCTGAACCTGCTGGTCGTGTTCAACGCGTTGTGCAAGCACGGCCGGGTGTCGGCGGTGGCGCAGAACCTGGGCATCTCGCAGCCTGGCGTCAGCAACGCGCTGGGTCGGCTGCGCAAGCTGCTGGGCGACGAGCTGTTCCTGCGCACCTCGCGCGGCATGGTGCCCACGCCGTATGCCGAGGCGCTGGCGCAACCCATCGCCGACGCGCTGGCAGCGCTGCACGGTACGCTCAACGCCCGCGCCAGCTTCGATCCGGCGCGCAGCGAGCGGGCCTTCGTCATCGGCGTCAACGACGTCGGTGAAACCTATTTCCTGCCGCGCCTGATGCGGGCCCTGGACGGCGCCGCGCCCGGCGTCACCATCCGCACCGTGCGCACCACCTCGATCGACGTGAAGGACGAGATGGAGCGCGGCCGCATCGATCTGGCGATGGGGTTCCTGCCGGGCCTGAAGCACGGCTTCTTCCAGCGCCGGCTGTTCCGCCAGCCGTACGTGTGCATTTTCCGCGAGGACCACCCGCTGGCGCGCACCGGCGTGTCGGCGCGGCAGTTCCGCGCCGCCGAGCACGTCGCCATCGTGTCCGAGGGCACCGGCCACGGCGTGGTCGACCAGGTCATCGAGCAGGCCGGCATTCGCCGGCGCCTGCGCCTGACGGTGCCGCACTTCATGGCGGTGGGGCCGGTGCTGCAGGCCACCGACATGATCGCGGTGGTGCCGCGCCGCTTCGCCGATTGCGCCTGCAAGCCCTTCGGCCTGGCCACCGCGCCCTGTCCGGTGAAGATCCCGGAGTCCGTCATCAACGTGTTCTGGCATGCCCGTAACCACCGCGAGCCCGCCAACCAGTGGCTGCGGCAGGTGGTGGTGGAGCAGTTCGCGGATTAGCGGGACCCGCGCGCGAGGCGGGCGGCCGGTTCAGGCTTCGCGCAGGGTCACCGTGAACCAGCCGCGCAAGGCGTTGGACAGGCGGATCTCTTCAGCCGCATGCAGATCGGCCAGGGTCAGCACCCGTTCCTTGGCGTTGCCGGTGTCGAGCAGTTCGGCGCGCTGCACGCCGGGCAGACAGCCACTATCGACCGGCGGGGTGTACCACTCGCCATCCAGGCGCAGGTAGACGTTGCTGCGGCTGCCTTCGCACAGCTCGCCGCGTTCGTTCAGGTAGACCAGGTCGAAGATGTGCGGATGGGCCGGCAGCCATTCGATGGTCTTGGTGTACCAGGGCCGGTAGGTGGTCTTGTAGCGCAGCAGCGGTTCGGACGAGCGCAGCGCCTCGGGCGCCAGCATGATTTCCTGCACCGCCGGCAGCGGCGGCAGCACGGCGGTCTGGATGTGGCGGTTGCCATCGCGCGCGGCCAGCAGACGCAGGCGGTGCGCGCCAGGCGTGTTCAGGCTGAGGGCGGCGATCATGATGTCGCTTTCGACCGCGCCGCCGCCCCAGGCATAGCCCAGCGCCTTGCAGGAGTGCTCCAGACGGCGCAGGTGGCGCGCCAGCAGCGGCACGCGACGCTCGGCATCGACCAGGATGGTCTCGATCAGTTCGGGTTGCATGGGGGCTCCTGGGAAACGGCCGACGGTGGCGGGCGGGGCCGGGTTCTATCCTACCCCGCGGACGCGGATTGCGCACTCAGGCGCGCAGGATACGGGCCTTCCAGTGGCATTCCTGCCATTCCTCGGCCGGGTCGGAGTCATGCACGATGCCGCCGCCGACGCTGTAGACGCCATGCCCGGCCCGGTCCAGCACCAAGGTGCGGATGGCCACGTTGAGCGAGAAATCGCCGTCCGGGGCCAGCCAGCCGATGCTGCCGCAGTACAGGCCGCGCGGTGCGGTCTCCATCTGGCGGATGCGGCGCATGGCGGCGACCTTGGGCGCGCCGGTGATCGAGCCGCAGGGGAACAGCGCGCGCAGCACGTCTTCGAGCGTGGCGTCAGGCGCCCGCGCCGAGACGGTCGAGGTCATGGTCCAGACCGTGGGATAGCGTTCCAGCGCGAACAGCGCCTCGACCGTGACCGAGCCCGGTTCGGCCAGCCGGCCCAGGTCGTTGCGCAGCAGGTCGACGATCATCAGGTTCTCGGCGCGGTTTTTCTCGCTGGCCAGCAGCGCCTGGCCCAGGCGCTGGTCCTCGGCCGGATCGGGATGGCGGGGCGCCGTGCCCTTCATGGGGCGGGTGGTCAATCGCGCACCGCGGCGGGTCACGAACAGCTCGGGCGAGAACGACAGCACCGTGCGCGCGCCGTCCTCGATGTAGGCGCCGTGCGCCACAGGATTGCGGGCGGCGATGCGGCGGTATAGCGTGGTCGCGTCGCCCTGGTATTGCACGTCCAGCGGCTGGGTGTAGTTGACCTGGTACAGCTCGCCGGCGCCGATCAGGTCGCGGATGGCGTCGATCCGGCGCACATAGGCGGCTTCGGTCATGCGCGGCGCGGGAATGCTGAGCGCGCCTGGCGCGCTGTCGGCCGCCGGCGCGTCCCACGGGGCTTCGTCGAACTTGCGCTCGAATACCAGCGCCGTCAGGCGCGCCCGGCCGTCGTCATGCGGCGGCGTCCAGGGGCCGGCGGGCGCGGGCAGGGCGGCTTCCGGCAGCAGCCATTCGCCCAGCTCGTAATCCAGCAGCAGGGCAACCCAGTGCCCGCGTCGGCGCGCCGCGTCGATGGCGGCCAGGGCGGGGCCGACCTCGGCCGCCGCGCGCGCCTCGATGCGGGCGCAAAAACCGTCCAGCCGCAGCGCGCGGCCGGCCAGCCGGTCTTCAAAACGACAATGCATGACTCTCTTTTACTGTTGCGCCAGGAATTCCGTCAGGACGCGGCCGGTATGGGAGTGGTCGCGCAAGGTCATCACGTGTTCCGGCGAGCCCTGCGCCACCAGCTTGCCGCCGCCGGTGCCGCCTTCGGGGCCCAGGTCCAGCAGCCAGTCGGCTTCGGCGATGACGTCGAGATTATGTTCGATCACCACCACCGTGTTGCCGGCTTCCACCAGGCGATGCAGCACGTGGATCAGCTTTTCCACGTCGGCCATCGACAGGCCCACGGTCGGCTCATCCAGCACGTACAGCGTGTGCGGGATGCGCGAGGCGCGGCCGGTCTTGATCAGGCCGTCGGTCAGGCGCGCCTTGGATAGCTCGGTCACCAGCTTGATGCGCTGCGCCTCGCCGCCGGACAGCGTCGGCGACGGCTGGCCCAGCGTCAGGTAGCCCAGGCCGACGTCCTGCATCAGTTGCAGCGGACGGTGGATCTTGGGATGGGCGGCGAAGTACTCGATGGCGTCATCGACTTCCATGGCCAGCAGTTCGCCGGCGTTCTTGCCGCGCATCTGCACGCTCAGCGTGTCGCTGTTGAAGCGCGCGCCGTTGCAGGCATCGCACGGCACCTTCACGTCGGGCAGGAAGTTCATTTCGATGGTGCGCATGCCCTGGCCTTCGCAGATCGGGCAGCGGCCGTCGCCGGTGTTGAACGAGAAGCGCGCCGCCGTCCAGCCGCGCATGCGCGCTTCGCGCGTGTCGGCGAACTGCTTGCGCACGTCGTCCCAGAAGCCGACGTAGGTGGCCGGGCACGAGCGCGGTGTCTTGCCGATCGGGGTCTGGTCCACTTCCAGCACGCGGTCGATCGCCTCCCAGCCGCGGATGCTCTCGCAGCCGGCCCAGCCGGGCGCCTTGCCCTGCGAAACGGCCTGCATCAGGTTGTCCAGCAGCACTTCGCGCGCCAGCGTCGATTTGCCGGAACCGGATACGCCGGTGACCACGCTCAGGCGGCCCACCGGGATCTTGGCGTCAACGCTGCGCAGGTTGTGCAGGCGCGCGCCCTTGATCTCGATCATCGGCGTGTCGGCCTCGACCGGGCGGCGGCCTTGCAACGGGTGTTGCAGCGGCTTGGCCAGGTAGCGGCCGGTGACGGATTCGGGCGCGTCGATCAGGTCCTGCGCGCTGCCCTGCGCCACCACGCGGCCGCCGCGGATGCCGGCGCCGGGGCCGATATCGATGATGTGCGAGGCGCGGCGGATGGTGTCGTCGTCATGCTCGACCACCACCAGCGTGTTGCCGTTGCCTTCCAGCCGCGCCAGTGCGTCCAGCAGGATACGGTTGTCGCGCGGGTGCAGGCCGATGGTGGGCTCGTCCAGCACATAGCAGACGCCTTGCAGATTGGAGCCGAGCTGCGCCGCCAGGCGGATGCGCTGCGCCTCGCCGCCCGACAGAGTGGGGGCGGCGCGGTCCAGCGCCAGGTAGTTCAGGCCGACTTCCTGCATGAAGTTCAGGCGGCCGCGGATTTCGGTGAGGATGTCGCGGGCGATCTCGCCTTCGCGGCCGCGCGCCACCAGTCCGGTGAAGAAGGTATGCGCGTCCGACACCGGCAGCGCGGCCAGTTCGGCGATCGACTTGTCGCGCCAGCGCACCGCGCGGGCGACCCGGTTCAGACGCTGGCCGTCGCACTGCGTGCAGACCTTGGCCTCGCCTTCGTACCAGGCGTTCCAGGCGGTTTCCTCGCCGGTCTGCGCTTCGTCGAAGCCCTGCAATTGCAGGCCGGTGCCGAAGCAGCCGGTGCACCAGCCGTGCTTGGAGTTGTACGAGAACAGGCGCGGATCGGGCTCGGGGAAACTGGTGCCGCACGACGGGCAGGCGCGCTTGACCGAGAAATGCTGCTGCTGCAGTTCGCTGTTGAGCGCCTCGTGCAGCTTGTCCACTGGCCACACCACCGACATCACGCCCTGGCCGTTCTCCAGCGCGCTCTTGACCGCGGCGCGCAGGTCGGCCTCGTTGGCCGGGTCGACCACCACGTCGGCCACCGGCAGCTCGATGGTGTGTTCCTTGTAGCGGTCCAGGCGCGGCCACGGCGCCACGGGGATGAATTCGCCGTCGACCCGCAGGTGCGTATGGCCCTTGGAGCCGGCCCACTTGGCCAGGTCGGTGTAGTAGCCCTTGCGCGCGGTGACCAGCGGCGCCAGCAGGCCGATGTGCTCGCCCTTGCGTTCGCGCAGCAGGCGCGCCACGATCTGGTCGGTGTTCTGCGGCTCCACCGCGACGTTGCAGTCAGGGCAGTATTGCGTGCCCAGCTTCACGTACAGCAGGCGCAGGAAGTGATGGATCTCGGTCATCGTGGCCACGGTCGACTTGCGTCCGCCGCGGCTGGTGCGCTGCTCGATGGCCACGGTGGGCGGGATGCCGAAGATGGCGTCCACGTCGGGTTTGCCGGCCGGCTGCACGATGGCGCGGGCGTAGGCGTTGAGCGATTCGAGGTAGCGGCGCTGGCCTTCGTTGAACAGGATATCGAAGGCCAGGGTCGATTTGCCCGAGCCGGACACGCCGGTGATCACGGTGAACTTGTCGCGCGGAATCTCGACGCTGACGTTCTTCAGGTTGTGCTCGCGCGCGTTGCGGATCTCGATCGCCAAGTTGTTGTCCTGGCGGCGCTTGCGCATGACCGATTGCAGCGGCGTGCCTTCGCCGGCGCCATAGCTGGCGGTGGGTTCGGCGACCAGGGCCGTCAGGCCGGCCTGCTCGGCTTCCTGCGCGTCGATGTCGCTGCTGACCACCACGTCGACCGGCAGGATGCTGACTTCGTAGTCGCGCAGCGCCGCGCCGGTGTGCGAGGCGGGGTTGGCCATCAGGTCCTGCGGCGTGCCGACGCCGATCACCAGGCCGCCGGCGTCGCCGCCTTCGGGGCCCAGGTCGATCAGCCAGTCGGCCGCGCGGATCACGTCCAGGTTGTGTTCGATGACCAGCAGCGTGTGGCCCGCGGCCAGCAGCTTGCGGAAGGCGCGCATCAGGCGCGCCACATCGTCAAAGTGCAGGCCGGTGGTGGGCTCGTCGAACAGGAACAGGCTGCCCTTCTTGGCGACCTTGGCGGTGGAGATGCCGCTGCGCGCCGCTTCGGCCAGGTGGCCGGCCAGCTTCAGGCGCTGCGCCTCGCCGCCCGACAGCGTTGGCACCGGCTGGCCCAGCCGCACGTATTCCAGGCCGACATCGGCCAGCGGCGCCAGGCCGGTCTGCACGTCGCGCAGGCCCTTGAAGAACGTCAGCGCCTCGCTCACCGTCATTTCCAGCACCTCGTCGATCGAGGCGCTCTTGCCCAGGTGCTCGACGCGCACTTCCAGCACTTCGGGGCGGAAGCGCTTGCCGTCGCAATCGGGGCAACGCAGGTAGACGTCGGACAGGAACTGCATCTCGACGTGCTCGAAGCCGGTGCCGCCGCAGGTCGGGCAACGGCCGTCGCCGCCGTTGAAGCTGAAAGTGCCGGCGGTGTAGGCGCGTTCGCGCGCCAGCGGCGCCTGGGCGAACAGCTTGCGGATCGCGTCGAACGCGCCGACGTAGCTGGCCGGGTTGGAACGCGCGGTCTTGCCGATCGGGGTCTGGTCGACCATGACGACGTCGGCGATCTGCTCGGCGCCCAGCAGGCGCTCGAAGGCGCCCGGCGCTTCCGACGGCTTGCCCTTTTGCTTGAGCAGGGCCGGGTAGAGCACGTCCTGCACCAGGGTCGATTTGCCCGAGCCGGACACGCCCGTGACGCACACCAGCCGGCCCAGCGGCAGCTCGACCGAAACGTTCTTCAGGTTGTGCGCGCTGACGCCTTCGAGCAGCAGGCGCGGCGTGCTGGCCGCCACCGGCATGGGGCGCGGCGCTTCGACGCGCTGGCGTCCGCCGAGGTAGTCGCCGGTCAGCGTGCGGGCCGCGCGCAGTTGCGCCGGCGTGCCGTCGAACACGATCTGGCCGCCGCGTTCGCCGGGGCCGGGGCCGATGTCGATGATGCGGTCGGCGGCCACCATGACCTGCGGGTCATGCTCGACCACCACCAGCGTGTTGCCGGCGCTGCGCAGGCGGTGCATGACCTCGACCACGCGGTGCATGTCGCGCGGGTGCAGGCCGATGGACGGCTCGTCCAGCACGAACAGCGTGTTCACCAGCGAGGTGCCGAGCGCGGTGGTCAGGTTGATGCGCTGCACTTCGCCGCCGGACAGCGTACGGCTCTGGCGGTCCAGCGTCAGGTAGCCCAGGCCGACATCGCACAGGAACTTCAGGCGCGCGCGCACCTCGGTCATGAGCAGGTCGGTGGCGGCGTCGAGCGCGCCTTCGAACGACAGGGCGTCGAAGAACGCGCGCACCCGCTCGATCGGCAGCAGCATCACGTCGTGGATCGACAAGCCGTCCAGGTTGTCGAGCTGCTCGCGGCTCCAGTTGGCGCCGACCGGCATGAAGCGCTTGTAGCGGCCATCGTCGGGCGGCAGCACGGTGTCGGCCTCGGCCTTGGTGCCCAGGCGCCACAGCAGCGCGTCGGGCTTGAGGCGCGCGCCGTTGCAGGTGGGGCAGGGCGTGTAGCTGCGGTATTTGGACAGCAGCACGCGCACGTGCATCTTGTACGACTTGGTCTCGAGCCAGTCGAAGAAGCGTTGCACGCCGTACCACTGGTGTTTCCAGGCGTCGTTGCCGCCCTTCCAGTCGGGCGTGCCGTATAGCACCCAGCGCTTGTGTTCCTCGCTCATGCTCTTCCACGGCACCCCCAGCGGGATGCCGGCGCGCGGCGCGTATTTCTGCAGGTCGTCCTGGCATTCCTTGTACGACGGCGTGGTCCAGGGCTTGATGGCGCCTTCCAGCAGGGTCTTGTTCTCGTCGGGGATGACCAGGCCGAAGTCGATGCCGATCACGCGGCCGAAGCCGCGGCAGGCCTCGCAGGCGCCCAGCGGCGAGTTGAACGAGAAGCTGCTGGGCAACGGATCGGTGTACTCGATATCGCAGTCGGCGCAGTGCAGCCGGTCGCTGTACTTCCAGAGATGCGCGTCGGCGCCCTCGGCGTCCATGGCGTACACGGCCAGGTGCCCGGCGCCCATGCGCAGCGCGGTGTCCAGCGCTTCCATCACGCGTTCGCGCTCGGTGCCGGCGAAGCGGAAGCGGTCCTGGATGACATGCAGGATGCGGCGCGCCTCGGTGGCGGCCTTGGCCTTGCCCTTTTCCTTCTTGGCGCCCTTGGCCGGCGCGTCGGCGCGCGGCACGGCGGTTTCCTCGGTATGCACGCGGGTATAGCCCTGCTGCTCGAGGAAGCCGCGCACTTCGTCTTCGGTGAAGTTGGCGGGCACCGCGATGGGGAAGGTCACCACCAGGCGCGGGTCGCCGGCGGCGGCGGCGCGTTCGGCCAGCGAGCGGTAGATGGAGTCGGGCGTGTCGCGCTGCACCACCTTGCCGCAGCCGCGGCAGTGCAGGCGCGCGCCGCGCGCGAACAGCAGCTTGATGTGGTCATTGAGCTCGGTCATCGTGCCGACCGTGCTGCGCGAGCTGCGCACCGGGTTGGTCTGGTCGATGGCGATGGCCGGCAGGATGCCCTCGATACGGTCCACCTGGGGCTTGTCCATGCGGTCCAGGAACTGGCGCGCATAGGGCGAGAAGGTCTCCACGTAGCGGCGCTGGCCCTCGGCATAGAGGGTGTCGAAGGCCAGCGAACTTTTGCCGGACCCCGACACCCCGGTCACGACTACCAGTTCGCCGGTGGCGATGGTCAGGTCGAGGTTCTTGAGATTGTTCTGGCGGGCGCCAACGATGCGGATTTGGGAGCTCATGGACGGTATCGTAGCCTGAGGGAGGGCGGGGCCCCGGACGGCGGCCTGTGGCTGGTTCGGGGCGTGGCGATGTGGAATAATTGCCTATATCGTGAGGCATGTGTCCACAATGTGGTCAATCTTGCGCGACGCTGCTGTACAAATAAACAGTATCGCAGATTCGTCTGAATTTAGCGCGCTTTGCCTGCGGTATTCCGCAGCGACACGGGCGCGGGACATCTTCCAGAGGTGGGGGTGATGGTGTCGGAAACCAAGGTGGCGGGCGCGGCGGCGTTCGCCAAGTTCATGGCGGTGCTGCAGGCGGTGGCCGATGCCCCGCAGCCGCCCAGCGCGGCGGCGCTGGCGCGCCGTTGCGGCTATCCCCGGCCCACGGTCTACCGAATTGTCGCGGCGCTGGCCGAGCAAGGCATGCTGGCCGAGACCGGCGGCGCCTATCGCCTGGGGCCGCGCCTGCTGGCGCTGGCCAGCCGCGCCTGGTCGCAGTTCGACCTGCGCGCCACGCTGGCGGCCGACCTGCGGGCGCTGCGCGATGCCACTGGCGAAACCGTGCACCTGGCGGTGCCGGCCGGCGCCGAAATGATCTACATCGACAAGCTCGAAAGCCCCGGGCCGGTGCGCATGGCCTCGCGCGTCGGCGCGGCGGTGGCGCTGCATTCCAGCGCGGTCGGCAAGGCCTATCTGGCGGCGCTTGGCGAAGCGGCGCGCGAACCCCTGCTGCGCGACCTGCCGCTGGAACCGCGCATGCCCGGCACGCTGGCGGACTTGCCCGCGCTGCGGGCCGCGCTGGCCGAGACGGCGGCGCGCGGCTATGCCCTGGACAACGAGGAAAACGAGCCCGGCATCGTCTGCTACGGCGTGGCGCTGCGCAACGCCGCCGGTCAGCCGGTGGCCTGCGTCAGCATCAGCACCCTCCTGTTCCGCCGCCATGATGACCCGCAATCCGCCTATATCGAACCCCTGCTGCGGCTGCGCGATGCGGCCACGGCCAGACTCGCCCTGCTGCCTGCCGGCGGCGCCTGAACGATCCCTCCCGAAAGGAATGCCATGACCGCTGCTCCCCGTGCCTCGAAACTCGACGCCTTGCTCGCCGCCCGGGTCGTGCCCGTGCTGCGCTACCAGGACGCCGCCACCGCGGCCTACGCCGCCGAGGTGGCCGTGGCCGCCGGCTGCGCCACGCTGGAACTGACCTGGACCATTCCCGGCGTCACCGACCTGGTGCGCGCGTTGCGCGACAAGCACGGCCCCGCGCTGCTGCTGGGCGTGGGCACGGTGCTGGACGAGACCCAGGCGCGCCAGGCCCTGGTGGCCGGCGCCGACTTCCTGGTGTCGCCGGCCCTGGCCACCGAGATCGTCGACCTGGCGCACGCCGCCGATGCCCTGTGCCTGCTGGGCGCCTTCACCCCCACCGACGTGCTGGCCGCGCGCCGCGCCGGTGTCGATGTGGTCAAGGTGTTTCCGGCCGACACCGGCGGCCCCAAGCACCTGGCGGCGTTGAAGTCGGTGTACCCGGATACGGTGTTCTGCCCCACGGGCGGCGTCACCGCCGAGAACATGGCGTCCTACTTCGCCGCCGGCGCCGGCCTGGTCGGCATCGGCAGCAACCTCTACGACAAAGCCGCCTTCGCCGCGCGCGACACCGCCGCGCTGGTGGCGCAGATCACCCGCACCCGCGAGGCCGCCCATGGCTGATTTCGATATCGTCGCGCTGGGCGAGCCGCTGGTCGAGCTGAACCAGACCGGGCAGGACCCGCGCCAGTTCCTGCAAGGTTTCGGCGGCGACACTTCCAATGCCATCATCGCCGCGGCCCGCCAGGGCGCGCGCTGCGCCTATCTGACACGGGTCGGCGACGACGCCTTCGGCGCGCAGTTCCTGGCGCTGTGGCGCGAAGAGGACGTGGACACCTCGGGCGTCGAGGTCGACCCCAGCGCCCATACCGGCCTGTATTTCGTGCAGCACGGTCCCGACGGCCATGCCTTCAGCTATCTGCGCCGGGGCTCCGCTGCCAGCCTGATGACTCCCGCCAGCCTCGACGGGGGGCTGATCGAACGCGCCCGGTTCCTGCACGTCTCGGGCATCAGCCTGGCAATCAGCACCAGCGCCTGCGACACCGTCTTCGCCGCCATCGCCCGCGCTCGCGCGGCCGGCGTGCAGGTCAGCCTGGATTCGAACCTGCGGCTGCGCCTGTGGCCGTTGGACCGGGCCCGCGCCGTGCTGCGCGAGGCGCTGTGCCATGCCGACCTGTTCCTGCCGAGCATGGACGACATGCAGCACCTGACCGGCAACGACGACCCCGAGCGCACGCTCGACTGGATCCGCGACGCCGGCGCCACGGGCGTGGTGGTGCTGAAGCTGGGCAAGGACGGCGCCATCATCGACGATGGCAAGACCCGCACCCCGGTGGCGGCGCTGCGCGTGGACGCAATCGACGCCACCGGCGCCGGCGATTGCTTCGCCGGCAGCCTGCTGGCGCGCCGCTGCCAGGGTGACGACTGGGCCGACGCGGTGCGCTACGCCAACGTGGCGGCGGCGCTGTCGACGCTGGGCTATGGCGCGGTCGACCCCTTGCCGCGCGCCGAGCAGGTGCTGGCCAAGCTGCGGACCTGAGGCAGCGGTCGTCCTGACCGCCGGCCCAAAGAAAAATCCCCGCCGGTTCGCACCAGCGGGGATTTTTTTCGATCAGGCGGCGCGCCAGGAACCTGGCGCGGCGCGCGTGTCATTTAGACGCGCTTGATCTTTTCCAGCATCTTGAACACACCCTTGGGCGACTTGACGAACAAGCGCTTGAAGGCCTTGCCCAGGCAACGGCGTTCCAGGGTGTTGCGACGCACGCGTTTGCGTTCAGCCATGTTGATTCTCCTGTTGAATTTGCGGAAATCGAATTAGCGGATCGAAATCTGCCTCCAGGCTTGGCTTGAAGGCGTCTTGGACCCGACCGCACAACCGGAAACCGGGCTGGCGGGGAAATTGGGTAACTCGGTATTCTAGCCTGAAAGTGGCGAGGGTGCCAATTTTGGGGGGCCAGCCTGCAGACCCAACACGACAAAAAATAGGGACACACTTAGGCCCGCCGATCCCGCCACGCGCGGCTCAAGAACCCGCATCGTCCAAAAAACAAAGACTACTCAGCCGGCCCCAACTTAGGCCGAATGAAATCCATGAACGCCCGGGTCTTGGCCGGCTGGATACTCGACGGATAAATCACGTAGATGGAAATGGGATCCACCGACCACCCCGGCAACACCCGCCGCAACGAATTGCGCTTGATGATCGGATCCAGCGCCTGGCAATGCGGCATCCGCGTGATCGCCAGATCCAGTCCCGCCAGGGTCCCCGCGATACTCATGTTGTTGGCCGCCAGATGCCCGCTCACGGGAACCTGCTCGCGCACCTGGCCGTTGTACAGCGTCCAATGGGAATGGGCGTCATCGATTGTCGTGCGCAGGCACTGATGCTGCGTCAGGTCCCCCGGCGTCTTTGGCTCGCCGAAGCGTTCCAGATAGCGGTCCGACGCATAAAGGTAGTTGTCCAGCGACACCAGCTCCTGCACCACCGCGCCGTCGCTGCGCGGCGCCGGCGCGCCGCCATTGCCATTGCCGGTGTCGATATTGGCAACCGGATAGTCGCTGTTGCGGCCGAATCGCAGCACGATGTCGAACGGCGTGCCCTGGGCATCCGACGCCGTCATCATGCTCAGGTCGAACTCGCACTCCACTTCCGGATAGCGGTCCGTGAAATCCCTGATCGTCTCCGGCAGCAGCCAGATCGCCAGGCTATAGGGCATCGACACCCGCAGATTGCCGGACGGGCCGCCCGACAATGTCTGTAATTGCTCGTGCGCCAGTCGCGCCTCGTCGATCAGGCCCTGGCAGCGGCTCATGTAGGCCGCGCCCGCCTCGGTCAGGTCCAGGCGGCGGGTGTTGCGATTGATCAGGCGCAGGCCGATCGCGCGTTCCAGCTCGTTGATACGGCGTGACAGCGTCGACGTGGGCATGTTCAGGGCCCGGGCGGCCAGGCTGAAGCTCTTGCGCTTGGCAACCTCTACGAACAAGGCGATGTCATTGAGCTGGACGGTCGAAGCTTCCATAGGCATTCCGGTGTGGGCCGCCCGAGTTTACGCCACTCCGGCGCCCCGTCCCAAAGGGGGCGGCGGTTGCCAGGACCCGTCCGGGAATCCGCGCATTGTCAGATTTGATTGCAAATTTGCATGCGATGGCATCAGTTGGCACAGGCATTTCCCCTACACTTCAGGCGAAAACGACACAGACCAAGACCGCAGCGGTTGTCCGGAAATCGCAAAGGGGCACAGTTCGCATGACCGATACACCGACGTTCTTCACCGTCCTGACGCCCACCTACAACCGGGCGGGCACGCTGCATCGGGTGTATGAATCGCTTTCCCGCCAGACGTTCCGGGATTTCGAGTGGGTGATCGTGGACGACGGTTCCACCGACAACACGCACGAGGCCGTGCTCGACTGGCAGCAACGCGCCAACTTTCCCATCCGCTACTTCTGGCAGAACAACCAGCACAAGAAAACCGCTTTCAACCGCGGCGTGCGCGAGGCCCACGGCGAGCTGATCGTGGCGCTGGACAGCGACGATGAAATGCCGGCGCAAGCGCTAGCCACCTTCAAGGCCGCCTGGGATGCCATCCCGCCGGCGCGCCGGGACGCCTATGTCGCGGTGACCGGCCTGTGCGCGCGACCCGACGGCAGCATCGTCGGCGACCGCTATCCGCAGGACGTGTTCGACAGTACCTCCGTGGACGTGTACTTCCGTTACCGCATCAAGGGCGAGAAATTCGGCTGTATGCGCACCGACATCCTGCGCAAGTTCCCCTTTCCCGAAGACGTGGCCGGGTTCGTGCCGGAAAGCCTGGTGTGGTGGGCGATTGCGCGGGCCGGCTATCTCAGCCGTTTCATCAACCAGGTGGTGCGCACCTATCACGACACACCGGGCGGCTTGAGCCAGGGGGCGGTCTCGGTTGGCAACAATGCCCAGGGCCTGTACCTGCTGGCCTGGGACATGCTGCAGCATCACCTGGAATTTTTCCGCTTCCGGCCGCGCGAATTCATCATGGCCGCCGCGCGCTACACACGCTTCCGGCTGCACCTGAAGCACTCCGGCGTGCCGACGGCGGTGCAGGCGTACCGCCTGACCAACCCCTGGGCGCGGCTGATGGTGGGGGCGATGTGGCCGCTGGGTTATGCGCTGTATCGCCGCGACCGGCGGCGCGGCGTGGCCTGAACGGCGGCCGGACGCCCGCCGCGGCCTGCTGGCAAAGCGCTGCGCAATACTACGCCGGGGCCGGCGCTGCGTGTCCCAGCCCCAGGTAGACCTCGACCACGCGCGGGTCCACGGCGACCTGGGCGGCCGGACCTTCCAGTGTGACGCTGCCGGTTTCCAGCACATAGGCGTAGTCCGCCACCTGCAGCGCGGCGCGCGCGTTCTGCTCGATCAGCAGGATCGACACGCCCATGGCGCGCAACTGCTCGACGATGCGGAACACCTCGCGCACGATGCGCGGCGCCAGGCCCAGGCTGGGTTCGTCCAGCATGAGCAGGCGCGGCTTGGCCATCAGCGCGCGGCCCACCGCCAGCATCTGACGTTCACCGCCGGACAGCGTGCCCGCCAACTGCGCGCGGCGTTCGCGCAGGCGCGGAAACAGGTCGTAGACCTCGGCCAGCGTCTGGTCCTGGTCGCGCAGGCCGCGGCGGAAGCGGTCGAAGGCGCCCAGCATCAGGTTGTCCTCCACTGACATCTCGGCGAACAGTTCGCGCTTTTCCGGCACCAGGTTCATGCCGGCCGCCACCATTTCCTCGATCTCGGCGTGTTCCTGGCGCTTGCCGCCGAACACGATCTCGCCGCGCGAGGGCAGCACGCCCATGATGGCCGACAGCAGCGTGGTCTTGCCGGCGCCGTTGGGGCCGATCACGGTCACGATCTTGCCCTCGTCCACCGACAGGCTCACGCCCGAGACGGCCTCAACCTTGTCATAGGCCACGCGCAGGTCGCGCACTTCCAGCAGTTTCGCGCTCATCATTCCGCTCCACCCAGATAGGCTTCCAGCACCGCGGGGTTGTGCTGGATCTCGGCCGGCAGGCCCTCGGCGATCTTCTCGCCGAAGTCCATCACCACCACGCGGTCCACCAGGCCCATCACGAAATCCATGTCGTGCTCGACCAGCAGGATCGCCATGCCCTCGGCCCGCAGCTTCTTCAGCAATTCGGCCAGTTCGCGCTTTTCCTGGTAGCGCAGGCCGGCGGCCGGTTCGTCCAGCAGCAGGATGCAGGGGTCGGACGCCAGCGCCCGCGCGATCTCCAGGATGCGCTGCTGGCCCAGCGCCAGCGAGCCGGCCTCGTCGTGCAGGTGCTTGCCCAGGCCAACGCGCTCGACCTGGCGCGCGGCCTCGGCCAGCAGGCGGGCTTCCTCGGCGCGGTCCAGCCGCCAGGCGGCCGGCAGCACGCCGCGATGGCCACGCAGGTGGGCGCCGATGGCGACGTTCTCCAGCACGCTCATGCGGCCCAGCAGGCGCACGTGCTGGAAGGTGCGCGACAGGCCCAGGCGGGCGATGCGGCGCGCGCCGGCGCCGGCCACCGGCTGCCCCAGCAGCGTGACCTGGCCAGAGGTGGGCGTGTCCACGCCAGAGATCTGGTTGAACATGGTGCTCTTGCCGGCCCCGTTGGGGCCGATCAGCGCCAGGATCTCGCCGGCGCGGATTTCCAGGTTCATGGCATTGTTGGCGACCAGGCCGCCGAACTTGCGGGTCACGTCGACGGCCTTGAGCACCACCTCGCCGCGCGGCGGCATCGGCTTGCGCGGCAGCGGCTCGGCCTGTGGGTCAATCTGCCGCGGGCGCTTGCGCACCGGCACGCAGCGCGCCAGCACCGGCCACAGGCCGCCGCGGAAGCGGTGCAACAGCAGCACCATGCCGAAGCCGAACACGATCACCTCGAAGTTGCCGCTCTGGCCCAGCAGCTTGGGCAGCCAGTCCTGCAGCCATTGCTTGAGCACCGTGAACACACCCGCGCCGACCAGCGCGCCCCAGACCTGGCCGGCGCCGCCGATGACGGTCATGAACAGGTATTCGATGCCCATCTGCAGGCCGAACGGGTTCGGATTGACGAAGCGTTGCATGTGCGCGTAAAGCCAGCCCGAGGCGCAGGCCTGCAGCGCCGCGATGATGAAGATCACCATGCGCGAGCGGGCCGTGTCCACGCCCATCGACTCGGCCATGACGCGCCCGCCCTTGAGGGCGCGGATGGCGCGCCCTTCGCGCGAGTCCAGCAGGTTGCTGGTCGACCACATGGCCACCAGCAGGAAGGCCCAGATCAGATAGAAGATGTCTTCGCCCTGCGTCAGCGCCCAACCGAACAGGTGGATGGCCGGCACATCGGGAATGCCGGTGTGGCCGCCCAGGCCTTCGACCGAGCCGAAGGCGAAGTACAGCGACAGGCCCCAGGCGATGGTGCCCAGCGGCAGGAAGTGGCCGGACAGCTTGAGCGTGATGGCGCCCAGCAGGTAGGCCACCACCAGGGTCAGCAGCAGCCCGGCCAGCAGCGTCAGCCAGGGCGACGCGCCGATCCACGCCAGCCAGGCGGGCAGGGCGTCGGCGCGGGTGGTGAGCAGCGCGGTGGTGTAGGCCCCCACGCCGACGAAGGCGGCCTGGCCGAAGCTGGTCAGCCCGCCGACGCCGGTCAGCAGCACCAGCCCCAACGCCACCATGGCGTACAGGCCGATGTAGTTCAGCAGGGTGACGTAGAACGGCGGCAGCCCCAGCGGCGCGACCGCCAGCAGCGCCAGGAACACGATGACGAGGTGGCGCGGGGTCATTCTTCTTCTTCCTCGACGTGGTGGCTTTTCAGGGAACGCCAGAGCAGCACGGGGATGATCAGCGTGAAGACGATGATCTCCTTGTAGGCGCTGGCCCAGAACGAGGAAAAGGCCTCGATCAGGCCGACCAGCAAGGCGCCGGCGGCGGCCAGCGGGTAGCTCACCAGGCCGCCGATGATGGCGCCGACGAAGCCCTTCAGGCTGACCATGAAGCCGGAATCGAAATACATGGTGGTGATGGGCGCGATCAGGATGCCCGAAACGGTGCCAATCAGCGCCGCCAGGAAGAATGTGGCCTTGCCGGCGAACACCGGCGAGATGCCCATCAGCCGCGCGCCCAGCCGGTTGAAGGCGGCGGCGCGCAAGGCCTTGCCGTACATCGAGCGTTCGAAGAACTGGTACAGCACCACGATCAGCAGCGCCGACACCGCCACCACCCAGAGCGCCTGGCTGTTGACGTTGATCGGACCCAGCGCCAGGCTGGCCTCGTTGAACGGCGCGGTACGCGCGCCCTCGGCGCCGAAGGCCAGCAGGCCCAGGCCCACCAGCGCCAGGTGCACCGCGATCGACACGATCAGCAGCACCAGCGTCGAGGCCGAGGCGATCGGCTGGTAGAACAGGCGATACAGCTGCGGCCCCATCGGCACCACCAGCAACAGCGTCAGCAGCGCCTGCACCGCCATCGGCAGCTGCGCCAGCGGCAGGCGGTAGAGCAGCGTGGCCAGCACCAGCGGATACACCGCCTTGGCGCCGATGCGCCACAGGGGCGCGCGGCGGCCGGAGCGCCTGGCGCGCGCGATCAGGTCGGCCACGGCCTCGGCCAGGGCGAAGGCCAGCAGCAGCCACACCAGCAGCACCGGTTTACCGGCCTGCAAGGCGGCCATCGTGAGCGCGCCGAAGGCGACGAACTCGCCCTGGGGGATGAACAGCACGCGGGTAACGGTAAAGACCAGCAGGATGGACAAGGCCAGCAGCGCATAGATGGCGCCGTTGGTGATGCCGTCCTGCCCGAGTATCAGGGCGATCTGAGCATTCATCGGTACTTCCGGATAGAACGGAAAAACATTGCAGCGGTTTTATCCCCCCCGAAGCGCTGCGCGCTTCCCCCCGGGGGGCATGCCTGCGGACCGGCGGAGCCGGCTCCGCGGCATCTCGATGTGGCAGCGTTCAAGGGGGGTTACTTGACTAGCGTCCAGTTGCCGTCCTTGACCATGATGAGTTCACGGCCGCGGTCGTCGAAGCCGCTGTGGTCGGCGGCGCTCATGTTGTAGACGCCCTGGGTGCCGACCAGCTCGTGAGTCTGTTCCAGCGCGTCGCGCAGCGCGCTGCGGAACTCCTTGGTGCCGGGCTTGCCGGCTTTCTCGGCCAGCGGAACCGCCTTTTCCAGCAGCAGGCCGGCGTCGTAGACGTTGGCGCCGAAGGTGGCGGGCTTGGAGCCATTGAGTTTTTCGTAGGCGGCGATGTAGTCGCTGGCGACCTTCTTGGACGGATTGCTGTCAGGCATTTCCGGCAGCACCAGCATCAGGCTGGCCGCCAATATGGTGCCTTCGACCTTCTTGCCGCCAAGCTTGAGGAAGTCGGGCAGCGCGGCGCCGTGGGTCTGGTAGAACTTGCCCTTGTAGCCCTGGTCGAACAGCGTCGTCTGCGGCAGCACGCTGGCGGCGCCGGGCGCGGCCACCAGCACGGCATCGGGCTTGGCCGCCAGGATCTTCAGCGCCTGGCCGGTGACCGAACTGTCAAAGCGCAGATAGCGCTCGTTGGCCGTGATCTTGATGCCTTTGGCGGCCGCCAGGCCGGAGAACACCTTGTACCAGTTCTCGCCATAGGGATCGTTCAGGCCGATGAAGCCGACCGTCTTGATACCGGTCTTGGCCATGTGGTCGACCAGGGCGCGGGCGATGATGTCGTCGTTCTGGGTGGTCTTGAAGACCCATTTCTTCTGTTCGTTCATCGGCAGCACCACGGCCGCGGTGCCCACCGGCGCCAGCATCGGCACGCCGGCCTCGGCGGCGAACTGGATCACGCCCATGGCGTTGGGCGAGCCGGACGGGCCGATCAGCGCGTCCACGTTCTGTTCGGTGATGAGCTTCTTGAAGGCCGTGACCGAATTGGTCGAATCGCTGGCGTCGTCCAGCGAGATGTACTCCACGGTCAGATCGCCGATCTTCTTGGGCAGCAGCGGCACCGTGTTCTTCTGCGGGATGCCGACCAGCGCGGTGGGGCCGGTGGACGAGGTGACGACGCCGACCTTGACCTGGGCCAGGGTGGGCAGGGAGACCAGGGCGGCCAGCACGGCGGCGGCCAGGGGGAGTTTCTTCGACAGCATGGCAAAACCTCCGGATAGGGAGCAGAGTGGGTGCGGCTGGAAAACGGAGAAAACGGGCAAGGCGAAATTATTTTCGGCTTCAACTTTCTGAGAGACGCGGCACTGCACTGTAGACCTGGTCTCGGTGCTTACCTATCCGTCAAAACCCGAAGCGGATGCGCGGGACGCCGCTCAGATGGTGATGGAGCTGACGCTGGCGCCGCCGCAGACGAACAGCGTCTGGCCGGTAACGAAGCTGTTGGCCGGGTCGGCGAAGAACATCACCGCCCGCGCCACGTCGTCCGCGCGCCCCAGCCGCTTGACCGGGATGCCGTTGGCCAATTGCTTTTCGCGTTCGCTGCCGGGTTCGATTACGTCGTAGAACATGTCGGTCTGGATCGGGCCCGGCGCCACCACGTTGACGGTGATGCCGTAGGGCGCCAGTTCCAGCGACCAGGTGCGCGCCATGCCGACCATGCCGGCCTTGGTGGCGGAATAGGCGGTGCGGGTGGGCAGGCCCAGCGCGCCGCGCGAGGACATCATGACGATGCGGCCGAACTTGCGTTCCTGCATGCCGGGCAACGCCGCCTGCGCCAGGCTGATGGCCGCGCCCAGGTGGATCTGGGTCAGGCCGTGCAGTTCCTCCTGGGTCACCTGCGGCAGCAGGTTGGGCCAGATGACGCCGGCGTTGTGGATGACATGGCTGACCGGAAAGCGCGCCACGATTTCAGCGCCCGCCTGCGCGGTGGCGTCGGCGTCGAGCAGGTCGACCTGCACGTTGTGCAGGCGCGGGTGGCTGAAGTCGGCGGCGCGGCGCGCCATCGAGATCACCTTGTAGCCGGCGTCGAGCATGCTGCGGCAGATCTCGGCGCCGATACCGGCGCTGCCGCCGGTGACGATGGCGACGTTGGTTTGCGTCATGGTGATTCCCCCTGTGTTCTGTTGTTATGCGTGGCCGGTCAGGCGCGCGGCGCCAGCGCCAGCACCCGCAGCGGGCTGCCCGAGCCGCTGCGGATCTTCAGCGGCGCCGAGAAGATCACCGCGCCGGTGGGCGGCAACTGATCCAGGTTGGTCAGGCATTGCAGCCCATAGCGGTTGTTGCCGTGCATGAAGTAGTGGCAGGGGTAGGGCGGATTCAGGTGGTGGGCCTGGCCGGCGTCGGTGCCCACCGACTCGGTGCCGAAGCCGTGCACGTCGCGTTCCTTGATCAGCCACGGCACCACCTCGGCGTCGGGGCCGGGCGAATGGGCGCCGTCTTCCTGCATGTTCAGGTATTCGGCCGGCTTGGCGCGCTTGGACCAGTCGGTGCGCATCAGCACCCACGAGCGGGCCGGAATGCGGCCGTGCTTTTCTTCCCACGTCTTGACGAAGTCGATGGTCAGCAGGAAGTCGGGGTTGTCGCGCGCCTCGGCCGAACAGTCGATGACGCAGGCGCCGGCGATGAAGGCCTCCACCGGGATAGTGTCGACGGTGTTGTCGGGCTGGTCCTTGCCGGTGACCCAGTGCACCGGCGCGTCGAAGTGGGTGCCCGTGTGCTCGGAGCAAGAAAAATTGTTCCAGTACCAGGCCGGGCCGCGCTCGTCGTAGCGCGAGATCTCCTCGATGCGGAAGGGCCAGGCCTGGCCGAACTCCGGCGGCAGCACGATGGTCGGGAACTCGGGCGTCAGCGTCTCGGTCAGGTCCACCAGGCGGATGCGGCCCGACACCAGTTCGGTCATGAATTGCGCAAGTATGGGTTGGCTCATCTGTTGCTCCTTTGGTTTGCGTGTCGGGGGCGTCAGGCGCCCAGTTCCCGTTCCAGTCCCTTGGGGTTCTCCGCCAGCCGCGCGCGGAATTCCTGCGCCACGTCGCCGACGTACACGTCCTCGAGGCCTTCCTTCAGTGCGCGCACGATGGCGTTCGCGATGGCCGCGGGGGCCACGCGCGGGGGCGGCGTGCGCTGCTCCCACTCATGGTCCACCGGACCCGGAAACACATTCACCACGCGCACGCCGGCCGGCCGCATTTCCGCCCGCAGGCATTGCGCCAGTGACAGCGCGGCGGCCTTGGAGGCCGACCACATGCCGCGCGCCGGCAGGTTGACGTGGGCGTAGATCGACAGCACGTTGACCCAGGCCGTGGCGTTGTTGACGCCGTCGGCGGCGCGGCCGCACAGCGCCGGGCCGAAGCCCTGCGCCAGCCGCATCAGGCCCAGCACGTTGACGTCCAGGGCGTCGCGCGCGGTGTTGACATCCTTGCGCCCGAGCAGTCCGCCTTCGCGCTCCTGGTCGGCGGTGTTGACCAGGATCTCGACCTTGCCGCCGATCGAGGCGGCCGCGCGCTCGACCGCGTCGCTGTCGGTTACGTCCAGCGCCAGCACCTGCACCCGCGGATCGGCCGCCAGCGCGTCGAAGGCGGCATCGCGGCGCCAGGTCTGCGGGTCGCCGACGAACACCGTGGGACTGCCGGCGTCCAGCAGCGCGCGCGCCACCGCCAGGCCCACCGCCGACTTGCCGTCGGTGACCAGCGCCCGGCGGAACTTCGGATCGCACGAGGTCTCGCGCAAGGTCTTGTCGTCTTCCATGTTGGGCGTATTCCTTTCGGGCAGGGCGATCATCACGGCCTGGCCGCTGCGATCGAGCTTCAGCGCCAGCCGCACGCGGGCGCCGTCGGCGCAGTCCTGGTGCACGTGCGCCACCACCGACGGGCCGGCGTCCATGCGCACCGTGCCCACGCGCCAAGGCAGGCGTTCACGGAAATAGAGGTCGTTGCTGTGGTGCAGGGTGGTGCTGACCAGCAGTTCGCCGCGCGGGTCCACCGGCCGCCACGGCAGGCGTTCCGACAGGCAATGGCCGCAGACTTCACGCGGCGGGTATTGCACCGCGCCGCAATCGGCGCAGGTCTGCAGTTCGAAGCGCCCTTCGGCGGCCGCGGCCGTCAGCCCCAGCGCCGCGCGGCTGCGGGCGCCGGGCGGCAGGGTCGGCTGGCGCGTGCGCGCCACGGGATTTTTGCGCGGCGGCTTGACTAGCGGCTCGGTCATGCGTCGCTCCTGGCCAGGATGGCCGCGGCGGTGCACAGGCCGCGGTCGTAGTTGATCATGCCGAAGCCGCTGACCAGGCCCAGCCGCGCGTCGGCCACCTGGGTGCCGCCGGCCGTGCCGGTCAACTGGCGCAACGCTTCGACCAGGCCGAGGTAGCCACCGGCAGCGCCGGCCTGGCCCACCGACAGCTGGCCGCCGTTGGTGTTGAAGGGCAAGCTGCCGTCGACGGTGAAGGTATTGGCGCGCACGAACGCCGGCGCCTCGCCCTTGGGGCAGAAGCCCAGGTCTTCCATCTGCATCAGGTTGATGACCGGGTAGTCGTCATAGGCCTGCAGGAAATCCATGTCGGCCGGCGCGGCGCCGGCCATGCCGTAGAGCTCGTCGATGTCCATGGTCCAGCCGCCGCGGGTCTGGATCGGATCCTCGATCCAGGCGTTGTGGCGCTCGATGGTGGACAGGATGCGGGCGTAGGGCAGGTTCAGCGCCCGCGCCCGGTCCTCGCGCATGACCAGGAAGCCGTCGGCGCCGGCGCACGGCATGACGCAGTCGAACAGGTGGATCGGGTCGGTGATGACGCGCGCGTCCAGGTATTGACCGAGCGTCAGCGGTTTTTTCATCAGCGCGTGCGGATAGCGCAGGGCGTTGTCGCGCTGCGCCACGCAGACCTTGCCGAAGTCTTCGCGGGTGGCGCCGGTGCTGCGCATGTAGTGCGCGGTCAGCAGCGCGAAGCTAGCGTTGGGGCCGCCCGCGCCGTACGGATAGACCGCATCCTGGGCGAAGCGCGAAAACTGGCTGACGGTGTTGCGGAACGAGTCGACCTGGTTGGTGTCGCCCGCGATGCAGGCGACGATGCCGGCGTCGCCCGCCTGCACCGCGCGCGCGGCGCGGCGCAGGGCGCCCACGCCGCTGGCGCCGCCCATGGGGATGTGATCGAGCCAGCGCGGACTCATGCCCAGGTGCTGCGTCAGGCCCACGGCGGTGTCCGGCGCCAGCGTGAAGCTGGACACGCACAGGCCGTCGATGTCGGTCTTGGCGATGCCGGCCTGGCGGATCAGCGCGCCCAGCGCGCGGCCCAGCCACCAGTGGGCGGCATGGGTGGAGTAGCGCTCGTAGGGAATGCTGACGGGCAGGGCCGCCACCACGCCGTCGTAGCGGGCGCGCGGCGCGCTCATCGGGCCGGCTCCTGGCGTTTCTTCATGGCGGTGGTGTCGACGCAGCAGGCCGTTCCCGGCAGGGTTGGCGCCAGCGCCTTCATCTCGCCGCGCTGGATCTTGTTGGTGGTGGTCAGCGGCAGGCTGTCGACGAAGGCGACGTAGCCGGGCGCCTTGTAGTAGGCCAGTTGCTGCAGGCTCCATTGCACGATGTCGCGGGCCGCGCCGGCGCGGGCGGCCGCGTCGGCGGTCGGCGTTTCGGCCACCACGCAGGCCAGCACCTCGTCGCCGCGCACCGGGTCGGGCACGGCGGCCACCGCCACCGCCTTGACCAGCGGATGCTGCAACAGCACGCTTTCGACTTCCACCGCCGAGATGTTCTCGCCGCTGCGGCGGATCACGTTCTTCTTGCGATCGACGAAGCGCAGCGCGCCGTCGGCCTCGCGCCGGACGATGTCGCCGGTATGGAACCAGCCGTCTTCCCACGCCTGGGCGGTGGCGTCGGCGTCCTTCAGGTAGCCGGCGAAGAAGCCGTAGCGCGGGTCTTCGCCGGCATGGCGCACCAGCAGCTCGCCCGGCTCGTCCGCCGCGGCCTCGGCGCCATGATCGGCGACGATGCGCACCTGCACGTCGTCTTCCTCGCGGCCAAAGCAGCTGCTGCCGATGTGGCGCGGTTCCTGGTTGGCGATGATGACCGCGCCGGCGCCGGTCTCGGTCATGGCCCAGGCTTCCAGCAGCGGGAAGCCGAAGCGTTCCTCGAACGGTTGGTGCAGCTTGCGGTCAACGCCGGCGCCGAAGCCGAAGCGTATCGCCGGCTGCCTGTCCCGCGGCGACGGCTCGGCCTTCATCAGGATCGCCGGCATCACGCCCAGGTAGTGCAGCACGGTGGCGCCCGAGTCGCGCACGCTGTCCCACCAGGTCTTGGGGTGGAAGCGATCCAGCGGAATCAGGCAGCCGCCGGTCAGCACCATGGCCATGGCGGAATAGGCCATGGCGTTCATGTGCACCAGCGGCAGCGGCGTCAGCATGCGTTCCTCGCCGGGACGCAGTTCGGCCAGGCCGCCGATGCGGGCGTACCAGCCGCCCGCGTGCAGGAAGTAGCGGTTCGGCAGAATGCAGCCTTTGGGGCGGCCGGTGGTGCCGGACGTGTACAGCAGTGCGCATTCGCTCAGCTCGTCGGGTTCGCCTGCCAGCGGCGCGGGGAAGGGCGCCGCGGGCGGCGCGTCGTCCGGGCCCATCACGCGCAACGGCCGGCCGGCGCGCTCGGCGGCGGCCAGCAGGTCGGCGTGGCGCTCGGGCAGGGCCACGGCCAGCGCGATCTCGGAGTGGCCGGTCAGGTATTCCAGTTCCGCCGCGCGCAGGTCGGGATTGATCGGCACCACCGACACGCCCAGCGCGTTCAGCGCGAACCAGTGCAGGAAGAAGGCCGGACGGTTTTCCAGCAACAGGCCGGCGCGATGGCCGTGACCGTAGCCGGCGCGCGCATAGGCCGCGCGCAGCGTTTCGATGGCGCTGGCCGCCTGCGCATAGCTCAGCTCGCCGGCGCCGATGCCATAGATGGCGGCGGTTTCCGGCAGGATGCACAGGAAGGGGCGGGCGCCGTGGCGCGCTGCGGTGTCCAGGAATGCCTGGTGGACGGTGGTGCTCACAAGCCGCTCCTACATGAACAATTGGATGTTGCCGAAGGCGGCGTCGCAATTCACCAGGTCGACGCGCTTGAGGCGGATGCGCAGCGCGCCGTCCTGCTCGACCAGATGATGCGTGGCCCAGCCGGCGTACAGGGTCTGCGTGTCCTGCCGCGTCTCGACGTAATGGAAGGCGGTGCGCAGCACGTGGCGGCCCTGCCCGGGCGCCGATTCGGGATGATCGCGCTCGATGGTGGGCGCCTGCAACAGGTGGTGGCAGCGGCTCCTGGGTTGCTGCGAGAACGTGCGCTGGCCCGCCAGCCGCTCGACCCGCACGCGCAGCAGCAGCTTGTCCTCGTACATCAGCGAGGCGTGCAGCCGGGCGTCGGTTTGGTCGTGCGCCAGGGGCATCCAGTAGTAGCCATCGTCGGTGTACAGGTCGAGCCAGTCCTCGAAGCGCAGTTCGTCAAGCAGGCGCGCCTCGGCGTAGACGAAATCGATCAGGTCGCGGTCGCTCAAGCTCATGCCTGCTCCGTCATGTAGCGGCCCCATGCGCGGTACTGGTTGCGCATCTGCCATTCGTTGGTGCCGTTGGTGGTGACGTTTTTCTGGCCGGCTTCGGCCGGGTCGTACAGGCGGCCGACATTGACCCAGTCGCGGGCGCGCGATTGCAGGCCGTCCTGGGCGCGTTCGTACATCTCCAGGTCGTCGTGGCCGACCACGGAGGTGGGGGCGTTGATCAGGCGGTTGTACATGAGCGTGCGCTCCAGCAACAGGTCGGGCGCGCCGACCAGGCGGAAGGTCCACGACTCCACCAGGGTGCGGTCGGCGGCGATCGGCTTGAACACGCGCAGGGTCTGGATCGGGCCCTTGACCATGATGTTGGGGAAGTACACCGTGTTGTGGCGCACGTCGCCCAGGATCTGGTGCGCGCGCTCCTCGCCATAGGCCGCGACCATCGATTCCCAGTAGCCGGGGACGCCCGAGTACGCGGCGTGGATCGAATCGGATACGCCGGTATGGCCGTGGCCGTTTTCCCAGACGCGGATGCCCATGTTCTCGAAGAATTCGTAGGGCGAGATGAACGGCGCGAACAGTTCCACCGCCATCGGCTTGGGCGTGCCGGCGGGCGCCTGCTCCCACACCTTGACCGCGGTGCCGGCCGACGATTCGTGCGCCACCATCGGGTGGCAGGTGTCGGTCTGGTTGTCGACCAGCATCTTCCAGTTGCAGCGGTGCATGTAGCGCAGCACGCCGCCGGCCACTTCCAGCCGGCCCTCGGGCGAGCGGTCGACCATGTTGTCCAGCGTCGACAACGCGTCGCCGAAGAAGTCCTCGAACGATTGGCCGTTGGGATTCAGGCGGCAGAACACGAAACCGCGGTGGTTGCGTACGTCCTTCACCGCCGCCATGCCCTGGCTGGCCTCGCACTGTTCCAGGCCGGTGTTCTCATAGCCCTTCTTCAGCGGAATCGACAACAGGCTGCCGTCGGTCTTGAAGGTCCAGGCGTGATACGGGCAGCGGAAGAACTTGCCGGTGTTGCCGCAGGCGTCGCCCGCCACCATGGTGCCCTTGTGCGGGCAGCGGTTGTGCAGCACGCGCACCGAGCGGTCGCTGTGGCGCACCATCACCACCGGCTGGTTGCCGACGGTAGTGGTGATGTAGTCGCCCGGGTTGGGCACCTGGCTGTCGTGGCCGACGTAGACCCAGGTGTTGGCGTACAACCGTTCCATCTCCAGGTCGAACAGCTCGGGGTCGATGAACAGGTCCTTGTGCACCTCGGTCTCGCGCAGCAGCGCGCGGATGGCGTCGGGGTTGTCGCGGTATTTGGCCATGGGGGTCTCCTCGTCTCGCGCCCGCCGCTACAGGTCCAGCACCAGGCGCGCCGACTTGGCGCGAGAGATGCAGATCTGGATGATCTTGCCGCTGGCTTTCTCGGTATCCGACAGGTAGTAGTCGCGGTGGTCGGGCTCGCCTTCCAGCACCGTGGCCTGGCACACGCCGCATTCGCCGCGCTTGCAGTCGTACATCGGGTCGCAGCCTTCCTCTTCCATCACGTCAACGATGGTCTTGTCGGCGGGAATGGTCAGCACCCGGCCGGATTGGCGCAGCTCGACCTCGAAGGGCTGGTCGCCGGCCTGCGGCGCGGCGGTGGCGAACAGCTCGAAATGGATGTGGGCGTCGGGCCAGTGGCGCGCGCGCGCTTCCTGGATGACGGCGTCGATCAGGCCCTTGGGGCCGCACACATACAGGTGCTGGCGCGGATTGGCGGCGTCCAGCAGCGCCTTCAGGTCGAAGCGGCAGGCGTCGTCGTCATCGGCATGCGGCACCAGCGCGTCGCCGGCCAGCGCCTGCAGCTCCGGCAGGAACGCCAGCTGGTCGCGGCTGCGGCCGCTGTAGTGCAGTTCGAAGGCGCGGCCGGCGGCCTTGAGCGCCGCCGCCATGGACGCCACCGGCGTGATGCCGATGCCGCCGGCGATCAGCAGCACCGGCTCGTCGCCGGCCGGACCTTCGTGCAGCGGGAAATCGTTCTTGGGGCCTTCGGCACTGAGTGTGTCGCCAACCGCCAGGCCGTGCATGTGGCGCGAGCCGCCCGCGCTGGCTTGCTCCAGCCGCACGCCCAGGCGGTACTCGACGGGTTCGGCGAAGCGGCCGGCTTCCGGCGTCAGTTGCACCAGCGAATAGCAGCGCGGTTCGCGCAGGCCTGGCACGCTCACCTTCAGGTGCGCGCCGGGGCCGAAAGCGGGCAGGGTGCCGCCATCCTCGCGCGCCAGGCGCAGCGAGCGGATCAGCGGCGATTCCTGCCGCACTTCACGGACGATGAGTTTCAGGGTTTGCACGGCGTCGTCTCTATCTCGGTGTCAGGCGGCCAGTTTCTCGGCCAGTTGGCGTTCCAGGGGGCCGCATTTCTCGTCGGCCAGCGCGGCTTGGCGCAGCGCGCGCAGCGATGCCGCCGCGTCCGGCCGGCCCGCCAGCTTGGCGGCGGCCGCGATCAGTTGGCGGTACTTGCCGCCGCCGCGCACGTGGGTGTCGCTGTAGCCTTTGACCAGGCGGCGGCAGTTCACGGTTTCCACCGCCAGGTCGTAGTCGCGCGGCGCCAGGCTGGCGATCAGGTCGAGCCATTGCGCCAGGCCTTCGGATTCGATCTGGTGGCGCAGCGTGCGGCGGCGGAAACGGCGCATGCCGGCCAGCGTGTACAGCATCAGGAAGCCGCCCAGCGTGCCGCTCTGCATGCGGCGGCCCTTGCCCAGGCGGCGCTCGACGAAACCGCCGAAGGCCTTGGATCGTTCCAGCCAGCGGCCCAGGCCGGCCGGCAGCGTGCCGCAGATCTCTTCCAGCCGCGGGTGCATGAATTCGGTCGTGTAGACCAGTTGGCCGGGCTTGGCGCCGACCTCGGCGCGCACCCGTTCGAAGCGCGTGCCGCGCGTCTTCAGGTCGGCCACGCGGATGACGTCGTCGTAGGCCATGGCGGTGGCCAGGTAGCGCGCGGCGGCACAGGTCAGCGCCCATTGCTTCGATTCGCCGCCATGGCGCGCGTCCAGTTCGCGGATCGCGGTCATGCGGGCCAGGTAGTCTTCGGCGTATGCCAGATCCTGGAACTCGATCTGGCGGCGCGCGCCGGCCGTCAGCAGTGGCTGCGCACAGGCGGGAAAGTCGCGGGTGATGCGGTCCAGCAATGCCTGTGCCCGCGGGCTGGCGGCGCGTTCGGGCACGGCGGGCACGGGGCGCGTCAGGTCGATTGCGGCCGGTTGCGCCGGCGCCTGTGCGGCGGCCTCGAAGCCCAGCGCGAAGGCGCGCAGGCTGGCGTCCACGCCGACGCCGGCGCGGCGCACGGTGGCCTCGAAATCGTCGCGCGAGAACGGCAAGGCGCCGCTGCCGGCCACGGCGCCGAACAGGCTGGCGCTGATGACGCTGCCGGCGCGGTCGGCCAGTTCCTGCAAGTCGAAGCAGAGGAAGCGGCGGGCCGCGGCGCGGCCGGCTTCCAGCACTTTGTTGGGATCGGCGATGCCGTTGCCCGGCGCCGATTTCTCGCTGACCGCGTAGCTGCGGTGCGACGAGGCGATCAGCACGCTGCGGTCGGGCGTGACCAGACCGCGCTGGATGGCGCGGCCGCCTTCCATCAGCTCGGCCGCCACCACCAGGTCGACGTCGCCCGGCGTGGGCATCAACGCCAGCGCGGGCGCGCGGCCGGCGCGGTCCACGTCGGCCTCGGGCAGCAGTTCCAGGTAATAGATGGTGGCGCCGGTGCGCTGGGCCACGCCCGGCACCGAGGTGGTCTGGGCCCACCAGCCGGCGTGCTCGGCCATGTCGACGATCCAGTCGGCCAGCACGCCGCCGCCCTGGCCGCCCATGGCCAGGATGGCGATCTTGATGGGAGTGCCTTGCTGCAATGCCACCGGGTTCATGGGGCGGGTCCTCACAGGGCGAATTTAGCCAGGCGCGCTTCGCGGCGGCGCTGCAGGTAGCCGATCACGCCCTGGCGCAGGCGCGCCAGGAAACGGTCGCGGCCGCTGGGGTTGTGGACGATGTCGGCGCGGTAGAAAGACGGGCACAGCACGGCGGCGTGCGCCACTTCGCCGCAGTTGCCGCAGCCGACGCAACTGCTCTCGACGTGGGCCACCGGGTCTTCCTTGAGGGGATCGCCGCTGTCCTTGACCGTCAGCGACGGGCAGCCGGACAGCCGGATACAGGCATGGTCGCCGGTGCAGACGTCGGGGTCGACGCCGAAGCGTTCCTTGACCACGCGCTTGCCGGCCTTGACCGCCTGGTTGAACAGCGGCTTGATGCGGCGCTGCTTGTTCAGCATGCATTCGGACTGGGCGATGATGACCTTGGGGCCCTTGATGTCGGTGGTCAGCGCTTCCTCGATGGTGGCGCGTACCTTGGCCACGTCGTAGGTGCGGTCGAGCGTGCGCACCCACTTCACGCCCACGCCGCGCACGGCCTGGTCGATGGGGTTATTGGTGGAGCGATCCGGATTCTCGGCGCGCGAGGACAGGATGTCCTGCCCGCCGGTGGCCGAGGCGTAGAAGTTGTCGACGATGACGATGACGCCGTCGTACTTGTTGAACACCGCATTGCCGATGCCCGAGGCCAGGCCGTTGTGCCAGAAGCCGCCGTCGCCCATGATGGAGATCGGTCGCTTGGCCGCCGGCACGTTGAAGGCCGCGGCGCTGGAGGCGCCCAGGCCGTAGCCCATGGTGGTGGCGCCCAGGTTGAAGGGCGGCAGGATCGAGAACAGGTGGCAGCCGATGTCGCAGGAAATATGATGCTGGCCCAGCGTCTCCTGCGCCAGCGTCAGGGCCGAGAAGATCGGCCGTTCCGGACAGCCGGTACAGAAGCCGGCAGGACGCGGCGGCACCACGGCGGCCAGTTCCGCGACGTGCTTGTGGAAAGTGATGGGCTGTTCGGCCGGGCGCGGCGCCGGCTTGGGCCGCGTGATCTCGGTGACCTGCAGCGCGGGTTGCGCCGCGCCGCTGTCGGCGGCCACGGCCGGATGGGTCTGCAGCGATTCCGGACGCTCGCGCTTGAGGAATTCACGCAGGCCGTCGCGCATCACCTGGGTGGTGTATTCGCCCGCCATCGGCAGCACGTCCTTGCCGGACAGCTTCGTATCGACGCCGGCCTTGCGCAGCACCGCGTGCAGGGCCTGCTCCAGGTAATCGGGCTGGCCTTCCTCCAGCAGCAGCACGGCGCGCTTGTCGCGGCAGAAATCGATGACCTCGTCCTCGATCACCGGGTAGGCCACGTTCATCACATACAGTGGAATGCGGCTGTTGCCGAAGTTGTCCGCCAGGCCCAGCAATTGCAGGGCGCGGATCACGCCGTTGTAGAGGCCGCCTTGCAGGATCAGGCCGATGTCGTCCTGGTCGCCGTCGAAGTGCTCGTTGAGCTTGTGTTCCTTGATATAGCGGATGGCGGCGGGCCAGCGTTCCTTGATTTTTTCCTGCTCGTGCAGGAAAGAGGCCGGCGGCAGCACAATGCGGCTGGTGTCGCGCGCCGGGTTTTCCAGCGCCTCGGCCAGCGAAAACGCCGGCCGCTGGTTGTCCTTGGCGATGAAGCGGCCATGCACGTGGCAGCCGCGGATGCGCAGCTGCAGCATCACCGGCGTCTTGCTGGCTTCCGACAACGCGAAGCCGTCTTCCACCGCCTTGACCATGCTTTCCAGGTTGGGACGCGGATCGAGCAGCCAGATCTGCGATTTCATGGCGAACGCGTGCGAGCGTTCCTGCATGATGGACGAGCCTTCGCCGTAGTCTTCGCCGACGATCACCAGCGCGCCGCCGGTGACGCCGCCCGAGGCCAGGTTGGCCAGCGCGTCCGAGGCGACGTTGGTGCCGACGGTGGATTTCCAGGTGACCGCGCCACGGATCGGATACATGACCGAGGCGGCCAGCGTGGCGGCGGCGGTGGCCTCGGAAGCGCTGGCCTCGAAGTGCACGCCCAGTTCCTGCAGGATGTCGTTGGCGTCGGCCAGCACGTCCATCAGGTGCGAGATGGGCGAACCCTGGTAGCCCGCCACATAGCCCACGCCGGATTGCAGCAGCGCCTTGGTGACCGCGAGAATGCCTTCGCCGCGGAACTCTTCGCCCGCGCCGATGCGCAACTGCTGGACTTCTTTCTTGAAAGACCTTTCAGCCATCTCGAACTCCTCTACGCGGACCGGCATCCGGGTCCCGCAGCCATGCTGCTTAGCAGCAACGCCATGTCACGAAATTTCGCCCTGAAAAATACTTTAGGAGTCAACGTTTTAGCTGTCAACAAAAAAGATGAAATTTCATGGAATCAAAAAAATATCACGCTAAAACAAGGGTGTATATACTGGTTGTTCTCTATCCCGAGCGCCCGAAAAAGGCGCTTTGATGGTGCAAAAACGGGTTGCGCTTCGGGGTATACCCTGTGCTGCGCAACAGCATTGCGCCGCGTCATGGCGCGCGCCCGCGCCAACGTGGTGCAATGCGCCTGCCGGCCTCGGGTCGTCCATTCAATATTGATGCGTGGGAGCGGAACAACATGCGGTCGGACAAGCAGGGCGAAGGTACCCAGGGCGGCGGCGCGCGCTTCGTCGACGACTACCTGGCCTACCTGCTGGCGCAGGCCAGCCAGCGCATCTCGGCGGAATTCCATCAGCAGGTCAAGGCGGCCGGATTGTCGGTGACCGAATGGCGGGTGCTTGCCAGCCTGGAAGGCAGCCAGGGCGAGACCATCGGCGATCTGGCGGTGCTCGCCATCACCAAGCAACCGACCCTCAGCAAGGTGGTGCAGCGCATGGAAGCCGAAGGTCTGGTGGCGCGTACGGGCGTGCGCGCCGATCGCCGCCAGACGCGCGTGGTCATCACCACCAAGGGCCGCAACCTGATCGCCGCGCTGTGCGGCCAGGCCATGCAGCACCAGAAGGCGGTGCTGGCGCCGTTCGGCGAGGACAAGGCGGCCTTGCTGATCGACATGCTGCGGCTGCTGATGACCGAACACGTGCCGCTGGACCTGCCGCTGGATACCGACGAATAGGCGCGTACACGGCCCGCCCCCGGCCCGGAAGCTCGACGGCGGCTTTTTGGCCGGGCAAACGTTGTTCACTTTCGGGGAGCAGCGTTTTTTTTCTCATATTCATATATGTCCCTGAATAGGTTTTCCCTGTGAAAACCCCCTCCGCTACGCATAAACCCTTAATTGACGGGGTTCCTGGCGCTAGGCAATATCGCGCCGATATTCAGACTACTGTCAGGAGTTGAATCTATGCGCCGCACTTTGATTGCTATCGCGATCGCCGCCGCCGTGGCCGCGCCCTCGATCGGGCAGGCCAAGACCTTCCGCTGGGCCGCCCAGGGCGACATCCTCACCTTCGATCCCCACTCGCAGAACGAAGGCATGACGATCGCCGCCAACAGCTACGTGTATGAGCCGCTGGTGGACTACGACAAGGACTTCAAGGTGGTGCCGCGCCTGGCAACCGAATGGCAGCAGGTTTCGCCCACGCTCTACCGCTTCAAGCTGCGCCCCGGCGTCAAGTTCCACGACGGCGCCGCCTTCACCGCCGACGATGTGGTGTTCTCGGTGCACCGCGCCATGGCGCCCACCTCGAACTACAAGGCCTATACCACCGGCATCAAGGAAGCGCGCAAGATCGACGACCTGACGGTCGAGATCGAGACCTCCGCGCCCAACCCGGTGCTGCTGCGCCAGTTGCCCAACGTGTTCATCATGAACAAGGCCTGGTCGGAAAAGAACAACATCGCCAAGCCGCAGGATTTCGTCAACAAGGAAGACACCTTCGGCGCGCGCAACACCAACGGCACCGGCCCCTACAAGCTGAAGTCGCGCGAAGTCGACGTGCGCACCGTGTTCGAAGAGAACAAGGACTGGTGGAACAAGGCCAACAAGGTCGGCAACGTCACCGAAGTGGTGTTCACGCCGATCAAGCAGAACGCCACCCGCACCGCCGCGCTGCTGTCGGGCGAGATCGACTTCGTGCTCGATCCGGCCGCGCAGGACCTGGACCGCCTGCGCCAGTCGGCCAAGGTGGTCGAGGGCAATGAATACCGCACCATCTACCTGGGCCTGGACCAGAAGCGTCCCGAGCTGCAGTACTCGAACATCAAGGGCAAGAACCCGTTCCAGGACATCCGCGTGCGCGAGGCGCTGTACCGCGCCATCGACGTCGACGCCATCAAGCGCGCCGTGATGCGCGGCCTGTCGGCGCCCACCGGCACCATGATCGCGCCGCAGGTCCACGGCTGGACCGAATCGCTGCACAAGCGCGTGCCCTACGACCCCGCGAAAGCCCGCGCCCTGCTCAAGGAGGCCGGCTACGACGGCACCCTGAACTTCACGCTCGACTGCCCCAACAACCGCTACATCAACGACGAAGCGATCTGCCAGGCCGTGGTCGGCATGTGGGCCAAGGTGGGCGTGAAGGCGAGCATGAACGCCATGCCGCGTTCGACCTACTTCCCCAAGGTGCAGAGCGCCGACACCAGCGCCTATCTGTTCGGCTGGGGCGTGCCGACGTTCGACGCCATGTACACGCTGCAGAACCTGATCCGCACCAAGGGCGAGGGCGCGGACGGCATGTACAACCTGGGCAACTACAGCAACAAGGAACTGGACGCGATCATCGATCGCATCAAGACCGAGACCGATGCGGCCAAGCGCGACGCCGACATCCGCAAAGTGCTGGAAGTCCACGCCCAGGAATTCGGCCACATCCCGCTGCACGACCAGGTCATTCCCTGGGCCATGCGCAAGAACGTGTCGGTGATCCACCGCGCCGACAACCGCCTCGTTGCCGACTGGGTCAAGGTCGACTGACCCCGCCCCGGCTAAACAGACAGCGAAGCCCCGCGGGGTTTCGCCGTCCTGCCTTTCCCGCCTATGTTCGCTTTCATACTGCGCCGCCTGTTGCAGGCCGTAGCGGTGATGCTCACCGTCGCGCTGCTGGCCTTCGTGCTTTTCCAATACGTCGGCGACCCTGTCACCATCATGCTGGGACAGGACGCCACCGATGCCGAGCGCATCGAACTGCGTGAGCGCCTGGGCCTGAACCAGCCCGCCATCGTCCAGTTCGGCCATTTCGTGGCCAACGCCGCGCAAGGCAATTTCGGTATTTCCCTGCGCCAGAGCGAACCGGTCTCCAGCCTGCTCAAGTCGCGCCTGCCAGCCACGCTGGAGCTGTCCATGGTGGCGGCCCTGCTGGCGCTGGTGGTGGGCGTGCCCCTGGGCGTATACACCGCGCTCAAGCGCAACAGCCTGCTGTCGCAGCTGCTGCTGGCCGGCTCGCTGCTGGGGGTGTCGTTGCCGACCTTCCTGATCGGCATCCTGCTGATTCTGGTGTTCTCGGTGCAATTGGGCTGGCTGCCCAGTTACGGCCGCGGCGATACCGTGGCGCTGGGCTGGTGGACCTCCGGGCTGTTCACCGCCAACGGCTGGAAACACCTGATCCTGCCCTCGATCACGCTGTCGCTGTTCCAGATGACGCTGGTGCTGCGGCTGGTGCGCTCGGAGATGCTGGAGGTGCTGCGTTCGGACTACATCAAGTTCGCCCGCGCCCGGGGCCTGAAGCGCCGCGCCATTCATTTCGGCCACGCGCTCAAGAACACCATGGTGCCCGTCATCACCATCACCGGGCTGCAGCTGGGCGGCATCATCGCCTTCGCCATCGTGACCGAGACGGTGTTCCAGTGGCCCGGCATGGGCCTGCTGTTCATCCAGGCGGTGCAATTTGCCGACGTGCCGGTGATGGCCGCGTACCTGTGCCTGATCGCGCTGGTGTTCGTGGTGATCAACCTGATCGTCGATCTTCTGTATTTTGTCGTGGACCCGCGCCTGCGTTCCGGGCTGACCCGCGGCGGAGGTGGCCACTGATGCGTGCCGTACTGAAACGCTGGTGGGACAGCGATATCGCCTGGGCCTGGCGCCGGGCGCCCGTTGCCATCGTCGCCACCGTCATGCTGGCGGCGCTGCTGATCGGCTCGTTCGGCGCCGGCTGGGTGGCGCCGCACAATCCGTTCGACCTGACCCAGGTCGAGTTGCTGGACGCGCTGCTGCCGCCGGCCTGGTCGCCCGACGGCCAGTCGACCTATCTGCTGGGCACCGACAGCCAGGGCCGCGACCTGTATTCGGCCATCCTCTACGGCACTCGCGTGTCGCTGCTGATCGGGCTGGCCTCGGTGTTGCTTTCGATGCTGATCGGTATCGTGCTGGGGCTGGTCTCGGGGTACGCGGGCGGGCGCATCGATGCTTTCATCATGCGCGTCGCCGATGTGCAGTTGTCGTTCCCGGCGATCCTGATCGCGCTCCTGATCGACGGCGTGGCGCGGGCGGCGGTGCCGCGCGAGCTGCACGAGATCATCGCGTTCCCGGTGCTGATCGGCGCCATCGCGCTTGCCGGCTGGCCGCAGTATGCGCGCACGGTGCGCGGTTCGACCCTGGTGGAGAAGAACCGCGAATACGTGCAGGCGGCGCGCGTGATCGGCGTGGCTTCACCCGTCATCATGTTCCGCCATGTGCTGCCCAATGTGTTGGGGCCGGTGCTGGTGCTGGCCACGGTGCATCTGGCGACCGCCATCATCACCGAGGCGACGCTCTCGTTCCTGGGGGTGGGGGTGCCGCCGACAGCGCCGTCGCTGGGCACGCTGATCCGCATCGGCAACGATTTCCTGTTTTCCGGCGAGTGGTGGATCACCATCTTCCCGGGCGCGGCGCTGGTGCTGCTGGTGCTGTCGGTCAACCTGCTGGGTGATTGGCTGCGCGACGCATTGAATCCACGCCTGAACTAGAGATATACCCATGAGCGCATTACTTGAAGTCCGCAACCTGCGCGTCGAGTTTCCGACGCGCCGCGGCACGCTACGCGCCCTGGACGATGTGTCCTTTTCCATCCAGGCGGGTGAAGTCCTGGGCGTGGTGGGGGAATCGGGCGCCGGCAAGTCGCTGACCGGGGCGTCCATCATCGGCCTGCTGGAGCCGCCCGGCCGTATCGCCGGCGGCGAGATCCTGCTGGCCGGCCGCCGCATCGACAACCTGCCCGACGAGCAGATGCGCCGCGTGCGCGGCCGCGAGATCGGGGCGGTGTTCCAGGATCCGCTGACCTCCCTGAACCCGCTGTACACGGTGGGCCGGCAATTGGCCGAGACCATCGTGACGCACCTGGACCTGAGCTGGTCGCAGGCGCGCGACCGGGCGGTCGAGCTGCTGGCGGCGACCGGCATCCCGGCGGCGCGCGAGCGCATCGACCATTACCCGCACCAGTTCTCCGGCGGCATGCGGCAGCGCGTGGTGATCGCGCTGGCGCTGGCGGCCGAGCCCAAGCTGGTGGTGGCGGACGAGCCGACCACGGCGCTGGACGTGTCGATACAGGCCCAGATCATCGAGCTGCTCAAGCGCCTGTGCCGCGAACAGGGCACGGCGGTGATGCTGATCACGCACGACATGGGCGTGATCGCGGAAACGGCCGATCGCGTGGCGGTGATGTACGCGGGCCGGGTGGCCGAGATCGGCCCGGTGCGCGATGTGATCCACCAGCCGCGTCATCCCTATACGGCGGGACTGATGGGATCGATTCCCTCGCTGCAGGGGCATACCGAGCGGCTGGTGCAGATCGACGGCAGCATGCCGCGCCTGAACGCGATTCCGCCAGGCTGTGCCTTCAATCCACGCTGCGGCCGGCGCCTGCCGCGCTGCGGCCACGACCGGCCCGAGTTGATGCCGGCGGGCACGTCCCGCGCGGCCTGTTGGTTGCATGCAAACGAAACCGAGGTGACGGCATGAGCACGCCGCTGGTGCAAGTGAACGACGCGGCGCGCTGGTTCGATGTGTCGCCGCCCTGGCTGGAACGCAAGCTGGCGGGCAAGCCGCGCGTGCTGCTGCGCGCGGTCGATGGCGTGTCGTTCGAGATCAATCGCGGCGAGACGCTGGCGCTGGTGGGCGAGTCGGGCTGTGGCAAGTCGACGGTGGCGCGCATGCTGGTGGGACTGTATGGCCTGACGCGCGGCGACATCCGCTTCGACGGCCAGCCGCTGTCGCGCATGGCGGAGCCGGGCGGGCGCGCGCTGCGCAAGCGGCTGCAGATGATCTTCCAGGACCCGTACGCGAGCCTGAATCCGCGCTGGCGCGTCGGCCGCATCATTGCCGAGCCGATGCTGACGCATACCAAGATGACGCCGGCCGAGCGCATGGCGCGGGTCGGCGACCTGCTCAGCCAGGTGGGGCTGGACCCGGCCGACCAGGGTCGCTATCCGCACCAGTTCTCGGGCGGCCAGCGCCAGCGCATTTCGATTGCGCGGGCGCTGGCGGTGAATCCCGAGTTCCTGGTGTGCGATGAGCCGACCTCGGCGCTGGATGTGTCGGTGCAGGCGCAGGTGCTGAACCTGATGAAGGATCTACAGCGCGAGCTGGGGCTGACCTATCTGTTCATCTCGCACAATCTGGCGGTGGTGCATCACGTGGCCGATCGGGTCGGGGTGATGTATCTCGGGCGGATGGTGGAGGTGGCGCCGCGCGATGAGCTGTTCGCGCGGCCGCGGCATCCGTATACGCGGATGCTGCTGGAGGCGATTCCGGATATCGACGGGGCCGGCAAGCCGCGCACGGCGGTAGCGGGGGAAGTGCCGAATCCGTTGAATCCGCCGTCAGGGTGTACGTTTCATCCGCGCTGTCCGCATGCGAACGAGCGGTGCCGGGCGGAGGCGCCGCAGGCTCGGATGGCGGGGGTAGCGGTTGTGGCTTGCCATGCGGTGGAGGAAGGGCGGATTGCAGTCTGACCCGGTGTTGGCGCCTTGGTGAATTCTTGAGGTGTCTCGCGGCGGGCGGCTCGTCGTGTCCGCCTGCTTTCTCGTTCAGTGGCGGTGGCCGGAATCGTTGTGGTCGTGGACGTGATCGTGGCCGTCGTCTTCGTCCTCTTCGTCTTCGTCGTCTTCCTCGTCCGGATCGGGCAGGGGCTCCTCGGTCAGGGCGAAGGGCAGCACGTCTTCCAGGCTGTCGGACCAGGCCGACTCTTCGCCGTCGTGGTCCAGCTTGATGAAGCGTTCGCCTTCGTTCAGCGAGATCTGGATGGCCCAGAGGTAGAGGCAGTCGTAGGTGTCGTCGCCGGTCTGGGGCAGGCCGCCGCGATTGCCCAGGAGGCGGGCGCCGGGGCCGCCCAGCTGGACGCGGGTCTGGTCTTCGCCGGGTTCGGCGTTCTCGTCGATGGGCACGCCATAGGTGACCCATTCGGTGCCTTCTTCACCCAGGACCACTTCGGCCAGGACCGGCTTGCCCAGGTAGGCACTGAGGGCGTCGGCGGTCTTGGCGAGCATGTCCAGCTCGGTCGCGCTGAAATGGGTCAGGGAAGGCGGGGGCGTGGCGGAGGCGGACATGGAGGTTCCTGGCGCGATGATGCCGCGGGGACGGCGTTACGAAAAAACAGACGCTATTGTCTCGCGATCGCGCGCGGCTTGCATCCGACGGTTGGATGACGAAGGTGGCGGGTGGCCGCGAGGTTGCTTCAGGCGGGCGCGGCGGCGCGCTTGCGGGCCGTGTCGGGTGACTGGCCGGTCAAGCGCTGGAACATGGCGATGAAGGCCGAAGGGGTGCTGTAGCCGAGTTCGCGTGCCACGGCCTGCACGGGTTGGCCGGCGTCGAGCCGTTCGAGCGCGCTGACCACGCGCAGGCGTTGCCGCCATTCATTGAAGGACATGCCCAAGTGCTGCTGGCAGTGGCGCAGCAGCGTGCGTTCAGTGATGCCGGCGGTGGCGGCCCAATGGGCGGCGCCGCGCTTGTCGCCGGGTTGGCGTTGCAGCGCGGCCAGGACGGACGCCAACACGGGCTCGGTGGTGGACGGCAGATAGCTGGCGTAGACGCGCGCGACGCGGATCTGGTCGATGACGACCTGGGCCAGGCGCCGGTCTTCCGGCGTATCTGGATAGGCGATGCCGCGCCGTTCGAAGTCGGCCAGAATAGCGCGCATGACCGGGCTGATCTCCAGCGTGCACGGCGTGGCGGGCAGGTCGGCGCAGGCGGCGGCGGGGATGTCGATGCAGGCGTAGTGCACTTCGACCTGGTTCTGGCAGCAGTGCGGTACGCCGGGTGGTATCCAGATGGCGTACTGCGGGGGCGACAGGTAGGTCGAGTCCTCGATGCCGATTTCCATGATGCCGGACAGCGCGAAATTCAATTCGCCCCACGGCGAGGCATGGCGCTGGATGCGCGAGTGCGGCAGGAAGTGCAGGATGCGGCAGGCCAGCGGATAGGGCCGCGCCGGGCCGAGGTCGGGCGGGGAAACGGCAGGGGCCATGTCCGAAGTTCGGTGGAGTTTGTCGGTTTTTCATTATATACAGCGAGTCGGACAGATCCTAAACTGGCCAGCCATCTTTCCGTTCTGGCTGTTTTTCCATGACCCGCGCTGCTGTTTCGCCCTCTCCCGCCCGCTATTTGCTGTTTCCGTTGCTGGCGGCGCTGATCTGGTCGGTCAACATGATCGTGACCAAGATGGCGGCCGGCGTGATCGCGCCCGCCGCCATCGGCTTTTACCGCTGGGCGCTGGCGGGGCTGCTGCTGACGCCTTTTGCGTTGCCGGCCGCCTGGCGCCAGCGGCGCGCGCTGTGGCCGTACCTGCCCAAGTTCGCGGTGCTCGGCGGCCTGGGCATGGCGCTGTACCAGGGCCTGGCGTATGTGGCGGCCGGCAGCACCACCGCCACCAATATGGGCATCATCACCGCGATGATTCCGCTGCTGACCATCGCCGTCAGCGCCGTGGTGCTGCGCGAGCGGCCTTCCGTGATGGCGCTGCTGGGCGGCCTGCTGTCGCTGGCGGGATTGGCGCTGTTGATCGGCGAAGGCGATCCGGCGCGGTTGCTGGCGGTGGGCGCGAACCACGGTGACGTGTTGATGGGCGTGGCGGCGCTGGCCTATGCGCTGTACGGCGTGCTGCTGCGACGCTGGGGCCTGCCGGCCGGGCCGTGGGTGTCGCTGTACGTGCAGGTGGCGTTTGGCGTGCTGTTCCAGTTGCCGGCTTTCCTGATGGCGCCGGCCTCGCCGCTCAATGGCGACAACCTGCCGCTGGTGCTCTATGCCGGCCTGTTCCCGTCGCTGTTCGCGCCGTTCCTGTGGATGCAGGGCGTGCGCCACCTGGGGCCGGCGCGCGCCAGCATGTTCCTGAACCTGATGCCGGTGGCCACGGTGGCGATCGCGGCGCTGTTCCTGGACGAAAAGCCGCATCTGTTCCATATCGTCGGCGGCGCGATGGCGCTGGCCGGCGTGATGCTGGCACAGATGCGCGCGCCATTCGCCGGCTCACGGCGGGCTCGGGCGGCGTCGTAGGGCGCGGCGGGCGCGGGCCGGGATGCGGCGCGCGCCTGTCCGGGTTCCGGCCTACAATCAACGATTCTTCAGCTTTCTTACCCTATACGAGCCCATGGCCCAATACGTCTACACCATGAACCGCGTCGGCAAGATCGTGCCGCCCAAGCGGCAGATCCTGCGTGACATCTCCCTTTCGTTTTTTCCTGGCGCCAAGATCGGCGTGCTGGGCCTGAACGGCTCGGGCAAGTCGACGCTGCTGAAGATCATGGCGGGTGTGGATCGCGAGATCGAAGGCGAAGCCATCCCCATGCCGGGCCTGAATATCGGCTACCTGCCGCAGGAACCGCAGCTCAACCCCGAGCACACCGTGCGCCAGGCGGTTGAAGAAGGCCTGGGCGCGGTGGTCACCGCCAAGAAGCGCCTGGACGAGGTCTACGCCGCCTACGCCGAGCCGGACGCCGACTTCGACGCGCTGGCCGCCGAGCAGGCCGAGCTGGAAGCCATCATCGCGGCCGCCGCTTCCAGCGGCGCCGACGACATCGAGCACCAGATGGAAATCGCCGCCGACGCGCTGCGCCTGCCGCCCTGGGATGCCATCGTCGGCAACCTGTCCGGCGGTGAAAAGCGCCGCGTGGCGCTGTGCCGCCTGCTGCTGTCCAAGCCCGACATGCTGCTGCTGGACGAACCGACCAACCACCTGGATGCCGAAAGCGTCGAATGGCTGGAACAGTTCCTGCACAAGTTCCCGGGCACCGTCGTGGGCGTGACCCACGATCGCTACTTCCTGGACAACGCGGCCGAGTGGATCCTCGAACTGGATCGCGGCTACGGTATCCCCTGGAAGGGCAATTACAGCTCGTGGCTGGAACAGAAGGAAGACCGCCTCAAGCAGGAAGAGTCGTCCGAATCGGCCCGCCAGAAGACCATCAAGAAAGAACTGGAGTGGGTGCGCCAGAACCCGAAGGGCCGCCAGGCCAAGGCCAAGGCGCGCCTGGCCCGCTTCGAGGAACTGTCGTCCTACGAATACCAGAAGCGCAACGAAACCCAGGAAATCTTCATTCCGGTGGGTGAGCGCCTGGGCAACGAGGTCATCGAATTCAACAACGTCAGCAAGGCCTACGGCGACCGCCTGCTGATCGACAACCTCAGCTTCAAGGTGCCGCCGGGCGCCATCGTCGGCATCATCGGCGCCAACGGCGCCGGTAAGTCGACGCTGTTCCGCATGATCGCGGGCCGCGAGCAGCCCGATTCGGGCGAAGTGAAGATCGGCCAGACCGTCAAGCTGGCCTACGTCGACCAGTCGCGCGATGCGCTCGAAGACAAGAAGACCGTGTTCGACGCGGTCGCCGACGGCGCTGACCTGCTCACCGTGGGCAAGTTCGAAATGTCCTCGCGCGCCTACCTGGGCCGCTTCAACTTCAAGGGTGGCGACCAGAACAAGGTGGTCGGCCAACTGTCGGGGGGTGAACGCGGCCGCCTGCACATGGCCAAGACGCTGATCGCCGGCGGCAACGTGCTGCTGCTGGACGAACCGTCCAACGACCTCGACGTCGAAACGCTGCGCGCGCTCGAAGACGCGCTGCTGGAGTTCCCCGGCAGCGTCATGGTCATCAGCCACGATCGCTGGTTCCTGGACCGTATCGCCACGCACATCCTGGCCTTCGAAGGCGATTCGCAAGTGGTGTTCTTCGACGGCAACTACCAGGAGTACGAAGCCGACAAGAAGCGCCGCCTGGGCGAAGAGGGCGCCAAGCCCAAGCGCCTGCGCTACAAGGCGCTGAAGTAAGCGCGCCTGCCAGTCAGCCTGAGAATCCCGGCCATTGCGCCGGGATTTTTTTTTGCCGGCCTGGGCCCGGGTGACGGTCCTGGCGCCAGGCAGGCAGACCGGCGAGCCTGCCGCGATATCATGAGCGCTATGGCGTCGCGCAGGCGGTGGCCCGCCGATGCGGCGCGATCAGGCCGTTCTCAAGATTCCAGGAGATCCCCATGCTGCTGCAAGCTTCCGATTCCACGCTGCTCATCGTCGATATGCAGGGGCGCCTGATGCCGGCGATCCACGACGGCGACGCGGTGGTGGCGGCCAACGCCAAGCTGGCGCGGGCCGCGCGGCTGCTGGAGGTGCCGGTGGTCGCCACCGAGCATCACGGCAAGATGCTCGGTGTCACGGTGGCGCCGCTGGCCGAACTGGTGCAGTCCACCTTCCAGAAGATGCACTTCGCGGCCACGCGCGAACGCGGCTTCGATGCCTGGCTGCCGGCCGCGCGCAAAACCGTGCTGGTCACCGGTTGCGAGGCGCACATCTGCGTGTTGCAGACCGTCATCGGCCTGACTGAAATGGGCTACAAGGCGGTGCTGGTGACCGATGCGGCCGGCTCGCGCAAGCCCGCCGACCACCATGCCGCGCTGCGCCGCGCGCGTGCCCATGGCGCCGAGATCGTCACCACCGAAATGGCGATCTTCGAATGGATGGAAACTTGCGAGCATGCGCGGTTTCGGGACGTGTTACGTCTGGTCAAATAGGGGGCGCCAGCTGCAACATTGTCCCGGGGAGTCGCAAAGATTCCCTCGCCCTTTGACACAATTCCTGGGCAAACTTCACACCCCGCGCACGGATATTTTGCGATCCTGGAGATTCCAAACCCATAAGGGGTATCGTGCGCTCGCGTCAGGACTCAGGTGCGGCCCCGGGGACAAGAATAGGAGCCTCATCATGAAAATCGCATCTCTTTCCAAAATCTGTGTCGCTGTGGCCATGACCGCCGCAATGGCGGGATGCTCGTCGTGGGACAGCATGAGCCACCGCCAGAAAAGCACGGTGGGCGGTGCGGCGCTCGGCGGTGTGGCGGGTGCTGTCATCACCAATGGCGGCATCCTGGGCACGGTGGGGGGCGCGGCCATCGGCGGTGTCATCGGCGACCAGGTGGGCAAGCACTGAGCCACGGCGCCCCGCGCCGCCGCCTGTGCGACGGCGCCAGACGCAAAAACGCCCGGCATCGCCGGGCGTTTTTCGTTGCGGGCGCCGCGAGCGCCCGCGTCCGGCGCCGGCCAGCGGCGCGCGGAACGCTTCAAGACTCGCTTTGCGGCATCTCGATCTTCACTTCCAGGACTTCCAGGGTGTCCTGGCGTTCCAGGTGCACCTTGATGTCTTCGGGATTGATCTTCACGTACTTCGAGATCACCGCGATCAGCTCCTGCTGCAATTGCGGCAGGTAGTCGGGCGAGTCGCCGCGGCCCCGCTCGTGGGCCAGGATGATCTGCAACCGTTCCTTGGCGACGGACGCGGAAGTTTTCTTTTGACCAAGCAGAAACGACAGGAAGGACATTGCTTACTTGCCTCCGAACAGGCGCTTCAGGAAACCCGGCTTTTCATAATCGGTAAAGCGCAGGGCCTTGTCTTCGCCCAGGTAGCGGGCCACGACGTCTTTGTAGGCCTCGGAGACGTCGGTGTCTTTCAGGTGGATGGCGGGCAGGCCCTGGTTGGAGGCTTGCAGCACGGCTTCGGATTCGGGAATGACGCCGATCAGCTTGATGCGCAGGATGTCCTCGATGTCGCCCAGCGACAGCATTTCGCCGTCGACCACGCGCTTGGGGTTGTAGCGCGTCAGCAGCAGGTATTCCTTGACCGGTTCGTCACCCTCGACGGCGCGCTTGGACTTGGCCGCCAGGATGCCCAGGATGCGGTCGGAGTCGCGTACCGACGAAACCTCGGGGTTGGTCACGACCAGTGCGTCGTCGGCAAAATAGGCCGCCATCAGCGCGCCGGTTTCGATGCCGGCGGGTGAGTCGCAGACGATGTAGTCGAAGCCCATTTCCTTCAGGTCGTTGATGACCTTTTCCACGCCTTCCTGCGTCAGCGCATCCTTGTCGCGCGTCTGCGAGGCCGGCAGGATGAACAGGTTTTCAAGCTGCTTGTCCTTGATCAGCGCCTGGTTGAGCGTGGCTTCGCCCTGGATCACGTTGACGAAGTCGTACACCACGCGGCGCTCGCAGCCCATGATGAGATCGAGGTTGCGCAGGCCGACATCGAAGTCGATGACAGCGGTCTTGTGGCCCCGCATCGCGAGGCCCGCGGAAAAACTGGCGCTCGTCGTGGTTTTGCCCACGCCGCCTTTGCCGGAAGTCACCACAACAATGCGTGTCATGACGATCAAACCCTTATGTTCGAATAAATCGCGTTATCGTAAAGCAAAAAGCCCGTGTAAGGCTTCTTACAGAATGTGTTGAATGCGCGCGGATTGCGTTGATGCAACCGTGGCTTGCAGGAACGGCCCGGGCCGGGATCGGCGGCGCCCATCATGGGGCCGCGGGGCGGGTGCGCCATGTCAGGCTTTCAGCGCCTCGATGCGCAGGGTATCGCCGTCCAGGCGCACCAGCGCGGGCTGGTTGTGCAGCGACCGGTCCAGCTTGTCCTCCACCACGCGGTACACGCCGGCCACGGCCAGCAGTTCGGCATCCAGATGCGTGGTGAAGATGCGTGCCGAGGTGTCGCCGCGCGCGCCGGCCATGGCCTTGCCGCGCAGCGGGCCGTACACGTGCACGTTGCCGTCGGCGATGACTTCGGCGCCCTGGCTCACCATGCCGATCACGACCAGGTCGGTATGGCGCGCATAGACCCGTTGGCCCGAGCGCAGCGGCCGGGTAATGACCAGGGCCGACGAAGACTGGGGCGCGGCCGGCGTCGGGCTGGGCGCCGACGTGGTGCTGGCGGCGGCGCGCCCGGGCAGCGGATCGGCGGCTTGGGCGGGTTGCTCCGCGGCCTTGTCCTTTGCCTGGCCGGCGTCGATGGCGCCTTCGGCGGCGGCAGAGGGTGCGGCAGTGGGGGCGGGCGCGATCTCGACCGCGGCCGCCGGCACGGACGGCACCGGCGTCGCCACGTCGTTGGGCGGCGCGGTGTCGATCACTTGCGCCGGCCGGGCCGAAGGGGTGGACAGTTCCACGGGCGTCAGGCCGGCGGCGCGGGCCGCGTCCAGGTTGGCGCCCTCGGCCACCACGCCGATGGGGGGCAGATTGTGCGCGCGCAGGGCGGCGACCAGCGCGTCCCAGTCAATGGTCTCTTCGACGCGGCTGGCGTCGACGACCACGGGCTCGTTCTCGAAGAAACTGCCGGCATCGGCCATGCGCTTGGCCAGCGCGGCGTTCAGGCGCTCGGGGTCGGCGCTGTGCAGGACCACCCGGATGGCATACAGGGTGGCGCTCTTGAAGTCCAGGGCTAGGGATTCAGTGTTCATCTTGATTGGGGCTGGCGGTTCGGGGCGCCTGGAAGGGGCGCGCGCAACCGGCTGCGGAATGTCGGGCATGATAACCCGCCGCGGGCCCGCGCAATCGCTTCGCCAAGGGGAAAAACCCCGGGCTGTGCGGGGGATAGCGGCGCGGCCGGCCCTGGAAAACCGACCGCGCGGCGGATCAACCCTGCGCCCAGGAATCCCGCAACGTCACCACGCGGTTCAGCACCGGCTTTTCCGCCGTCGAGTCCTTGAGATCGGCGGTGAAGTAGCCCAGGCGCTCGAACTGCCAGGTGGCCCCCGGCGTGGCGATCGTGCCCGGCTCCAGCCAGGCGGTTACCGTCTGCTTGGAGTTCGGGTTCAGGCAAGCGATGAAGTCCTTGTCGCCGCCGTCCGGGCGCGGGTCCGCGAACAGGCGGTCGTACAGGTGGATCTGCGCCGGCACCGCATGGGCGGCGCTGACCCAGGTGATATTGCCCTTGACCTTGACGCTGTCCGCGCCCGGCGTGCCGCTCTTGGTGTCCGGCAGGTACTCGGCCTGCACTTCGACCACCTCGCCCGCCTCGTTCTTGGTGAAGCCGGTGCAGCGCACCACATAACCGTACTTCAGGCGCACCGTGTTGCCCGGGAACAGGCGGAAATACTTCTTCGGCGCTTCCTCGCGGAAATCGTCGCGCTCGATCCAGAGTTCGCGCGACAGCGGGAATTCGCGCACGCCGGCATCCGGATCGTGCGGATTGCGCGGCGCCGTGCAGAGCTCGGTCTGGCCTTCCGGATAGTTGGTGATGACCAGCTTGAGCGGGTCCAGCACCGCCACCGAGCGCGGCGCGATCGGATCCAGGTCGTCGCGCACGGCCTGTTCCAGCAGGCTGTAGTCGATGCGCGAATCCGACTTCGACACCGCCGTGCGGTCGCAGAACAGGCGGATCGAGGCCGGGGTGTAGCCACGGCGGCGCAGGCCGAAAATGGTCGGCATGCGCGGATCGTCCCAGCCGTCCACGTGGCCTTCGCGCACCAGTTGCAGCAGCTTGCGCTTGCTGGTGACCACGTAGCTCAGGTTCAGGCGGGCGAATTCGTACTGGTGCGGCAGCGGCCGGGCCAGCTTGCCCAGTTCCGCCAGGCGTTCCAGGATCCAGTCATAGAACGGCCGCTGGTCTTCGAACTCCAGCGTGCAGACGCTGTGGGTGATGCCTTCGAGCGCATCCTCGACCGGGTGGGCCCAGCTGTACATCGGGTAGATGCACCACTGGTTGCCGGTGCGGTGGTGGGTGGCATGGCGCACGCGGTACATGACCGGGTCGCGCAGGTTGATGTTGGGCGAGGCCATGTTGATCTTGGCGCGCAGCACCAGGCTGCCGTCCGGGTGCTTGCCGTCGCGCATCTCGCGCAGCAGCGCGATCGACTCGGCGGCCGGGCGGTTGCGCCAGGGCGAGTCGGTGCCGGGTTCGGTCAGGGTGCCGCGGTTGGCGCGGATCTCGTCGGGGCTCTGTTCGTCGACATAGGCGTGGCCGGCCTCGACCAGCGCCTCGGCGAATTCATACATGTAGCCGAAGTAGTCGCTGGCGAAATACAGGTTGTCGCGGCCATCGGCCTTCCAGTCGAAGCCGAGCCAATGCACCGCCTCGATGATGGCGTCAACGTATTCCTGGTCTTCCTTCTCGGGGTTGGTGTCGTCAAAGCGCAGGTGACAGACACCGCCGAAGTCGCGGGCCAGGCCGAAGTTCACGCAGATGCTCTTGGCGTG
>LXNH01000002.1_pt1 | contig 48288 bp, 45 predicted proteins | sample 809111 | NCBI WGS metagenome assembly LXNH01 (sample SAMN04870528, study PRJNA318959) | seawater metagenome | biome: 00002010; material: water; isolation source: marine seawater | place: Greece: Milos, Mediterranean Sea | collected 2013-05-29 | depth 5-7 m
CATTGACCTTGTACTCTTCGCACGGCGTGGCGAACATCATGCGCAGGAAATTGCCCGTGTAGGACAGATCGTTCTGCGGGTAGATGAACGGCTGGCCTTGCGAGTACTTGTACGCCATGGCGACCAGGGTCGGCATCTTGGCGATCAGGCGAATGGCCGAGATGTGGCGGTGCTGCGGGTTCGTGATGTCGGTCGAGTCGTGATAGAACGCCGACAGCGCGCCCACCAGGCCCGTCAGGACGGCCATCGGGTGGGCATCACGACGGAAGCCGCGCAGGAAGAAATGCAGCTGTTCGTTGACCATCGTGTGATGGGTCACCTGCGAATCGAAGTCGGCCTTCTGGCCCTGGTTCGGCAGATCGCCGTTCAGGATCAGGTAGCAGATGTCCATGAAGTCGCAGTTGACGGCCAGTTGCTCGATCGGGTAGCCGCGGTACAGCAGCTCGCCCTTGTCGCCGTCGATATAGGTGATGCCCGATTCGCACGCCGCCGTCGACATGAAGCCGGGGTCGAACGTGAACATGCCCGTCTGGCCGTACAGCTTGCGAATGTCGATCACATCCGGACCGACCGTGCCCTTGTAGACAGGGAACTCAATGGGTGCGCTGCCATCCGAGAAGGATAGAGTGGCTTTTTTGTCAGACAGGTTCATGTTTTTTCCTCTCAATTAATCAGAGCGACCGCATTTGGCCGATGATGCCGCGGAGCCGGGGGGTGTCGAGCGCGCCCTCGAGCTCCTTGCGGGCCAGCAGCACGTCGAGCAGATCGTTGTCTCCCAACTCGAAAAGCTGCGTCAATGCGGTCACGTCATCATCGGTCAGCTCGGCCTCGTAGGCGTCGAGATACCGGGTGATGATCAAGTCGTTTTCGAGCAGGCCCCGGCGCGCCCGCCAACGCAGCCGCGCCCGTTCCAGTTCAGTAAGCCTGCTCATCATTACACCTTAAATACACCAATCCACTAGACCGCGCGACGGACCATCAGTTCCTTGATCTTGCCAATGGCCTTGGTCGGATTCAGCCCCTTGGGACAGACGTCGACGCAGTTCATGATGGTGTGGCAACGGAACAGGCGGTACGGATCTTCCAGGTTGTCCAGACGGGTGCCGGTGGCTTCGTCGCGGCTGTCGGCGATGAAGCGGTAGGCTTGCAGCAGGCCGGCCGGGCCGACGAACTTGTCCGGATTCCACCAGAACGACGGGCAGGAAGTGGAACAGCACGCGCACAGGATGCACTCGTACAGGCCATCCAGCTCTTCGCGCGCCTCGGGCGACTGCAGGCGCTCTTTCTCGGGCGGCGGCGTGTCGTTGATGAGGTACGGGCGGATCGAGTGGTACTGGTTGAAGAAGTGCGTCATGTCCACGATCAGGTCGCGGATCACGGGCAGGCCCGGCAACGGGCGCAGCACGATCGGTTCCTTCAGTTCGCGCAGGTTGGTCGTGCACGCCAGGCCGTTCTTGCCGTTGATGTTCATGGCGTCCGAACCGCACACGCCTTCGCGGCACGAGCGGCGCAGGGCCAGGCTGTCATCGACGTCGTTCTTGATGCGCACCAGCGCATCGAGCAACATCTTGTCGGTCGGCTGGAGTTCGACTTCCAGCTTCTGCATGTAGGGGCGCTCGTCCTTGTCCGGATCGTAGCGGTAGATTTCGAACTTGACGATTCTCTTGGTGCTCATAGTGGGCTCTATCCGGACTTAGAAGGTACGCGCCTTGGGCGGGAAGGACTCGACCGTCAGCGGCTTCATCTGCACAGGCTTGTAATCCAGGCGGCTGCCTTCGGAATACCACAGCGTGTGCTTGAGCCAGTTCTCGTCGTCGCGGGTCGGGTGGTCGTCCAGCGCATGGGCGCCGCGGCTTTCGGTGCGGTTGGCGGCCGACTTGATGGTGGCACGGGCCACTTCGGTCATGTTGGCCAGTTCCAGCGCCTCGACGCGCGCGGTGTTGAACACCTTGGACTTGTCCTTGAAGTAGATGTTGTCGGCTTGCTTGGCCAGGTCTTCGATCTGGGTCACGCCTTCGTTCAGCAATTCCAGCGTGCGGAACACGCCGCAGTGGCGCTGCATCGAGAAGCGGATGGCGTTGCCGATGTCCTGGGTCTTTTCGCCCGAGGTGCGCGATTCCAGCTTGTTGACGCGGTCCAGCGAGAATTCGACGGCCTGCTGCGGCACGGGCTGGTGCGCGTGCTGGCGCTCGGGGTGCGAATTGACGATGTGGTTGCCAGTGGCGCGGCCGAACACGATCAGGTCCAGCAGCGAGTTGGTGCCTAGGCGGTTGGCGCCGTGCACCGACACCGCGGCGCACTCGCCGATCGCGTACAGGCCATTGACGATCTTGTTCTCGCCGTTTTCGCGCGTCAGCACCTGGCCGTGGTAGTTGGCCGGGATGCCGCCCATCTGGTAGTGGATGGTCGGGACGACGGGAATCGGTTCCTTGATCGGGTCGACGTTGCCGAACTTGATGGCGATTTCGCGGATCGAGGGCAGGCGCTTGTTGATGACGTCGGCGCCGAGGTGGTCGAGCTTGAGCACCACGTAGCTGCCGTCCGGACCGCAACCGCGACCTTCCTTGATTTCCTGGTCCATCGAGCGCGACACGAAGTCGCGCGGCGCCAGGTCCTTCAGCGTGGGCGCGTAGCGTTCCATGAAGCGCTCGCCATCCTTGTTCAGCAGGATGCCGCCTTCGCCACGCACGCCTTCGGTGATCAGCACGCCGGCGCCGGCCACGCCGGTCGGGTGGAATTGCCAGAATTCCATGTCCTGCAGCGGGATGCCCGCGCGGGCGGCCATGCCCAGGCCGTCACCCGTATTGATGAAGGCGTTGGTGGAGGCGGCCCAGATACGGCCGGCGCCGCCGGTGGCCAGCACCGTGGTCTTGGCTTCCAGGATGTAGATCTCGCCGGTTTCCATTTCGAGGGCGGTCACGCCCACGACGTCGCCGGCTTCGTTGCGCAGCAGATCCAGCGCCATCCATTCGACGAAGAACTGGGTGCGGGCGGCCACGTTGCGCTGGTACAGGGTGTGCAGCAGCGCGTGGCCGGTACGGTCGGCAGCGGCACAGGCGCGCTGGACCGGCTTTTCACCGAAGTTGGCGGTGTGGCCGCCGAACGGACGCTGGTAGATGGTGCCGTCGGGGTTGCGGTCGAACGGCATGCCGAAGTGCTCGAGCTCGTACACGGCGTTCGGGGCTTCGCGGCACATGAACTCGATGGCGTCCTGGTCGCCCAGCCAGTCCGACCCCTTGACGGTGTCGTACATGTGCCAGTACCAGTTGTCTTCGCTCATGTTGCCCAGCGAGGCGCTCACGCCGCCTTGCGCGGCCACGGTGTGCGAACGCGTGGGGAACACCTTGGACAACACCGCAACGGACAGGCCCGCTTGGGACAGTTGCAGCGAACAACGCATGCCGGCTCCGCCGGCGCCAACGACCACCACATCAAACTGGCGGCGCGGCAAGGATTTCATGACAGAGACCACGGCTTAGATGCTCCAGAGGATTTGCGCGAAGTAAACGACCGAACCGACCAACCAGAGGATCGTCAGCACTTGCAGCAGCAGGCGCAGGCCCACCGGCTTGACGTAGTCCATCCAGATGTCGCGCACGCCAATCCAGGCATGCCAGGCCAACGCAACGAATGCGAGGGTCGCCAGGATCTGGCCGACCGGGAGGACGCCGACGTAGAACGTGAACAGCGCGTGCCACGATTCATACGTGAAGGCGGGCATCAACAGGATGCCGATGAGCAGCACCAGCGTGTACACGGCCATGATGACGGCGGTGATGCGCTGGATGATGAAATCCATGACGCCATAGTGCGCCCCGACGACCAGGCGCTTGGGTCCGTAGTTTTTAGCGGCAGCCATTTACAGCACTCCGAACAGTTTGAGGGCGAACACCAGGGTCAGCGCCAGGCTGACACCGAAAACCACGCCGGCGCTCTTCTTGGCCGACAGCTTGTCGATGCCCAGGTGCAGGTCCAGCAGCAGGTAGCGGATGCCCGCACAGAAGTGGTGCAGATAGCCCCAGATCAGGACCAGGAGCACGAGCTTGACGATCGGATTGCCCGCATACGCCGCCACGGCGGCGAAGGTCTGCGGCGAGGCCACGCTGGCCGCGAACAGCGGCAGAATGACCAAGGGCAGACAGAGGAAAAGCAATATGCCGCTGATGCGGTGCAGGATGGACAGCTTGCCGGCCAGGGGCAGGCGATAGGAGAACGCAACTTGGGCAAGCCCAATATTGCGAAACTGCGGACGTGGCTTGGCAGCGGTGTCGGACATGACGGCCTCGGTGTTTCGGAACTAGGGAATCGTGACGGCGCTAATGCCGTGGCCCTTGCGGGCAAACACGGTATTTTCGCCCAGAGATCGGGTTGGTATCAAATCGTAGTTAAAAAGCTCATCAATTCAGACTATTGCGGTAGTGGTATCGATCGGTCAAGTACAAGCCCCGTCGAATTTCCATGGGGCGGTCACCATAGGTGTACGACACCCGGTCCACCTGCAACAACGGCGTGCCGGCGGCAACATTAAGCAACGTACAGACTTCGGCGGGCGCGGCCACCGCGCGCAGCTTTTCGTCCGCGCGCACCATGCTGACGCCGAACTCGGATTCGAACAGGCCATAGAGCGGGGCCTTGTTGGCGCTCAACAGCTCGAAGGTAAGGCCACGGAAGATGGACCCCGGCAGCCAGATATCGTCCAACACGGTGGGCACCTGCCCCATGCACAGCAACCGGCGGATGGAGATCACGGTTTCACCCGCCCGCAGATCGAGCGCGCGCGCGATCTCGGCCGGCGCGCGCAGGCGGCGGCATTCGAGGATACGGCTTTCCGCGCGCACGGCCTCGCCCTCTTCATCGGGGGCCAGGCGCAGAAAACGGTAGCGCACACGGGCTTCATGGTGGGTGGCGACGAAGGTGCCCTTGCCCTGGCGGCGCAGCAGCAGGTGTTCGGCGGCCAACTCATCGACCGCCTTGCGCACCGTGCCCTGGCTCACCTGGAAACGGGCGGCCAGATCGATTTCGCTGGGGATGAGTTCGCCGGGCTTCCATTCGCCGCGGTCCAGGCTCTGCACGAGCAGGTCCTTGATCTGGCGGTACAGCGGACTGAAAGCGGCTCCCTCGCCCGCTGGACGGGCGGCGCGTGTGCGTAGGGGAGTTTCGGGCCGGGGGTCTGCCATGGATCGTCTTGGAAGTGTCATGTTCATCCGGAGAATGGAAGGCCGCGCGAAAAAGGCCACGCAAACGATGCGGCTTCCATTCGCATGCGCACGACTGCGGCGCCGGTGTTCTGGCCTGATACAGGCGCGCAGCCGGCGGTGCTGCGGCGCATTCGAACAAACGCTCTATTGTCGCATACCGGGGGCGGCGCTGTCCAACGTCTTATGTCTTATATAAGATATAAGATCAATTGACGCACCCGTGAATTAGTTCTAGGATTTCTGACTGTCCGGCAACCTGGCCGCCCCTTGCGCGCAGGCCGTCTTCGCCGCTCAACGGATTACACTGATTGGTGAGATTTCTTTCTCGCCACACCATTACGGAGAACGTCCATGTCTAAGCCTGCCTTGCGTGTCGCCGTCACCGGCGCCGCCGGCCAAATCGGTTACGCCCTGCTGTTCCGCATCGCCTCGGGCGAAATGCTGGGCAAAGATCAGCCCGTCATTCTGCAACTGCTTGAAATCCCCGACGAAAAAGCGCAAAAGGCCCTGAAGGGCGTCATCATGGAACTGGATGACTGCGCCTTCCCGCTGCTGCAGGAAGTCACCGCCCACAGCGATCCGCGCACGGCGTTCAAGGACGCGGACGTGGCCCTGCTGGTCGGCGCCCGCCCGCGCGGCCCCGGCATGGAACGCAAGGATCTGCTGTCGGTCAACGCGCAGATCTTCACGGCCCAGGGCAAGGCCCTGAACGACGTCGCCAGCCGCAACGTCAAGGTCCTGGTGGTCGGCAACCCGGCCAACACCAACGCCTACATCGCCATGAAGTCGGCGCCGGACCTGCCCGCCAAGAACTTCACCGCCATGCTGCGCCTGGACCACAACCGCGCCCTGTCGCAACTGGCCGCCAAGTCGGGCAAGGCCGTGGCCGACATCGAAAAGCTGGTCGTGTGGGGCAACCACTCGCCCACCATGTACCCCGACTACCGCTTCGCCACCGTCGGCGGCGAATCGCTGGCCAAGCTGATCAACGACGACGCCTGGAACCGCGACACCTTCATCCCCACCGTGGGCAAGCGCGGCGCCGCCATCATCGAGGCCCGCGGCCTGTCGTCGGCCGCCTCGGCCGCCAACGCCGCCATCGACCACGTGCGCGACTGGGTCCTGGGCAGCAACGGCAAGTGGGTCACCATGGGCATCCCGTCCGATGGCTCCTACGGCATCCCCGAAGGCATCATCTACGGCGTGCCGGTCACGACCGAAAACGGCGAGTACAAGCGCATCGAAGGCCTGGAAATCGACGCCTTCTCGCGTGAGCGCCTGGACTTCACGCTGAAAGAGCTCCTGGAAGAGCGCGACGGCGTCAAGGACCTGCTGAAGTAAGCAGCCATCAAGCAGAATTGGGCCCGTTGACGCGGGCCCAATTCGCAAGCGGACGGCCCATCCACGGATGCGCCGTCCGCGGCACGCAAACCTGTCTCTTTGCGAGCGCGCAAGGAATTGTCGCGAAGGGGACAGATTTACGTGCCGCGACCGCGTAAGGTCGTGGCCAGGCGCCGGATTCCGATCCGGCCGACCGCGGACCCGCAAGACCTGATATCCCAGCCGGGGCAACGTCACGACACCCGGCCACTATGACGGAGACCCCCATGTCCAGACCCGAATCCGCCGGCGCCCTGTTCCGCCGCGCACTCGCCGAAGAAAGCCCGTTGCAGATCATCGGCGCCATCAACGCCAACCACGCGTTGCTGGCCAAGCGGGCCGGCTACCGCGCCATCTACTTGTCGGGCGGCGGCGTGGCCGCGGGCTCGCTGGGCCTGCCTGACCTGGGCATCAACACCATGGACGACGTCCTGACCGACGTGCGCCGCATCACCGACGTCTGCGACGTGCCGCTGCTGGTCGACATCGACACCGGCTTCGGTCCCTCGGCGTTCAACATCGCCCGCACCGTCAAGAGCCTGATCAAGTTCGGCGCCGCCGCCTGCCACATCGAGGACCAGGTCGGCGCCAAGCGCTGCGGCCACCGCCCCGGCAAGGAGATCGTCAGCACCGAAGAAATGGCCGACCGCGTCAAGGCCGCGGCCGACGCCCGCACCGACAGCGACTTCTACCTGATCGCGCGCACCGACGCCATCGCCTCGCATGGCGTGGACGCCGCCATCGAGCGCGCCCTGGCCTGCGTCGAAGCCGGCGCCGACGCCATCTTCGCCGAAGCCGCCTACGACCTGCCCACCTACGACCGCTTCGTCAAGGCCGTCAAGGTGCCGGTGCTGGCCAACATCACCGAATTCGGCAAGACGCCGCTGTTCTCGGTGGAAGAGCTCAAGAGCGTGGGCGTGGGCATGGTGCTCTACCCGCTGTCGGCCTTCCGCGCCATGAACAAGGCCGCCCAGGCCGTCTACACCGCGATCCGCCGCGATGGCCACCAGAAGAACGTGGTCGACCTGATGCAGACGCGCGAGGAACTGTATGACCGCATCGGCTATCACGAATACGAATCGCGCCTGGACGCCCTGTTCCAGAAGGGCAAGGGCTGATTCGCGCCACCGTATCCGGCGCCGCGGCGACCCTGCGGCGCCCCGCTACCCCCATTGCATCGACCACCGCGAAAGGAAAGGAGTAGAGACATGAGCACGGCTCCCAAGAAGCAAGCCGCCAAGGCGGACGCCACCCCGGCCGCCAAGCCCGAAGAAAAGGCAGGCTTCAAGCCCAAGAAATCGGTCGCGCTGTCCGGCGTGGTCGCCGGCAACACCGCGCTGTGCACGGTCGGCCGCAGCGGCAACGACCTGCATTACCGTGGCTACGACATCCTGGACATCGCCCATACCAGCGAATTCGAGGAAATCGCCCACCTGCTGGTGCATGGCAAGCTGCCCAACAAGGCCGAACTGAAGGCCTACAAGGAAAAGCTGCGCGCGCTGCGCGGCCTGCCGGTGCAGCTGCAGGACGCTCTTGAGGCGCTGCCCGCCGCCAGCCACCCGATGGACGTGATGCGCACCGCCGTCTCGGTGCTGGGCTGCGTGCTGCCCGAGAAGGACGACCACAACCTGCCCGGCGCGCGCGACATCGCCGACCGCCTGATGGCCAACCTGGGCTCGGCCCTGCTGTACTGGTATCACTACAGCCACAACGGCCGCGTGATCGACGTGCAGACCGACGATGACAGCATCGGCGGCCACTTCCTGCATCTGCTGCACGGCGAGAAGCCCAGCGACGAATGGGTCAAGGCGATGCACATCTCCCTGAACCTGTACGCCGAGCACGAGTTCAACGCCTCCACCTTCACGGCCCGCGTCATCGCCGGCACCGGGTCGGACATGTATTCGGCCATCACCGGCGCGATCGGCGCGCTGCGCGGCCCCAAGCACGGCGGCGCCAACGAGGTCGCCTTCGACGTGCAGAAGCGCTACGAGACGCCGGACGAGGCCGAGGCCGACATCCGCCGCCGCGTCGAGGCCAAGGAAGTCATCATCGGCTTCGGCCACCCGGTCTACACCGTGTCCGACCCGCGCAACAAGGTCATCAAGGAAGTGGCCAAGAAGCTCTCCAAGAAGGCCGGCAGCACCAAGATGTTCGACATCGCCGAACGCCTCGAGACCGTCATGTGGGACATCAAGAAAATGTTCCCCAACCTGGACTGGTTCTCGGCTGTCAGCTACCACATGATGGGCGTGCCCACCGCCATGTTCACCCCGCTGTTCGTGATCGCGCGCACCGCGGGCTGGTCGGCCCACATCATCGAGCAGCGCGTGGACAACAAGATCATCCGCCCGACCGCCAACTACGTCGGCCCGGAAGATCAGAAGTTCGTGCCGCTCGACAAGCGCAAGTAAGACGACGACATGGGCCTGCCGACGCCTTTCCCCGCGCCGCGCGGGCCCAGTGCCGCCTGTAAACACTCAGGAGAGGTACCCAATGTCTGCCCCGATCTCCAACGTCCGTCCCGCGCCCGACCCGGTCCTGGTCGATATCGCCGACTACGTACTGAACTATGAAATCCAGAGCGGCCTGGCCTACGAGACCGCTCGCAACTGCCTGATCGACACCCTGGGCTGCGGCCTGGAAGCGCTGGAGTACCCGGCGTGCCGCAAGCTGCTGGGCCCTGTCGTCCCGGGCACCGTCGTGCCGCACGGCGCCAAGGTGCCCGGCACCCAATTCCAGCTCGATCCGGTGCAAGCCGCGTTCAACATCGGCGCGATGATCCGCTGGCTCGATTTCAACGATACCTGGCTGGCCGCCGAATGGGGCCACCCGTCCGACAACCTGGGCGGCATCCTGGCCACCGCCGACTGGCTCTCGCGCACCGCCGTGGCCGCCGGCAAGCCGCCCCTGACCATGCGCGCCGTGCTGACCGGCATGATCAAGGCGCACGAGATCCAGGGCTGCATCGCGCTGGAAAACTCCTTCAACAAGGTCGGCCTGGACCACGTGGTGCTGGTCAAGGTGGCCTCCACCGCCGTGGTCGCGCAGATGCTGGGCCTCACGCGCGATGAAGTCATCAACGCGGTGTCGCTGGCGTGGGTCGACGGCCAGAGCCTGCGCACCTATCGCCACGCGCCCAACACCGGCAGCCGCAAGAGCTGGGCCGCCGGTGACGCCACCAGCCGCGCCGTGCGGCTGGCGCTGATCGCCCGCACCGGCGAAATGGGCTACCCCTCGGTACTGTCGGCCAAGACCTGGGGCTTCTACGACGTGCTGTTCAAGGGCCAGCCGTTCAGGTTCCAGCGCCCCTACGGCAGCTACGTCATGGAAAACGTGCTGTTCAAGATCTCGTTCCCGGCCGAGTTTCACTCGCAGACCGCGGTCGAGTGCGCCATGCAGATCCATGACCGCCTCAAGGCGCTTGGCAAGTCCACCGACGACATTGCCGGCATCACCATCCGCACCCACGAGGCTTGCATCCGCATCATCGACAAGAAAGGCCCGCTGGACAACCCGGCCGACCGCGACCACTGCATCCAGTACATGGTCGCCGTCCCGCTCCTGTTCGGCCGTCTGACCGCCGCCGACTACGAGGACGATGTCGCCGCCGACCCGCGCATCGACGCCCTGCGCGACAAGATCACCTGCGTCGAGGACCCAGCCTACACCCGCGACTACCACGACCCCGACAAGCGCTCCATCGCCAACGCCCTCACTGTCAGATTCACCGACGGCACCCAGCTCGACGAGGTCGTCTGCGAATACCCCATCGGCCACAAGCGCCGCCGTGCCGACGGCATCCCCCTGCTGGAAGCCAAGTTCCGCACCAACCTGGCCCGCATCTTCCCCGCCCGCCAACAGGCCCGCATCCTGGAAGCATCGCTGGACCAGAAAAAGCTGGAAGCGATGCCGGTCCACGAATACGTCGACCTGTATGTGATCTAAGGCGACAAGCAAACACCTCCCCACCACCGCGCAGCGAACACCCTCCCGACGCAAACCACCGCGTAAGTCAAGACCGGCCGCCCGCGCGGCCGATCTTGACGGGCCCCGCAAACCTCTCCACGCCCCACCGGTCTGGCAGTGCACCATTTCTCGAAACCCGTAGCCCGTCGCGGTGGCGGTTTTGGGGGCGGGCAACCTCGATGCGCCCAAGGGAATCCGTAGGGAAGGCCGAAGGCCTGGACGAGGATGACGCAGGGGCAGTCCGGAGCGAACGCTCCGGACCGCAATCGTGGGCGCCCGCCCCCAAAACCGCCACCGCGACGGGCGACCTACGAAGAACCACCCGCCCCCAGCAATTACAATCTCCCTTCCCCAAGAAAACAGAGACCGAACCCCACCATGTCCATGCTCTGGGTAAAAACCTTACACATCGTTTTCATTGCCTCCTGGTTCGCCGGCCTGTTCTACCTGCCCCGCATCTTCGTGAACCTGGCCCAACAATCGGATTCGGCCGTCCAGGTCACCCTGCTCGGCATGGCGCGCCGCCTCTACCGCTTCACCACCATTCTGGCCATCGTGGCCGTGGCGCTAGGCATGTGGCTGTATCTGGGCTATGGCATTGGCGTAGGCCCCGGCAACGGCTGGATGCACGCCAAGCTCTTTTTCGTCCTGCTCATCATCGGCTACCATCACGCCTGTGGCGTCATGCTGCGAAAATTCGAACAGGGCAAGAACACCCGTTCGCACAAGTTCTATCGCTGGTTCAACGAAGTTCCCGTCTTGCTGCTCTTGGTGGTGGTGGCGCTGGTCGTCGTCAAACCCTTCTGATTCCTCCCCTACCTTTGCACATTCGCCAGGATTCGTATGTCCGCTGATGACCAGGACCGCCCGCGCAAGACGCTGACGATCAAGAAAACCGCGCGCGATGCGCACGCCGAAGCCGCGCCCAAGCGTGTGCGCACCGGCGCGCGTGCGCGCCTGGTCGCCCAGAACGAGCGCACCAAGGAAAACCTCGAGCGGCAGAAGGACCCCGAAGGCTACCAGCAGCGCCAGGCCGCCGCCGCGCGCGGCGCGCGCAAGCCGGCCGAGGGCGGCCGCGGCGAAGGGGCCCGTGGCGAGGGGCCGCGCAGTGCCCCGCCGCGCCGCAGCGAAGGCGCGCGCGGCGACAACCCGCGCCGTGGTGATGGCCCACGCAGCGACGGTCCGCGCGCGGGCCGCGCCCCGCAGCGCGCGCCGCGCCTGGACGATCAGTACATCGCGCCGGCCACGCCCGCCGGGCGCTTCTACGATCCGTTCGAAGACGACGGCCCGGCGCCCGACTTCGCGCCCGAGCCCGATTACGACGACGACGCCCCGATCGCGACCGCCCCTGCACGCGGCCAGGGCGACGCCCGCCACCACGCGCCCACCGTCGAGGTCCGCGAGCGCCGCCCGCGCGAACCGCGCCAGGCCGAGCGCTTCAAGGTCTTCGCCCCGTGCCCGCAAGGCCTGGAAGAAGCCCTGACCGCCGAAATGCAGGCGCTGGGCTATGACGATGCCACGGCCGGCCGCGCCGGCTGTTCCTTCACCGCCGACTGGGCCGGGGTGCAGCGCGCCAACCTGTATTCGCGCCTGGCCACCCGCATCCTGGTGCAGGTCGCCCACGCCGAGATCTCGCACGAAGACGACATCCTGGATCTCGCCCGCGACACCCCCTGGGAACGCTGGTTCGGCGCCGAACAGACCCTGCGCGTCGACACCTCGGCGATCAAGAGCCCGGTGCAGAGCCTGCAGTACTGCAACCTGCGCGCCAAGGACGGCATCTGCGACCGCCTGCGCGAGCTGGAAGGCGAGCGGCCCAGCATCGACACGGTGCGCCCCGACGCGCGCGTGCACCTGTTCCTGACCGGCCACACCGCAACGCTGTACCTGGATACCTCGGGCGAATCGCTGTTCAAGCGCGGCTGGCGCCTGGACAAGGGCGATGCGCCCTTGCGCGAGAATCTGGCCGCCGGCATGCTGGCGCTGGCAGGTTGGGACCCGGCCGCGCCGCTGCTCGATCCCTTCTGCGGCTCCGGCACCATCCTGATCGAGGCCGCCTGGATCGCGCTGGGCGTGCCTCCCGGCATCTCGCGCCCGTTCGGCTTCGAGCGCCTGCGCGGCCACGACGCCTACCGCTGGCGCGACCTGAAGGACGATGCGCGCTCGCGCATCCTGCCGCAGCTGGACACACCGCTGGTCGGCTACGACCTCGATCCGCAGGCCATCGAATTTGCCCGCAACAACGCCGAACGCGCCTGGCTCACCGCGGACACCATCCGCTTCGAGGTAGGCGACGCCCGCGAAGTGCAGGCACCGGCCGACCATGGCTGGATCGTCACCAATCCGCCCTACGGCGAGCGCATGGCAACCGAACAGGACGCGGACCTGTGGCGCGACTGGGCCACCTGCCTGAAACGCAATTTCGCCGGCTGGCAGCTGCACATCATCACCAGCGACCTGACCCTGCCCAACCAGATGCGCCTCAAGCCCAAGCGCCGCGTGCCGCTGCACAATGGCGGCCTGGACTGCCGCCTGTTCGGCTTCGAGCTGGTCGCCGCCGGTTACCGCGACGCCTGACCCCCCGCGCCCCGGGGAACTTCCCCCGGGCCGGGCTCCTTCAGCTCCCTCCTTGCCGTTGCGCGCGCGTTGTAAAAGCGCAGCAATACCGCGCCCGTATCCTGCTGATGGTGCCCCGCAGCGCCAATTTGGGGCATCATCAGCACCAGGGTGTTGCCAATGCGCACCAGGCGCTTGCACAGTTTCAGGGTTAACCCTATAATTCGGGTTATCCCTAGTAGCTAAACAAACTGTGCAAGCCCGTGGAGGCTATTGTGATCAACCCGAACAACACCATCCGCCTGACCGACGAACTCGAGCGCCAACTGATGCTCCAGGCCATTGAAGAACAGTTCCGCCCGCATCCGATGCGTGCGTTGGCCGCGGGCCTGCGTAAGCTGGCCCATGGTGTCCGCGCCCTGGCTGGCAAGACGAGCGCCAAGAACGCGCACTCCGCCGCCTGAGCAAGGCCGCTGGGCCCGACGGCCCGAACGATTTCCCCTTGGGGGCTGCATAGCCCCTTTTATAGACCCGCCCTTACCGGCGGGTTTTTTTTATGCGCGCTCCCCTTGCATCGCGGCCCGCGGATACGCCGCTTTGTCGGATAAGATACCCGCCCATGACCGACGCCTTCCTCGACCAGACCCCCAACCGGCTGCGCCGGTTCGCCTGCATGATGTACGAAGCCGTGCTGCTGTTCGGCGTGGTGTTCCTGGCGGGCTACCTGATGGACACGCTGACCCAGAGCCGCAACGCGCTGGCGCTGAGGCCGCTGCGCCAGGCCTGGCTGTTCCTGGCCATCGGCGTGTATTTCGTGTTGTGCTGGCGTCGTCGCGGCCAGACGCTGCCGATGAAGACCTGGAACATCCGCCTGGTCGATCGCGACGGCAATCCGCCCTCCACCGTGCGGCTGATCCTGCGCTACGTGCTCGCCTGGCCCCTGGTGCTGGCGGGCGCCGCTGTGGTCTGGGCCGCCGCCAGCGCAACCGGATGGCCTTCGATGGACATGTTCATCGTGGCCGCGCCATTCACGATCTTCGTTTGGTCGTGGTTCGATCCCGACGGCCAGTTCCTGCACGACCGCTTGCTCGGTACTCGCCTGCGCAATGCGCCGCAGCGCAAGAAAGTACGTGGACCGCGCTGACATCGGACGCCTGAACGGGTACTGAACACACCCGCTTACAACTGGCAAAATCGTGCGGCGAATTTGGTGATGGCTTTCAGAAAGTTGAAAGTCGCGCGCAAAGACAATGGGGCCCCTTTTCACAGACGCCCTGGAATCATCATGCGCGCTTTCCTTTCCCGCCTCTCGCTGGCCGCCGCCAGCGCCCTGCTGTTCCTGCCTCTGGGCGCCTCGGCGCAGAATGCCGCCGCGCAGCAGGAAATCGAGGCTGCCATGAAAGCCGCCTACGCGGCCGCCCAGGAAGGCCCGGCCGACATCAAGCTGGACAATCAGGCCGTGGTGCGCCTGCCCGAATCGATGTTCTTCGTGCCGCGCGCCCAGGCCGACCGCCTGATGGCGGCCTATGGCAACGGCAAGGACCCGTCGCTGCTGGGCGTGGTCATGCCCAAGAGCGACGATGACGGCTGGGTCATCACGGTCAATTTCGACAAGGCCGGCTACATCAAGGACGACGACGCCAAGAACTGGAACGTCAGCGAGCTGCTCGACAGCCTGCGCGAGGGCACCGAGGAATCCAACGTCGAGCGCAAAAAGCGCGGCTTCCCCGAGCTGGTGATGGACGGCTGGGTCGAGGCGCCCAAGTACGACAGCAGCACCCAGCGCCTGGTCTGGTCGGTGGCCGTCAAGCACAAAGGCGAGGCTGCCGACGACAACCCCACAGTCAACTACAACACCTATGCGCTGGGCCGCGATGGCTACATCACGCTGGACCTGATCACCCAGAAGAACCTGGTGCCGAAGGACAAGACCGCGGTGCTGACCCTGCTGGACAATCTGAAATACGTCGAAGGCAAGCGCTACGCCGACTTCAATTCGTCCACCGACAAGGTCGCCGAGTACGGCCTGGCCGCGCTGGTTGCCGGCGTCGCCGCCAAGAAGCTGGGCCTGTTCGCCGTGATCGCCGCATTCCTGGCCAAGTTTGCCAAGGTCGGCATCCTGGCCGCCGCGGCGCTGGGCGGCGGGCTGTGGAAGCGCTTTCGCGGCAAGAAGGCCGAACAGCAACAGCCCTGAGCGATGAAGCTGCTGCTACTGCTGTTCTCGGGCCTGCTACTTCGCGGCGCGCAGCAGCGGCAGCGACCTGCTGCTGGCGTTGTCCTACGCGGGCTTTTTCATCAACCTGTTCAACCTGATCCCGCTGTCGCCGTTCGACGGCGGCCGCATCACCGCCGTGTTGTCGCCGCGCATCTGGCTGGTGGGCGTGCCGGTGCTGGTGGCGCTGTTCTTCTGGCGGCCCAGCCCGATCCTGATCCTGGTGGCCGTGCTGGCCTTTCCAAACGTTATCCGGGCTTTCAAATACGATCCGTCCTTGCCTGAAAACCAGGCCTATTACGGCACCACGCTGGAAAGCAAGCTGACCTATACCTGCGCTTACCTGGGGCTGGTCTGCGTGCTGGCCATCATGGCCCACGACGTGCACGACATGCTGGGGCATCTGCGCGCCTGACGCGCGGTTTCCTGACGGCGGGCCGCATCCGGCGGACGCTGCCGTCACAACAGCGTCACGGATTTTTCATGTCACGGTCATCGCCGCATGGTTTCATTCCGAGGCATGACGACAGCCCCCATGGATAGCACCGTGAACGAAATCCGTCCTACGCACTGGCGCGCTCTCTGGATTTCCGACATTCACCTGGGCACCGCCGGGTGCAAGGCGGAGTTCCTGCTGGATTTCCTCGAGCACAACGATTCCGACACCCTCTACCTGGTGGGCGACATCGTCGATGGCTGGCAACTGCGCAAGCATTGGCACTGGCCGCGGGCCCACAATGACGTGATCCAGCGCATCCTGCGCAAGGCCCGCAACGGCACCCGGGTCGTGTTCATCCCGGGCAACCATGACGAGTTCGCGCGCGAGTTCGCCGGCTACGCCTTCGGCGACATCGAAATCCTGGATGAAGACGTGCACGTAACCGCCAAGGGCATGCGCCTGCTGGTGCTGCACGGCGATCAATTCGACGGCGTGATCCAGCACAGCCGCTGGCTGGCGCACCTGGGCGACGGCCTGTACCAATTGGCACTGTGGCTCAACCATCATTTCAATCGCCTGCGCCACCGCATGGGACTGCACTACTGGTCGCTGTCGCAGTATCTCAAGCACAAGGTCAAGAACGCCGTGTCGTTCATCACCGATTTCGAGGAAGCGCTGGCCGGCGAGGCCCGCCGCCGCGGCCTGGACGGGGTGGTCTGCGGCCACATCCACAAGGCTGAGCTGCGCGACGTGGGGGGCATTCTGTACTGCAACGACGGCGACTGGGTGGAAAGCCTGTCGGCCCTGGCCGAGACCCACGACGGCCAACTGCAGTTGTTGGACTGGGCCGCGATCCAGGCCGAGCGCCAGGCCGATCCGGCGCAGCGCAAGCCGCGCTCGCTGTCCCTGCCGGCGCTGCCGTCGGCGTTGCGCCGCCAGGGCAAACACCCGTGATAACCCTTATACGTCCCCGTTACGCAACGGGGATATTGCAGTTCACGGCCCTCTAGGTCATGCTTGCGATTGGGGCAACGGGCAAAAACTGACCCGTTCACGCTGCAACATGCTCACAACATAGGGCCATGAACGACCAATATCAGGTGCTCTACCAAACATTCCGCTGGCTGGTTCCCACCCAGTTCAACATCGCGGAAGCGTGCTGCCACCGCTGGGCATCCAGTAGTCCGGATGCGCGGCGCATCGCCATCTACTACGAAGATGAAGCCGGCAACCGCGAGGTCTGGACCTATGCGCGACTGGCCGAGGCCGCCAATCAGCTCGCCAATGGCCTGGTGAAGATGGGCGTGGGCCGCGGCGACCGCGTCGGTGTGGTTTTGGGACAACGCCCTGAAACCGTGGTCGCGCACATGGCGATCTACAGCGTGGGCGCCGTGGTGCTGCCATTGTCGGCTTTGTTCGGCCCTGAGGCGCTGCAGAGCCGGCTGTGCGATTCCGAGACCCGCGTGGCCATCGTCGACCATGCCTCCAGCGCCAATCTGCTGGCGGTCAGCGACAACTGCCCCAACCTGCAACAGATCATCGGCATCGGCTTCGCCGACGAACGCGTGCTGCCCTGGCGCAGCCTGCTGGCACGCCAGCCCAGTGAATTCAAGGCGGTGCCGACGCGCTCGTCGGACCCGGCCATCCTGCTCTATACCTCTGGCACCACCGGCGCGCCCAAGGGCGCCCTGCTGCCGCACAGCGCGCTGATCGGCAACCTGCCGGGCTTCGTCGCCTCGCAGGACTGGTTCCCCCGTCCGGCGGACGTGTTCTGGTCGCCCGCCGACTGGGCCTGGACTGGCGGCATGATGGACGCGCTGCTGCCCACCCTGTATTTCGGCCACCCCATCGTCGGCACCCGCGGCCGTTTCTCGGTCGAGCGCGCATTCGAGCTGATGGAGCGCTACCAGGTCACCAACACCTTCCTGTTCCCGACCGCGCTGAAGATGATGATGAAGGCGGTTCCCGAGCCGCGCAGCCGCTATCAGCTGGCCCTGCGCTCGATCATGAGCGCGGGCGAAAGCGTCGGCGACACCGTGTTCGGCTGGTGCCAATCGGCTCTGGGCGTGACGCCCAACGAGATGTTCGGCCAGACCGAGATGAATTACGTGGTCGGCAACAGCCAGAAGCGCTGGCCGGCCCGGGCCGGCAGCATGGGACGCCCCTACCCCGGCCACCAAGTCGCGGTGCTGGACGACGCCGGCCAACCGGTAAAGGCGGGGGAAACCGGCGAAATCGCCGTCAATCGCTACGACATCCACGGGTACCCCGATCCGGTGATGTTCCTGGGCTACTGGCGCAACGAGGCCGCCACCCAGGCCAAGTTCAAGGGCGACTGGTGCCTGACGGGCGACCTGGCGCGGATCGATGCCGATGGCTACCTCTGGTATGCCGGTCGCGCCGACGACGTGTTCAAGTCGTCCGGCTACCGCATCGGGCCTGGCGAGATCGAGAGTTGCCTGATCGGCCATCCGGCCGTGGCCAATGCCGCGGTGGTGCCTAAACCGGACGCCGAGCGCGGCGCGGTGGTCAAGGCCTATGTGGTGTTGACGCCCGAATTCGCCCAGCGCGACCGCGATGACATCGTCGAGAACCTGCAGGAGCACGTGCGCGAGCGCCTGGCGCCCTACGAGTACCCCAAGGAAATCGAATTCGTCGAAGAACTGCCCATGACCACCACCGGTAAAATCCAGCGTCGCATCCTGCGCCTGCGCGAAGAAGAACGCGCGCGTACGCCCAGGCCACAATGACGCGGACGGGTCCGGCAGCGACCCGCCGCAGTATTCCGGAGACAGGGCATGCCCATTTACCAGCTCGACGACCTCATCCCCCGCATCGACCCCGCGGCCTACGTGGCCGACAGCGCCGACATCATCGGCAACGTCACGCTGGAAGCCGGGGTCAGTATCTGGTCGCACGTCTCGATCCGCGGCGACAACGACGCCATTCTGGTCCGCCAGGGCACCAATATCCAGGAAGGCAGCGTGCTGCATGTGGATAGTGGCTGTCCCATGACCATCGGCCCCAACGTCACCGTGGGCCACCAGGCCATGCTGCACGGCTGCACCATCCATGAAGGCGCGCTGGTGGGCATGCAGGCGATTGTGCTCAACAACGCCGTGATCGGCCGCAACTGCCTGATCGGCGCCGGCGCCATCGTCCCGGAAGACCGGGTCATTCCAGACAACTCCCTGGTCATCGGCATCGGCAAGATCGTGCGCGAGCTGTCGGCCGAGGAAATCGCCAATCTGCACAAGAACACCGCCCATTACGTGGCGCGCGGCCAACACTACAAGACGGCCCTGAAACGGCTGGCCTGAGACCGCCGCCGGGATCGCCCTGCGCCCCTGTCGCCGGCAGGGGGAATCGGCCGTCCGATCGGCTAACATTCCCCCATGACCGATCAGCTTAAAAAATACCTCCTCGAAGACCGCAGCGTCCGCGTCCAAGCGGTGCGCCTCACGGATACCTGGAAGGCCGCCCAGGCCAACCACGACTACCCGCCCGCCATCACCCATCTGCTGGGCGAGCTGGTGGCCGCCTCCACCCTGCTGGCCGCCAACATCAAGTTCGATGGTTCGCTGGTGCTGCAGATCCAGGGCGACGGCCCGATCGCCCTGCTGGTGGTGGAATGCCGTTCCGACCTCAGCCTGCGCGCCACCGTCAAGATACGCGAAGGCCATGTGGTGCCGGCCGAAGGCGACATGCAAAGCCTGCTGAACCCGGGCGGCAACGGCCGCTTCATCGTGGTGCTGGACCCGCAGGCCAAGGTGCCGGGCCAGCAGGCCTACCAGGGCATCGTCCCGCTGGAAGGCGATACCGTCGCCGAGGCGCTGCAGCACTACATGAAAGCCTCCGAACAACTCGACACCCGCCTCTGGCTGGCGGCTGACGCCGAGCATGCCGCCGGCATGCTGATCCAGCGCCTGCCGTACCACGGCGGTTCCGACTCGGCGGCGCTGAGCGAGCAGGCCGCCAGCGAGACCTGGGATCGCACCTCGGCGCTGGCCGCCACGCTCAAGCGCGACGAATTGCTGGCGACCGATATCGACACGCTGATCCACCGCCTGTTCTGGGAAGAGACCCTGGTGGCCTTCGAGCCCGCACCGGTGCGCTGGCACTGCCCCTGCACCCGTGAACGCGTCGCCAACATGCTGCGCTCGCTGGGAGAAGCCGAGGTCAAGGACATCCTGGCTGAACGCGGGCAGGTCGATGTCTCGTGCGATTTCTGCGGCAAACCCTATGCCTTCGACGCGGTCGATTGCGCCGCGCTGTTCACCGGCAACCCGCCCGCCAGCGACCAGACGCCGCCCACCGTGCACTGACCCCGGGCCGGGGCCAGCCCTCGGTTTGTACCCATCGACAGGCGGTCATGCCCGCGCCACACTGGCCGGACATGACCGCCTTTTTTCACGCCCCTTCGCGCCCCTGCCCCCGTCATGCGGGCACCGCCGCCGTCGAATTCACCGTGGCCGCGGCCACGGTGCTGCTGCTGGCCCTGCTGGCATTCGAGGCTGCCCGCTGGCAGCTCGCCCGCCAGGTCGCCCATCTGGCGCTGTTGCAGGCGGCCCGCGCCGCGAGCACGGCGCGGGCCGACCCCTTCCGCATGCGCGCGGCCTTCCTGCAGGCGCTGTTGCCGCTCCATGCCGGCCCCGGTGGCGAGGCGGGCGCCCGCCTGCGGCTGACCCGAGCGCTCGAACGCGACGCCGCCCTGATGGGCGCCCCGCCCTGGCGCATCGAAATCCTGCTGCCCGCGCCGCCAGTCTCCCCGCGCGATCCCGCCCAGAGCCGTGCCGGCACGCTCAGGCTGCGGCTGACCTACCTGTACCGTCCCCTGCTGGCACCGGTGCGGGCGCTGCTGGCGATGTTGGCCGGCAGCGACGACGGCAGCTATGCCGGCCGGGCCCGGGCGCGCGGCCTGGCACCGATTGGCCTGGAAATCGAAATGGAAATGCACGCCGGTCCGCCAGAACGGCGGGCCAGCCAGCCGTATCCGGCCGGGATGGTGCTAGGGGCTTGCCGTCGCCTGCGCTGCCCTTGAGCGGACGCGTGGCGAGGAATCAGTGACGCGTGCCGCCAGACGGGCCGGCGTTGGCGGGTTGAGCGGGATGGGAGGCATTGGCGCGCGCGGGCGTGGCCGCATCGGTGGCCAGCGCGGCGCCGCCCGCGGGCGGTTGGGTGTTCTGCGGCAGGATATGCACGAAGACCTCGCCTTCGCGCATCATGCCCAGCTCGCCGCGGGCGCGTTCCTCGATGGCGCCGGTGCCATTGTCCAGATCGCGCACCTCGGCTTCCAGCGCGGCGTTGCGCGCGCGCAGGCCGTCGTTGGTCTCGCGCTGCTCAGCCACCTGGCGTTGCAGGTCCCAGACCTTGAACCAGCCGCCCTTACCCAGCCAAAGGGGGTATTGGATCAGGCCTACCAGCACGAACAGCACCAGGAACAACAGGCGCATACGCAGGAACCCTCAGCAGTCGTGGCGCTAACAAGGCCGCGGCGCCTGCCGCGGCCCGCTTACATTAACGCAAGTTGTAGAAGGCTTCCAGGCCAGGATACGACGCGACCTCGGCCAGTTCTTCCTCGATGCGCAGCAACTGGTTGTACTTGGCCATGCGATCCGAACGCGACAGCGAGCCGGTCTTGATCTGCATGGCGTTGGTGGCCACGGCGATGTCGGCGATGGTCGAATCCTCGGTTTCGCCCGAACGGTGCGAGACGACGGCGGTGTAGCCGGCGCGCTTGGCCATTTCGATGGCGGCGAAGGTCTCGGTCAGGGTGCCGATCTGGTTGATCTTGATGAGGATCGAGTTGGCCACGCCCTTCTGGATGCCTTCGCGCAGGATCTTGGTGTTGGTGACGAACAGGTCGTCGCCCACCAGTTGCACCTTCTTGCCGAGCTGGTCGGTCAGCAGCTTCCAGCCTTCCCAGTCGTTTTCGGCCATGCCGTCCTCGATCGAGATGATCGGATACTTGTCGCACCAGGTGGCCAGCAGGTTAGTGAATTCCTGCGAGGACAGCGAAATGCCGCCTTCGCCGGCCAGGGTGTACTTGCCGTCGCGGTAGAACTCGGAGCTGGCGCAATCCAGGCCCAGGGCGATTTGCGTGCCCGGCTCGTAGCCGGCTTCGGTGATGGCCTTCAGGATCAGCTGGATGGCGGCTTCATGGCTGGCCACGTTGGGGGCGAAACCGCCCTCGTCGCCGACCGCGGTGGACATGCCCTGGCCGTGGATCAGCTTCTTGAGCATGTGGAAGACTTCGGCGCCCCAACGCAGGGCCTCGCGGAAGCTGCCCGCGCCCACCGGCAGGATCATCAGTTCCTGCAGGTCGAGGGTGTTGTTGGCGTGCGCGCCGCCGTTGATGACGTTCATCATCGGCACCGGCATGCTCATGGGGCCGCTGCCGCCGAAGTAGCGGTACAGCGACAGGCCCGACTCGTCGGCGGCGGCGCGGGCCACGGCCATCGAGGCGGCCAGGATGGCATTGGCGCCCAGGCGTTCCTTGGACTCGGTGCCGTCCAGCTCGATCAGGGTGCGATCGACGAAGGTCTGCTCCTGGGCGTCCAGGCCCATCAGCGCTTCCGAGATTTCGGTATTGAGGTTCTCGACGGCGCGCAGCACGCCCTTGCCGAGGTAACGGCTCTTGTCGCCGTCGCGCAGCTCGATGGCTTCGCGGGCGCCGGTGGACGCGCCCGACGGCACGGCCGCGCGACCCATGGCGCCGGATTCCAGCAACACGTCGCATTCGACGGTCGGGTTGCCGCGAGAATCCAGGATCTCGCGGCCGATGATATCGACAATTGCACTCATGACTTTACATTCCCTGAACGATAAACATATTCATGACGGCCGCGCCTTCGCGGGCATTGCGGGCGCGCCGGTACTGCCAGGAGTCGTAGAAAGCCTGGGCCGAGGCCATGGACGGAAACTCCATGACGACGGTACGGCCGGGCTCACGCCCCTCGAGGTGCCGGGATTCGCCGCCGCGCACCAGGATCTTGGCATCGTACGCGCGCATGGCGAGCGTGGACAGACGCTTGTAATCCTCGTACTGCGCGGGCTTGGTCACGGTGACGTCGGCGATGAGATAGGCACTCATGGGGTTCCTTCAGGGCAGTTGCGTTGATGGGGACGCGGCGCCGGACCGCATGACACGGGCAGTGTCGCGCAACACGGCCGGGCCGTGCCTGTCCGATGCTAAGTGGTTGTATCCGAAAGCAGCGCCACGGCCCTGGGCCACAGCGGATTGTCCACCAGGAGCGGAGACGGGGACAAGGCCGGCGGCCCGGGCGGCGCGGATGCGCGGCTCGGTGCCGCCGGTTTCCATTACGCTCCCTGGCCGCGGCGGGCCTTCTGCTCGATGGCGGCGCGGATGTAGCTGGAGAACAGCGGATGACCGTCACGCGGCGTGGACGTGAACTCCGGGTGGAACTGGACACCGACGAACCAGGGGTGGTCGGGCAGTTCCATGATTTCCGGCAGGTTCTCGGTCGGGGTGCGCGCGCTGATCACCATGCCGGCCTCTTCCAGACGCGGCACGTAGACGTTGTTGACTTCGTAGCGATGGCGATGGCGCTCGTTGACCTCGTCGCCGTAGATCGACTGGGCGCGGGTGCCCGGCTTGACCGGCACGCGCTGCGCGCCCTTGCGCATGGTGCCGCCCAGGTCGGACGAGTTGTCACGCTTTTCGACCTTGCCTTCGCGGTCCATCCATTCGGTGATCAGGGCCACCACGGGGTGCGGCGCGGAGGGATCGAATTCGGTGCTGTTGGCGCCGCCCAGGCCGGCCACATGGCGCGCGAACTCGATCACGGCCAATTGCATGCCCAGGCAGATGCCCAGGTAGGGCACGCCGTTTTCGCGGGCGTAGCGGATGGCGGCGATCTTGCCTTCGGTGCCGCGCTTGCCGAAACCGCCTGGCACCAGGATGGCGTCCAGGTGCTTGAGCTGGTCGGTGCCGCGGGTCTCGATGTCTTCGGAATCGATGTACTCGATGTTGATCTTCGAGCGCGTGTGGATGCCGGCGTGCACCAGGGCTTCGGTCAGCGACTTGTACGATTCGGTCAGGTCGACGTACTTGCCGACCATGCCGATGGTGAGCTGGTGCTCGGGGTGTTCGAGCGCGTAGACCAGGTTGTCCCACATGGACAGGTCGGCCGGCGGCGGGGTCAGGCCCAGCGCTTCGCAGACGATGTTGTCCACGCCCTGCTTGTGCAGCATGGCCGGGATCTTGTAGATGGAGTCAGCATCCCACACCGAGATGACGGCGTCCAGGGGGACGTTGGAGAACATCGAGATCTTGGCGCGCTCGTCGTCCGGGATGGGACGGTCGGCGCGGCACAGCAGCGCGTTCGGGTAGATGCCGATTTCGCGCAGCTTCTGCACCGAGTGCTGGGTCGGCTTGGTCTTGAGTTCGCCGGCCGACGGGATGAACGGCACCAGCGTCAGGTGCACGAAGGCGGCATTGTTGCGGCCCATGCGCAGGCTCATCTGGCGCGCGGCCTCCAGGAATGGCAGCGACTCGATGTCGCCGACGGTGCCGCCGATCTCGACGATGGCGACATCGGTGTTGCCATTCCAGGCGGCATCGGCGCCACGGGCGATGAAGTCCTGGATTTCATTGGTGATGTGCGGGATCACCTGGACGGTCTTGCCCAGGTAGTCGCCACGGCGCTCCTTGCGCAGCACCGATTCGTAGATCTGCCCGGTGGTGAAGTTGTTCACCTTGTGCATGCGGGCGGACACGAAGCGCTCGTAGTGGCCGAGGTCCAGGTCGGTTTCGGCGCCGTCTTCCGTGACGAACACTTCCCCATGCTGGAACGGGCTCATGGTGCCCGGATCGACGTTGATGTAGGGGTCGAGCTTGAGCATGGTGACCTGCAGACCACGCGACTCGAGGATGGCGGCAAGCGACGCAGCGGCGATGCCCTTGCCCAGGGAAGACACCACTCCGCCGGTGACAAATACGTATTTGGTCATCGTAATAAGCGCCCGGGACGAGCGGGCGCGTGCGGGAAATTTGGATTATAGCCGGGAGGCGGAACTTGTCTGGGTTTTCCCTTAGCGCCCAGGAGTAACATTTGGCTGCATCCGGTCGCCGGCCTGTCGCGCCCGCCGCGCAGGCTTCATGCTATGTTCGTCCCCGTTTTTGACACACCGAGGAGCGGCACCGTCGATGATCATTCCGTCCACCCGTCCGAATGCCCTGGCCTGGCACCTGGCCCTCATCGCGGCCGGCCTGCAGCTGCTGGGCAACACCCTGGTCCAAGCCTATCTTCTGACGGCCTCGCCGATGGCCGGGCTTTTGCGCCAGACCTATGCGCGCCCCGACATGGCCGCCACGACCGTGGTGCAGATCGTCGCCGGCAGCCTGCTGATCGGCCTGGTGACCTGGTGCACCATGCAAGGTTGGCTGCGGCGCCATGGCGCTGGCGGTGTTGACCGGCCGCGCCGACTGGTGGCGGTGCTGTTGGCGATGTCCCTGGTGCTGTTCGTCCTGGTTTCGGCCGGGCAGGCGCTGCTGCATCATGGCTTTTATTCGCTCGTCACCGATCACAAGGAATGGCTGGACAACGCCTTCGGCCGTTCCGGTCCGGCGCGCATGCTGCTGATGGTCCTGCCGGTCAAAGTGTGCGCCCTCCTGCTGGCGATCCTGGGCGGCTGGCTGGCGGTGCGCATCGCCGCCTGGAGCGTTACCCCCGACGCCGGGGCGCTCCCCCCGCCCTATCGCCCGCGCCACGCGGCATGGATCGCCGCGCTGACGCTGCTGCTCTGGCAATTGCAGGTCGGGCTGATAGTGGGCGCGTACTTCATGGCCTATGCCAGCTCGCAGCAGTGGCTGGACTACGCCCTGGGCTACTGGGTGCTGCCGGCCCTGGTCCTGGCGCTGGCGGCGTGGACGTGCCTGAAGAGCCTGCCCGGGCACCTGGGCCCGGCCGGATTCGGTCGCGCGTTCGCCCACGGCACCTTCGCATTCTGGCTGACACAGGCTCTCGGGGTCGGCCTGGCCCTGCTCGTTCTCAACGCCATGAGCTGGCGCCAGATCATGCGGGCCGCCCAGATGCAGACGACGACCGTACTGTCGCTGCTGATCTATGGCGTGCTGCTGGCGCTGGCCTGCCGGGCTGGCGCGCGGCTGTTTTACCGGCGCGCGGAACCGCCGCGAGCCAACCCGGCTTGACGTCGCGCTCAGATGGCGGCGGTACGACGCGCCAGCCAGGCCAGCGCCTCACCCTGCACCAGCGGCGACAGGCGTTCGAATACCGTTTCGTGATAGTCGTTCAGCCAGGCGATCTCGTCGGCGCGCAGCAGCGACACCTCGATGCAACGCGTATCGATCGGGCATAGCGTCAGCGTCTCGAAGCACAGAAACTCGCCCAGCTCGGATGTCAGCCAGGCGCGGTTGGCCACCAGGTTCTCGATGCGCACGCCCCAGCGGCCCGGACGATAGATGCCGGGTTCGTTGGAGGTGATCATGCCCGGCTCCATCGCCGTGTGCGGTCCGGGGGCCGCGCGGTAGGAAATGACCTGCGGACCTTCGTGCACGTTCAGGAAGTAGCCCACCCCGTGGCCGGTGCCGTGGCCGTATTCGGCGCCGCCAGCCCAGATCGGCGCGCGCGCGATGGCGTCCAGCATGGGCGACGGCGTGCCGCGCGGGAACGAGGCGCGCGACAAGGCGATCATGCCCTTGAGCACCAGCGTGAAATCCACCTTCTGGTCGGCGCTGGGCGTGCCCACCGCGACCACGCGGGTGATGTCGGTGGTGCCGCCCAGGTACTGGCCGCCGGAATCGATCAGCAGCAGGCCGTCGCCCTCGATGGTGGCGTGCGACTCGGCCGTGGCGCGGTAATGCGGCATGGCGCCATTGGCGTTGAAGCCGGCGATGGTGGCGAAGCTGGGGCAAACGTAGTCCGGGCGGCGGGCGCGCGCGGCGGTGATCTGCTCGTCGATGGTCAGTTCGGTGATGCGCTCGTTGCCCAGCGCGCCTTCGAACCAGGCGAAGAATTCGCACAGGGCGGCCCCGTCCTGCGCCATGGCCTGGCGGACATTGGCCAGCTCGGCGTCGGTCTTGCGCGACTTGATCAGGGTGGACGGGTTGATGGCTTCGACGCGCGGCACGGCCGGGTCCATCGCGTGGAACACGCCGCAGGTGACGCGGGCCGGGTCGATCAGCAGCTTCTGGTCGAGTTCGAGCGAGGCCAGCGCGTCGGCGGCCTGGGCGTAATCGGCCACCTCGACGCCGTCGACGGCCAGCGTGGCGCGCAGGGCGGCGTCGATCTTGCCGTCGGCCACGAACAGCGTGGCGTGATCCAGGCCGATCAAGGCATGGCCGACGAACACCGGGTTGTAGTCGACGTCGGCGCCGCGCAGGTTGAACAGCCAGGCGATGTCATCGAGCGTGCTGACGAAATGCACGTCGGCGCCATGGGCGCGCATGGCCGCGCGCACCTGGGCCAGCTTGTCGGCGCGCGTGACGCAGGCCTGCGGCGCCACGTGCTCGTAGATCGCGGCCTGCGGCAGGCCGGCGCGATCGGTCCAGATCTCGTCCAGCAGGTCGGCGCGGATTTCCAACGTCGCGCCCGATGCGGCGGCAGCCGCCGCCAGCGCGCGGTACGCGGCCAACCCCAGCACCTGCCCATCGACACCGATGACGTCGCCGGCGCGGGTGTTGGCGGCCAGCCAGTCCACATGGCCCGGCGTGGTGGCGACGGCGATCTTCATCAGTTGCACGCCGGTGCCGGCCAACTGCGCCTCGGCCTGCACCCAATAGCGGCTGTCGACCCACAGGCCGGCGAAATCGGCCGTCACGACCAGGGTGCCCACCGAGCCCGTGAAGCCCGACAGCCAGCGCCGGCCCTGCCAGCGCGCCGGCAGGTATTCGGACAGGTGCGGGTCCGAGGACGGCACGATATAGGCGGAAAGGCCGTGGCGGCGCATGGCCTGCCGCAGTTGGGCGATACGGGCGTCGGTGCTGGACATGGGTTTCCTTAGCGCAACATGAAGGACATGGCGGCCAGGCTGTTGAGCGTGCGGAGGGCGGACTGCATGCTGTCGGTGGTGAACCGCAGGGTCACGCCGTCCACGCGTTCGAGCGCGGGCCACATGCAGAACAGGTCGGCAAGGGCCGCGCTCTGGGTCTGCAACCGGCATTCTATAGGGGGCGCGATACGGAACGGAACCGCCTTTCTCAGATCGCGCACCGCCGTCTCGGCGGCGGCGGCGATGGCGCGGCGCGCAGCCGCCGGCGACAGCGTCACGCCGCTGCCCTGGCCGTGCGCCACCTTGGTCTGCACCCACTGCGCCCCCGGGAACAGGTCGGCGGTCTCGGCGATGAACACGTCGTCGCCGGTGGCCAGGATGACCGGCACGCCCATCTCGCCCGCCAGCGCGCCATACAGGCCCGCCTCGCCCAGTTCCATGCCGTTGATGAAGACGCGCGCGAAGGCGAAGCTGTTGATGGTGTGCGCCAGCACGCCGCGGCCCTGCGAGCGTGAGTGGTAGCCGATCATGAAGACGGCGTCGCAGCCCTCTTCCAGGCCGCCCATCATGCCCAGGTAACGCGGCTTGCCCAACACCAGGCGAGCGCGCTCGTCCAGGCCGTCCGGCAGCAGGTTGCGAAAGCCGCCATGCGAATCATTGACCAGGACCTGCGTGGCGCCGCCCGCGAGCGCGCCTTGCACCGCGGCATTGGCCTCGCCGGTCATCCAGGCGCGGGCACGCTCGTATTCGCCATTGCCGGCGCGCACTTGTTCAGCATGGAAGACGCCGGCGACGCCCTCGATATCGGTGGAAATAAGGATCTTCATGGGAATGCCTCGATGGGATTCAGAATTCGGTGTCCGCCAGCCATTGGCGCCAGGCGGGCGCGGCATCGCGGATGGCGGCGCGGTGATGGCCGTCGCGGCCATGCACGCCCTCGGCACGCCAGAGCGCGGCGATGATGGCCTGCTCGCAGGCCTCGGCCGCCGCCTCGAACAGCGGATCGATGCGGGTTTCGTGCAGCATGGCGAGCGCCGGCATCGCACGCTCGGCCTGTTGCGGCACGGTGTATGCGGTGGAGAACGCCAAGGCGATGTCGCCGCTGCCGTGCCCGAACACCGAGCCGGTGCGGGCCAGGCCGGCGCCGGCGCGCAGCGACAGGCGGCGCAACTGGCGCGCGTCGAGCGGCGCGTCGGTCGCCACCAGCAGAATGATGGAGCCCTTCTCCGGCACGATGGCGGCATTCTCGCCGGCCTGCGCCAAGCCGCGATCCAATTGGTCCGCCAGCCGCCGGCCGAATGGCCGGCCGGCCACGGTCAGGTTGGGCAGGCGGCCGAAGTTGGCCAGCACCAGCGCGCCCACGGTATAACGCAGCCCCGGCTGGATCGGCGCCACGCGCGAGGCCGAGCCGATGCCGCCCTTGAACGAAAAACACGACATGCCGCGGCCGGCGCCGACCGCGCCCTGCGCCATCCGCTTGTCCACGGCGGCCAGCGCGTCGGTGTAGTGCGATTCCTGCACCGCCATGGCCTGGATATCGTTGAGATAGCCATCATTGCACTCGAACACGAGTGGATTGACCGTGGCCATGCCGCGGCCGATCTCGGGATTGGCGGCAATCGCCGCGCGAATCTGGGCGTTGGCCACGGTGCCCACGCCAAAGGTGTTGGTCAGCGCGACCGGCGTTTCCAGCACGCCCAACTCTTGTACCTGGACCAGGCCGGTGCTCTTGCCGAAACCGTTCAGCACCGTGGCGGCCGCCGGCACCTTGTCCAGATAGAGGTCGCCGCCATGCGGCCGCAGCACGGTCACGCCGGTCTGCAGCGCGCCATCGGCCAGCGTGCAGTGGCCGACGGTGATGTCGCCCACGTCGCAGATCGAGTCCAGCGGGCCGGCTTCCAGCTTGCCGACGCGGGGTTGGTCCAGCGCTTGTTTTTCCATGCTTGTCGCTGCGTGTCGCCACGCTCCAGAATGCAAAATGCCGCCGTCCTGCGTAGCCGTGGCGCCCGCCGCGAGGCGGGCGCCCGGACGCGGGCGGCGGCAAGGGAACCGATGCCGCGCCGTGCCCCGCGGGGCACGGCGCGATAGCCATTATCCGCTTGGCGCTTACTTGCGGTCGATCTTGGGATCGAGCGCGTCGCGCAGGCCGTCGCCCAGCAGGTTGAACGCCAACACGGTCAGGAAGATCGCCAGGGCCGGGAAGATCGCCACGTGCGGGGCGATCACCATGTCGGCGCGCGCCTCGTTCAGCATCGCGCCCCACTCCGGCGTGGGAGGCGAGGCGCCCATGCCCAGGAACGACAGGCTGGCCGCGGTAATGATCGAGGTGCCGATGCGCATCGTGCCATACACCACGATCGGCGAGATCGTGCCGGGCAGAATGTGGCGCATGATGATGGTCCAGTCGGACGCGCCCACGCTCTTGACCGCCTCGACGTAGGTCATCTGCTTGATCGAGAGCGTGTTGCCGCGCACCAGACGGGCAAACGCCGGCACGCTGAACACGGCCACGGCGACAATCACGTTGACCATGCTCGAGCCCAGGATGGCGACCACGCCGATCGCCAGCAGCATGCCGGGAAAGGCCAGCAGCACGTCCGAGACGCGCATGGTGATGCGTTCCCACCAGCCCTCGTAGTAGCCGGCCATCAGGCCCATGAAGGTGCCGACGATGGCGCCCATGGCGACGGACAGGAAGCCGGCAGCCAGCGAAATGCGCGCGCCCATGATGATGCGGCTGAAAATGTCGCGACCGAGCGAGTCCACGCCCAGCCAGTGGGCCCAGGACGGGCCGGCGTTGAGGGCGTCGTAGTCGAAGAAGTTCTCCGGGTCGAACGGCACGATCCAGGGAGCGAGGATCGCCACCACGACCAGCAGCAGGACGAAGACGCCGGCGCCCACGGCCAGCTTCTGCTTCTTGAATTTGCGCCAGAACTCGGTGGCGGGCGTGCGCACGTCGTTCTTGGGCGCGGCGGCGGCAACGGTTGCGGCGGGTGTCGTATTGCTCATGGCCGCCTCACTTGTAACGGATGCTGGGATTGATGACGCCATAGAGCACGTCGACAATCAGGTTGATCAGGATGAATTCGAACGAGAACAACAGCACCAGGCCCTGGATCACCGGGTAGTCGCGCTGGGTCACGGCATCGACCAGCAGGCGGCCGAGGCCGGGCCAGTTGAACACCGTCTCGACCACGATCGAGCCTCCCAGCAGGAAGCCGAATTGCAGGCCCATCATGGTGACGACCGGAATCAGCGCGTTGCGCAGCGCGTGCTTGATGACCACGCGGCGCTCGCTCAGGCCCTTGGCGCGAGCGGTGCGCACGAAGTCTTCCTGCACCACTTCGACGAAGGAAGCGCGGGTGAAGCGCGCCATCACCGCGGCCACCGCCGCGCCCAGCGTGATGGACGGAAGAATGTAGTGTTTCCAGCTGGAAGCGCCCACGGTCGGCAGCCAGCCCAGGTTCACGGAAAATATCTGCATCAGCATCATGCCCAGCGCGAACGCGGGGAACGAGATGCCGGACACCGCCAGCGTCATGCCCAGGCGATCGGGCCAACGGTTGCGCCAGACCGCCGACACGATCCCGATGATCATGCCGAAGGTGACGGACCAGGCCATGCTGGCGATCGTCAGCCACAGCGTGGGCATGAAACGATCGGCGATTTCGGTCGAGACGGGACGCTTGGTACGCAGCGAGGTACCCAGGTCGCCTTGCAGCATGTGGCTGAAATAGCGCACGAATTGCTGCGGCAGGGGCAGATCCAGCCCGAGTTCCTTGCGCACCAGTTCGACGGTCTGCTGGTCGGCCTCCTGGCCCGCGGCCAGTCGCGCCGGGTCGCCCGGAAGCATGTGCACAAACAGGAACACGACCACGGCCACCAGCAGCAGCGTGGGGATCATGCCCAAAAGACGTTTGACGATGTAGGTCAGCATTGAAATTCCTGCAACATCGGCGGGGACACCGCGTCCCCGCCGTATGTGGCCTTGCAAGGGCCTCGCGGCCCCGAGAGTTACCGCCGGATTACTGCTTCAGATCGATGTCGCCGAACCAGAACGAGGTGTCCGGTTCCACGTACACGCCCGACAGGTTCTTCGACTTGACGTACAGGTTGTTCTGGGTCACCAGGAAGGCCCACGGGGCATCCTTCCAGATGGTTTCCTGAACGTTCTTGTAGATCTCGGTCTTCTTGGCGCGATCGGTGGTCGCCAGGGCTTGCTGGACGCCGTCGTCAACCGACTTGTTCGAGTAGTACGACACGTTGTTGAGCACCGGCGGGAACGCGGCGGTGGTCAGCAGCGGACGCAGGCCCCAGTCGGCTTCGCCGGTCGAGGACGACCAGCCGGCGTAGTACATGCGGACCTTGGCGTCCTCAGGCTTTTGCACCTGTTGCACGCGCTGCACGCGCTGGCCCGATTCCAGCACCTCGACCGACACCTTGATGCCGACTTGCGCCAGTTGCTGCTGCAGGAACTGCACCACCTTCACCGAGGTGCCGTCGTTGTAGGCGGACCAGAGCTGGCTTTCGAAGCCATTGGGGTAGCCGGCTTCGGCCAGCAGGGCCTTGGCCTTCTTGATGTCGTACGGCCACGGGCCGGTCTTGTAGGCGAAGTCCACGCCTTGCGGCACGACGCCGTCGACGACGGTGGCGTAGCCCGAGAAAGCGACCTTGGACAGGGCTTCCTTGTTGATGGCGTAGTTGATGGCCTGACGCACCTTGATGTTGTCGAACGGCTTTTGCTGCGTGTTCATCGACAGGTAGCGGGCCATGATCGAGTTCTTGTGATCGACCACATCCAGCTTGTCGTTCTTGGACAGCACGGCGGCCTGCTCGAACGGCACCGGGAAGGCGAATTGCGCTTCGCCCGTCTGCACCACGGCGGCACGGGTGTTGTTGTCGGTAACGGTGCGGAACGTCAGGGTGTCGATCTTCGGATAGCCCTTCTTCCAGTAGCCGTCGAACTTCTTGACCTTCAGGTACTCGGCCGGCTTCCATTCGACGAATTCGAACGGGCCGGTGCCCACCGGGTGGAAACCGATTTCCTTGCCGTACTTGGCCAGGGCGGCCGGCGAGATCATCATGGCGGCCGGGTGAGCCAGCGCGTTGATGAAGGCCGAGAACGGCTTCTTCAAGGTGATCTTGACGGTCAGCGGATCGACCACTTCGGTCTTCTCGATGACGCTGAACTGGATGTAGCGCGACAGGCGGTTGTCCGGGTTGGACGGACGGTCGAAGTTGACCTTGACGGCTTCGGCGTTGAAATCGGTGCCGTCATGGAACTTGACCCCGGGGCGCAGCTTGAAGGTGTACACCAGGCCGTCTTCGCTGACGGTGTAGTCGGTGGCCAGCACCTTCTGGATCTTCAGGTCCTTGTCGAACTCGAACAGGCCTTCGTAGTAGGCCTTGCCGGCCGCCTGGTTCAGCGTGCTGTTGGTGTTGTACGGGTCGAGCGTTTCCAGCGCGATGGAGACGGCAAACGTCACGTCCTTGGCAGCATGCGCCAGCGGCGAAGTGAGCACGCCGAAGGCCACCGCGGCGGCGGCCATCAGCTTGGTGGGGCGCAGAACTTTCATCATTGCAACTCCTGGTTCCTGTGCGGAATTAGGGGGTTTGGTGGAAGAAAAACAAGTACGACAACAGACTCAATACGCTCCGCCGACCGGATGACGGGCGACGAAGTGATCGGTTCCTACCTGCACCAGCGGCTGCACCACCGGCTCGTCGCCGAGCCGGCGGATGGGGCTGGGGATTTCATCGGACAACAAGGTGCGCTTCATGTGGCGGCGCGCCGGATCGGCGATCGGCACGGCCGCCATCAGCTTCTTGGTGTACGGGTGCTGCGGGTTCTCGAAAATCGCCCGGCGCGGGCCGATCTCGACGATCTGCCCCAGGTACATGACGGCCACGCGGTGGCTGACACGTTCGACCACGGCCATGTCGTGCGAAATGAACAGGAACGCAATGCCCATGTCGCGCTGCAGATCGATCAGCAGGTTGACGATCTGCGCCTGGATCGACACATCGAGCGCCGAGACCGATTCATCGGCGATCACGACCTTGGGATTGAGGGCCAGGGCGCGCGCGATACAGATGCGCTGGCGCTGGCCGCCGGAGAATTCATGCGGATAGCGCTGCGCCATTTCCGGCGGCAGGCCGACGCGTTCGAGCAGTTCGGCCACGCGCTGCTCGGCCTGCTTGCCCTTGGCCACGCCATGCACCAGCAACGGCTCCATGATCGAGAAGCCCACCGTGACGCGCGGATCGAGCGACGCGAACGGGTCCTGGAACACGAACTGGATGTCGCGGCGCAGCGATTGCAGCTCGCTGGTCTTCAGGCTCACGATGTCGCGACCGCCAAAGCGGATCTCGCCGCCCTGGCTTTCCACCAGGCGCAGCAGCGAGCGGCCGGTGGTGGACTTGCCGCAACCGGACTCGCCCACCAGCGACAGCGTCTCGCCGGGGTACAGGTCGAAGCTGACTTTCTCCACCGCGTGCACGCGGCGCTGCACCCGGCTCAGGATGCCGCCGCGCAGGTCGAAACGCGTGACCAGGTTGCGCACGCTCAAGATGGGCTCGCGGTGCGCGGCCGGCACTTCCTGCGTGCTGGCGGCGCCCGGCTCGGCCACCGGCTGGGCCTTGCCATCCACCTGCAGCAGCGGAAAGCGCGCCGGCAGGTCGGTACCCTGCATCGCGCCCAGCTTCGGCACGGCCGACAGCAGCGCCTGGGTGTAGGCGTGCCGGGGCGTGGCGAAGACCGACGCCGACGGCCCTTCCTCGACCTTGTCGCCGCGGTACATGACCAGCACGCGATCGGCCACTTCGGCCACCACGCCCATGTCGTGGGTGATGAACACCACGCCCATGTGCATTTCTTCCTGCAACTGACGGATCAGCTGGAGGATCTGTGCCTGGATGGTGACATCCAGCGCGGTGGTGGGCTCGTCAGCGATCAGCAGCGCCGGCTTGCAAGCCAGCGCCATGGCGATCATGACGCGCTGGCGCATGCCGCCCGACAACTGGTGCGGGTAACGGTTCAGCACCGACTTGGCTTCCGGGATGCGCACCTGCTCCAGCATGCGCAGGGCCTCGGCGCGCGCGGCGGCGGCATCCATGCCCTGGTGCTCGCGGATCGACTCGGCGATCTGGTCGCCGGCGGTGAACACCGGGTTCAAGGACGTCATCGGCTCCTGGAAGATCATGGCCATGTCGGCGCCGCGCACATTGCGCATCACGCGCTGGTTGGCGCCGACCAGGTCGATCACGGAACCGTTGCGGCGGCGCAGGGCCATGCGGCCCTGGGCGATACGGCCGCCGCCATGTTCCACCAGGCGCATCAGCGCCAGCGACGTCACCGACTTGCCCGAACCCGATTCGCCCACGATGGCCAGGGTTTCACCCCGGTCCACATGGAACGACAGGTTGCGCACGGCTTCGACCGTGCGCTCCGAACCCACGAAGCGCACCGTCAGGTCGTCGACCTGGACCACGCGGTTATCCGGCAGCGCCAGGCTGTTTGCGCGATCAACCATATCTCTAGTAATCCCCAAAACTGACAAAAACGAAGCCCGCCGCCGCTCAGCGGTAGATGGCGGTGACCGGCTTCTCGCCGACGCGGGCGTAACCGCGGTACATGCCTTCCGTGTTGAACGGCAAGGCCACATTGCCCTTGGCGTCGACGGCCACCAGGCCGCCCTTGCCGCCGATGGTGGGCAGTTTTTCCATCACGACGCGGTTGGCCGCCGTTTCCAGCGACGCGCCGCAGTATTCCATCTGGGCCGCCACGTCATAGGCGGCGACCATGCGGATGAACATCTCGCCGGTGCCCGTGGTGGACACGGCGCAGGTCCGGTTACTGGCATAGGTGCCGGCGCCGATCAGCGGCGCATCGCCGACGCGGCCGACCTGCTTGTTGGTGATGCCGCCGGTGGACGTGGCCGCGGCCAGGTTGCCCTGCGCATCCACCGCCACGGCGCCGACGGTGCCGAACTTCTTGTCCGCATCCAGCGGATCGGCCGGCGCCGGCTGGCCGCGCGCGACCATGGCCTGGCCGTCGTGGTCCAGCACCGCTGCTTCCGGCGTTTCGCGCTGCACCCGCAGCAATTGCTCGCGGCGCGCCTCGGTCGAGAAATAGGCGGGATCGACGATTTCCAGGCCGGCATCGCGCGCGAAGGCCTCGGCGCCCTCGCCGACGAAAAACACGTGCTTGCTGGATTCCATGACCTTGCGCGCGGCGAACACCGGGTTGCGCACGCAATTGACGTTGGCGATGGCGCCCGAACGCAGCGTGGCGCCGTCCATGATGGACGCGTCCAGCTCGTGCGTGGCGGCGCTGGTGAACACGGCGCCGTGCCCGGCGTTGAACAGCGGGCAGTCTTCCAGCAGGCGCACGGCTTCGGTCACCGCGTCCAGCGCGCTGCCGCCACGGGCCAGCACGGCCTGGCCGGCGGTCAGGATCGATTCGAGCGCGCTCAGGTATTCCTGTTCTTTCTCGGGCGACATGGCCGCGCGGGACATCGCGCCGGCGCCACCGTGAATCGCGATCACGGGTTGAATCATCGTTTACCTACTCCATGGATGAGCCACGGCATCACGGACTGGGTCACCCCAGCGGCGGCCGCGACGGAATTCTTGGCCCGATAGGCCACCGCCGCCGACAGGGCCTCGATCAGGCCCAGCGCGGCGGTTTCGGAATTGGGGATCAGTTGGCGGCCGGACACCGCGTACAACACCACGGATGCCGTCGGCGCCAGCGGCGAAGTGGGCTTGTCGGTCAACACCAGCACCGGTACGCCGGCCTGCTTGGCCGCGGCCGCCAGCGTCACGGTATCGGCCAGATAACGCGGAAAACCGATGGCGATCACCAGATCCTTGCTGGTCATGCGCGACATCTGCCGCGCCGCGTGCGACACGCCGCCCGGGCCGGCCAGCGACTCGACCGAATGCAGGTGCATGCACAGTCCGCGCTGCAGCATGCCGGCCAGGAACCCGCTGGCGCCGAACCCGATGATGAAGACGCGGTCGGCGGCCAGGATCGCCTCGACCGCCTGCTCACAGGCGCCGGCATCCAGATTCTGCAGATTGCGCTGGGCGTTGCGGATGTCTTCTTCGAGGATCGCGGCGAAGATCTGCACCGCGCTGGCCGAATGCGCCAGCTCGGTGCGCAGTTTTTCGACCGGTTCCAGCGCCGCCTCGAAACCGCGGGCCAGCTCCGCGCGGAACTGCGGGTAGCCCGGCAGGTCCAGGGCCCGCGCGAAACGGTTGGCGGTGGCGATCGAGACCCCCGTGGCCGCCGCGAATTCGTCGATGGTCATCGTGGCCACGCGGAACTGGTGGGCCAGGACATATTCGGCCATTTCGTGCTGCTTGCGGCTCAGCGCGGGCTGTGCCCGGGCGATCCGATCAGCGATCGTGAGTGTGGCCTTGGTCATCGGGGAAAGGGCGGGGAGCGTAGCGAAGGTTTATGTAAATCTGTTTACACACAAATTTTAGATAAGAAAATTCATTTTCATACTAAGGGTATACCCGTGATTTAATGTAACAGTGCCTCAAAAGAAACGGGGCCGGTTTGCGGTACGCTAATGGCCCTCCCCGCCTCCCCGTTTTTCGGACTTTCTCGAATGCCCGCCTGGACCTGTAAACCCCATGCCGAACTGACCCTGGCCGAGCTCTACGCCATCCTGCGCCTGCGCTCGGAAGTCTTCGTGGTCGAGCAGCAGTGCGCCTTTCTCGACATGGATGGCAAGGACCTGCTGGGACAGACGGAACACCTGATGGCCTGGGAAAATGGCGGGCTGCTGGCCTATTGCCGCCTGCTTGAACCCGCGCTGAATGACGGCCAGGCCATCATCGGCCGCGTCATCACCGCGCCGGCCGCGCGCGGCACCGGCCTGGGCCATGAACTGATGCGCCGCGCCAAAGCCGAGGTGGCGCGGCTGTGGCCGGGCGAGCCGGTCTACCTGAGCGCGCAGGCGCGGCTCAAGGGCTACTACGGCGGCCACGGCTTCGCGCCGGTCACCGACGAATATATCGAGGACGGCATCCCGCACGTGGGCATGCTGCTGCGGGAATCGGCCTGATCCCGCCTCCTGGAGCGGAAATGAAAAACGCCCCTTGCGGGGCGTTTGCCATGCTGGCGTCGAGCGGGCTTACTTGACCGCCGACACATCCAGCTTGGCGAGCGTCTTGGACTGGATCTCGTCCACCGTCACGCCCGGCGCCGTTTCCAGCAGCTTCAGGCCGTTGTCGGTGACTTCCATCACGCCCAGATCGGTGATGATCAGGTCGACCACGCCCACGCCGGTCAACGGCAGGTTGCATTCGGGCAGCAGCTTGACGTCCTCGGTGCCGTCCTTCTTCTTGGCCACGTGTTCCATCAGCACGACCACGCGGCCGACACCGGCCACCAGGTCCATCGCGCCGCCCATGCCCTTGACCATCTTGCCCGGGATCATCCAGTTGGCCAGGTCGCCCTTCTCGGACACCTGCATCGCGCCCAGGATGGCCAGGTTGATCTTGCCGCCGCGGATCATCGCGAACGAGTCGGCCGACGAGAAGATCGACGAGCCGGGCAGCGTCGTGACCGTCTGCTTGCCGGCGTTGATCAGGTCGGCGTCGACCTCGGCGTCGGTCGGGAACGGGCCGATGCCCAGCAGGCCGTTTTCGGACTGCAGCCAGACTTCGACGCCCTTGGGCACGTGGTTGGCCACCAGGGTCGGCAGGCCGATACCCAGGTTCACATAAAAACCGTCTTGCAGCTCGCGCGCGGCGCGCGCCGCCATTTCATCGCGGGACCATGCCATGTCGTCTTCTCCTTAGGCCGGGCGAGTGGTGCGTTGTTCGATGCGCTTTTCCGGATTGGCGTTCAGCACGATCCGGTGCACATAGATGCCGGGCAGATGGATCTGGTCGGGGTCCAGGCTGCCGGTATCGACGATCTTCTCGACCTCGACCACCGTGAGCTTGCCGGCCATGGCCACGTTCGGATTGAAGTTGCGGGCCGTCTTGCGAAATACCAGGTTGCCGCTGCGATCGGCGATGTCCGCCTTGACCAGCGACACGTCCGGCACCAGCGAGCGTTCCATCACGTACTGGTGGCCATCGAATTCGCGGATTTCCTTGCCGTCGGCGACGATGGTGCCCACGCCGGTGCGGGTGAAGAAGGCCGGGATGCCGGCGCCGCCGGCGCGCAGCTTCTCGGCCAGCGTGCCCTGCGGGGTGAATTCGAGCTCAAGTTCGCCCGACAGGTACTGGCGTTCGAATTCCTTGTTCTCGCCCACGTACGAGGCGATCATCTTGCGCACCTGGCGCGTATTGAGCAGCTGGCCCAGGCCGAAGCCGTCGACGCCGGCGTTATTGCTGATGCACGTGAGATCCTTCACGCCCGAATCGCGCAGCGCGGCGATCAGGGCCTCGGGGATGCCGCAGAGACCGAAACCGCCCACGGCGATCATCTGGCCGTCCTTGACGATGCCTGCCAGCGCCTCCTGGGCGCTTGCATAAACCTTGTCCATCGCTCCAACTCCTAGTTAAGGTCGAACTGAAGAGGGCGCGGCTGCCGGCTGCGCGGCCCCGCATCATCGTGGCGGGCCCCGATGAAGGCGGATTCGCGGCGCCGAGGGTGGCGCGCCCCTGTGTTTCTATTATGGTTCTGCCGGGGATTTTAACGGCATGACCGGCAAATGCGCGCGCTGTTTCAAACGGCGCGGCGAAGTCGGACCACGCGCCCGGCCCCGCCGGCTACGCGGCCGGCCGGAACTGCGTGGCCATTTTCGCCAGCACTTCAGGCGGCCATGGCGCGGACGTATTGGCCACGTAGTCCATCCAGACCAGCACATTGCGGCCACGGGCATAGGGGCCGCCATCATCGCCGACCTTCTCGAGCAGCAGCTCGAATTCGGCGCTGGAACGGCCGATGCGCGTCACCTTGTGCGTCACGCGCACGGTCGCCGGATAGGTCAGGGGACGCAGGAAATCACAGGAAGCGTGGGCCAGGATGGCGCCGTCATCGGCCGGCAGCTCGAAGCCCGCGTGGTACAGGATCTGCATCCGCGCCTCTTCCATGAGGCGGAAATACAGCGTGTTATTGAGGTGGTTCAAAGCGTCGGAATCACCCCAACGCAAGGGCAGATCCGCCTGGTGGGTATCGCCCACCGCCAGCATCCGCGCAGACTGAATCTCCGGGTTCACCAATTGCTCCTGATGGCTAAAAGAAATACGAAGACGTGCAAGGTCTCCGCCTGCAATACAATCGCCGATAATACTTCCAGCCAAATATGGAATACATACGGGGAGCTTTGCAATGTCTGAACGCGAGTCGATGGAATATGACGTGGTCGTGGTTGGCGGTGGTCCCGCCGGCCTGGCCACCGCTATCCGTCTGAAGCAGCTGGCCGCTGAAAAGAACCAGGAAATCGGCGTCTGCGTCCTGGAGAAAGGCGCCGAGCTGGGCGCCCACATCCTGTCCGGCGCCGTGATGGACCCGCAGGCGCTGACCGAACTGATCCCCGATTGGAAAGAAAAGGGCGCGCCGCTGAACGTGCCCGTGACGCAGGACAAGTTCCTGTTCCTGTCCGAGAACGGCGCGCGCGCCACGCCCAACTGGCTGCTGCCGCCCTGTTTCCACAACGAGGGCAATTACATCGTCCGCCTGGGCGATGTGGTCAAGTGGCTGGGTGAACAGGCCGAGGCGCTGGGCGTCGAGATCTTCCCCGGCTTTGCCGCGGTCGAAGTGCTGTACGACGACCAGGGCGCGGTGCGCGGCGTGGCCACCGGCGACATGGGCGTGGCCCGCGACGGCAGCCACACCGCCCACTACCAGCCCGGCATGGAACTGCACGCGCGCTACACGGTGTTCGCCGAAGGCGCGCGCGGCCAGCTCGGCCGCCAGCTGATCGAACGCTACAAGCTCGATGACGGCCGCGACCCGCAAGCCTATGGCATCGGCATCAAGGAAATGTGGGAAGTCGATCCCGCGCAGTCCAAGCCCGGCCTGGTGATCCACACCGCCGGCTGGCCGCTCGATGCCGACACCTATGGCGGTTCGTTCCTCTACCACCTGGACAACAACCTGGTGGCGGTCGGCCTGATCGTCGGCCTGGATTACGCCAACCCGTGGCTGTCGCCGTTCGATGAATTCCAGCGCTACAAGACCCATCCCGCCATCCGCGGCACGTTCGAAGGCGGCAAGCGCATCGCCTATGGCGCGCGCGCCATCGCCGCCGGCGGCCTGCTGTCGCTGCCGAAGCTGGCCTTCCCCGGCGGCGTGCTGGTGGGCTGTGAGGCCGGTTTCCTCAATGCGTCGCGCATCAAGGGCAGCCACGCCGCCATCAAATCCGGCAAGCTGGCCGCCGAGGCCGCGTTCGACGCACTGGTGGCCGACCGCCGCCAGGACGAGCTGGCCGCCTATCCGGAAGCCTTCAAGAATTCCTGGCTGCACGCCGAACTGAACAAGGCGCGCAACTTCAAGCAGTGGTTCAAGAAGGGCCGTACCGTGGCCACGCTGATGACCGGCATCGAGCAACTGGTGCTGAAGGGCAAGATGCCCTGGACCCTGCGCCACAGCAAGCCGGACCATGCCTGCCTGCAGCCGGCCTCGCAGTGCGCCCGCATCGACTATCCCAAGCCCGACGGCAAGCTGACCTTCGACAAGCTCAGCTCGGTGTTCATCTCCAACACCAACCACGATGAAAACGAGCCCGTCCACCTGACGCTGAAGGATCCTTCGGTGCCGGTGCAGGTCAACCTGGCCAAGTACGGCGGCCCGGAATCGCGCTACTGTCCCGCCGGCGTCTATGAGTTTGTCAAGGACGATCACGGCGAGGATCGCCTGCAGATCAACGCGCAGAACTGCGTGCACTGCAAGACCTGCGACATCAAGGACCCGACCCAGAACATCGTCTGGGTGGCGCCGCAAGGCGGCGAAGGGCCGGTCTACAGCGGCATGTGACGGGCGCCGCCGGCCATGGCTGAACGCGTGCTCTTCATCGGCTGCGGCGATCTCGGCCAGCGCGCCGCGCGCCGCCTGCTGGCGCGCGGCGATACGGTCTACGCGCTGCGCCGCCACCCGCCGGCGGACGACACCAGCGGCATCCACTGGCTGCCGGGCGATATCAGCCGGCCCGACGGCTTGCCGGCCCTGCCGGCCGGCATCACCCGCGTGATCCATGTCGCCACCGCCGGCGCGCGCGATCCCGCCGCCTATCGCGCCGTGTTCGTCGACGGCCTGAACCACGTGCTGGACGCGCTCGACACGCGCCAGGTCGCGCGCATCGTGTTCGTGTCCTCCAGCGCCGTATATGGCGAACATCACGGCGACTGGGTCGACGAAGACACCCCGCCCGCGCCGCAGGGTTTCAATGGCCGCATCCTGCTCGATGCCGAAGCGGCGCTCGCCGCGCGCGCGATCCCGCACACCACGCTGCGCTTCGCCGGCCTCTACGGTCCTGGCCGCCTGCAACTGATCGAACGGCTGCGGGCGGGCAAGGCCCGCGCGCCGCTCGAACCGCCGCACTGGGCCAACCGCATCCACATCGACGACGCCGCAGCCGCCATCACGCACCTGGCGCTGCTGCCCGACGCGTTGCCCGTCTACATCGGCTGCGACGACACACCGCTGCCGCTGCACGAGCTCTATGCCGATCTGGCGCGAATGGCCGGCGCCCCAGCGCCGGCCGACGGCCCCGCGCCGGCGGGTATCGGCAGCAAGAAGCTCAGCAACGCCCGCCTGCGCGCCAGCGGCCTGACGCTGCGCTGGCCGGATTCGCGCGCAGGCTATGCCGCGCTGCTGGCGGACGCCGCGCAGGCATAGTTCGACCAAGGTCGAATCGTCGAGGGCGCGCCACGGCCATACTGGCCGTCCCTTCGATCATCCGCGCGCCGCCCATGTCCACGCCCTTCCCGCCCGATCCGCTGCAGGCGGTCACGCACCCCGACCCCTACCCCTATTACGCCGCGCTGGCGCGCGAGCGGCCGCTGTACCGGGACACCCGGCTGGGACTGTGGGTGGCCAGCGATCCGCGGACCATCCGCGCAATCATGCATCATCCCGCCGCCCGCGTGCGCCCCTTGGCCGAAGCGGTGCCCCGGGGCATCGCCCGCGGGCCGGCCGGCTTGCTGTTCGGCCGCTTCCTGCGGATGAACGACGGTCCGCGGCACGTCCGCCTCAAGGCGCTGTTCAGTCAGTTCCTGGCACGGCAGGCGCCGCTGGCCCCTTCGCCCGACTGGTCGCGACTGGGGGCGGACACGGCATCGGCCGGCGCCATCGACCGTTATCTGCACGCCGCGCCCGTTTTTGCGCAAGCCTGCTCGCTCGGCCTGCCCGGCGCCGTGGCCGCCGACTGCGCGCGCGACATCGGCGCCTTCCTCGCGGCCCTGCCGCCTGCCACCGCCGATGCGCGCATCGCGGCCGGACACGCAGCCGCCGAACGACTGTTGGCGCGGCTCGGCGCGCACTTGGATGACCCGGCCGCCGGCCCCGCCTGGCGCGGGCTGCGCCTCCAGGGGGAACAGGCCGGCCTCGATCCGGCGCTGCTTGCCGCCAACCTGGCGGGCCTGCTGTTCCAGTCATGCGAAGCCGGCGCCGGCCTGCTGGGCAACGCCCTGCTGCGGGCCGGCCGCCAGGGCGCGGGGGGCGGCCTGACGCCGGCGCAGGCCGGCGAACTGGTCGACGCGACGCTGGGGCACGATCCGCCCATCCACAATACCCGCCGCTTCCTGGCCGGCCCTATCGAACTGGACGGCCAGCGCATCGAAGCCGGCGAGACCGTGCTGCTGGTGCTCGCCGCGGCGGCCATGGCGCAGCCCGACGCGCACTGGACCTTCGGCGCACTGGGCCACGCCTGCCCCGGGCGCGACGCCGCGCGCCGCGATGCCGCCGGCGCGCTCGCGCATCTGCTGCAAGCGGGCGTCAATAGCGCCGCCCTGGCGGCGCGCTTTCGCTACCGCCCCCTGCCCAACGCCCGCATTCCCCAATTTGATCTGGCCAAGGAACCCGCCCCATGATCGCCGTAATATTCGAAGTCGAACCCGCCGATGGCGACCCCGCGACCTATCTGCACATCGCCGCGGGCCTCATCGACGAACTGAAGACCATCGACGGCTTCATCTCGGTCGAACGCTTCCAGAGCCTGGCGACCCCGGGCAAGCTGCTGTCGCTGTCATTCTGGCGCGATGAAGACGCGGTCAGGCGCTGGCGCACGCTGCAATCGCATCGCCGCGCCCAGGAGGCGGGACGGGGCGGCGTGTTCGCCAACTACCGCCTGCGCGTCGCGCAGGTGCTGCGCGACTACGGCATGCAAGAGCGCGGCCAGGCGCCGGGTGACAGCCGCAGGCATCACGGCTGACGGCGCGCGGCCTCAGGCCAGGTGGCGGGCCACCGCCTCGACCACCCGGCGCACATCGTCGGCCGACAGGTCCAGGTGCGTCACCATGCGCGTCGGGCCGCCATAGACGGCGCGCATCAGGATGCCGTCGGCCGCCAGCGCGGCGGTCAGGGCATCGCAACGCGCCGGCTCGAACTCCGCGAACACCATGTTGGTGTCCTGGCTGAGCACCCGTACCCCGGCAATGCCGCGCAGGCCTTCGGCCAGCAGGCGCGCGTTGGCATGATCTTCGGCCAGGCGCTCGACATTGTGCTCCAGCGCATACAGGCAGGCGGCCGCCAGCACGCCGGCCTGGCGCAGGCCGCCGCCCAGCACCTTGCGCCAGCGGCGCGCGCGGGCGATCAGTTCGGCGCTGCCCACCAGCACGGAACCGACCGGCGCGCCCAGCCCCTTGGAAAAGCAGATCGACACCGAATCGAACGGCACGCACATCTCGGCCAACGGCTTGCCGCTGGCCACGGCGGCATTGAAGACGCGCGCGCCGTCCAGGTGGGTGGCCAGGCCGTGGCCGCGCGCCCAGTCGGTCGCCGCGCGCACATAGTCGGCCGGGATCAGCTTGCCGTGGAACGTGTTTTCCAGCGCCAGCAGGCGCGTGCGGGCGAAGTGCGGGTCCCCTTCGGGCTTGAGCGCCGCCGCCAGTTTTTCCAACGGCAGCGAACCATCCTCGGCATGCTCGATGGGTTGCGGCTGGATGCTGCCCAGCACGGCCGCGCCCCCGCCTTCGTACTTGTAGGTGTGCGCCTGCTGGCCCACCAGGTATTCGTCGCCGCGCTCGCAATGCGCCATCAGGGCGGCCAGGTTGCTCTGCGTGCCCGACGGGAAGAACAGCCCAGCCGCCTTGCCCGCGCGTTCGGCGACGGCTTGCTGCAACTGGATGACGGTGGGGTCATCGCCCATCACATCATCGCCCAGCGGCGCGCTGATCATGGCCTGCAACATGGCCGGGGACGGCCGGGTGACGGTATCGCTGCGCAAATCGATCATGAAGCGTCCTTGAAGGAAAACGGAAATCCGGTAAACGGGCCGGTCAGCCCGCGCGCGCGGCGGGCGCCGCGCGGCTTACGACAAAAATGCCGGCGAGAATCAGGGCCATGCCGGCCAGTTCGACCGGCGTCGGGCGCTCGGACAACACGGCCCAGGCCATCAGCATCGCCACCACCGGCACCCCCAGGCTGGACAGGCCGGCAATCGATGCCGGCACCCGCCGCACCACCTGCAGCCACAGCAGCCAGCCCGCCGCGGTGGCGATCAGCACGATATAGACCATGCCGGTCCACAACTGCCAGCCCCATTGCGCCGGAATCTGCGGCACCAGCCATGCCACGGGCGTCATCACCAGCCCGCCGAACAGCATCTGCCAGGCGGTGAACGTCATCACGTCGGGCGCGTGGCGCTCGAACATGCGCTTGGACAGCACCGTTCCCACGCCCCAGCACAGGCCGCTGCCCAGTCCCAGCAGCACCGGCCGCAACGCGCCCACGCCGTGCCAGGGTTCGATGAACAGCACCAGGCCGATCGCGGCCAGGCCAATGCCGATGCCATGGCGGACGGTTGGCCGCTCGCCCAGCAATCCCCACGCGAACAACACCACCCAGAACGGCATGGTGTAGGCCATCAGCGACACCTTGCCGACGCCGCCGGACACCAGCGCGGTCTGCACGAAGCCCTGGAAGCCGGCGGTCTGGGTCAGGCCGATCAGCAGAGTCAGCTTCCAGGGCGGCAGGGCCAGCGGCCGACGGGTGACGATGGCCAGCGCGAACAGCACCAGGCTGCCAGTGACGTAGCGCAGCGCCACGAAATCGAAGGGGCCGATGTACGGGACGATCAGTTTCATCGCGATCCAGCTGCCCGCCCACACGAGGATGGTGCTGAACATCAGGGCAAGCCCTGCGCGATCGAAACTGCTGCGGCTCACGGCGGCGTCTCCGGGGAAGAGGGATGGAAAAACGAAGATGCCCATGCCGGCAAACCGGCATGGGCATCTCGCATTATGCGCCCGTCAGGACGGGGGCTGTCCATGCCGTCCGCATGACGGACGGCGCACGCCGCTCACAAGGGCTTGGACAGTTGTTCCAGGATGGCGGGATTTTCCAGCGTCGACACGTCCTGCGTCACTTCCTCGCCCTTGGCCACCACGCGCAGCAGGCGGCGCATGATCTTGCCGGAACGGGTCTTGGGCAGGTTGTCGCCGAAGCGGATGTCCTTGGGCTTGGCGATCGGCCCGATCTCCTTGGCGACCCAGTCGCGCAGCGTCTTGGCGATGGCCTGCGCCTCGGCGCCCTCGGGACGGGCGCTCTTGAGCACCACGAAAGCCACCACGGCTTCGCCGGTGGTGTCGTCGGGACGGCCGACCACGGCGGCCTCGGCCACCAGTTCATGCGCGACCAGCGCCGATTCCACTTCCATGGTGCCCAGGCGATGGCCCGACACGTTGAGCACGTCGTCGATGCGGCCCATGATCCAGAAATAGCCGTCCGCGTCACGCTGCGCGCCGTCGCCGGCCAGGTAATAGCCGCGCAGTTCCGGCGGGAAATAGCTCTTCTTGAAGCGTTCCGGATCGCCCCAGATGTTGCGGATCATGGCCGGCCACGGGCGCTTGATCACCAGGAAACCGCCGTTGCCCTGGTCGACGTCGCCGCCGGTTTCATCGACGATGGCGGCGGCGATGCCCGGCAGCGGCAGCGTGCACGAGCCCGGCTTGGTCGGCGTGGCGCCCGGCAGCGGCGTGATCATGTGGCCGCCAGTCTCGGTCTGCCACCAGGTGTCGACGATCGGGCAGCGCTCGCGGCCGACGTTCTTGTGATACCACATCCAGGCTTCGGGATTGATGGGCTCGCCCACCGTGCCGATGATGCGCAGGCTGTCCAGGTCGTACTTGGACGGATGGGTCTCGGGCGCGGCTTCGGCGGCCTTGATCAGCGAGCGGATCGCGGTCGGCGCGGTATAGAAGGTGGTGACCTTGTGGCGCGCGATCATGTCCCAGAAGCGGCCGGCGTTGGGGAACGTCGGCACGCCCTCGAACACCACCTGGGTCAGGCCGGCGGCCAGCGGGCCATAGGTGATGTAGGTGTGGCCGGTGACCCAGCCCACGTCGGCCGTGCACCAGTAGACGTCGTCCTTGCGCGCATCGAAGGTCCACTTGACCGTCAGCAACGCCCACAGCAGGTAGCCGGCGGACGAATGCTGCACGCCCTTGGGCTTGCCGGTGGAGCCGGACGTGTACAGGATGAACAGCGGATGCTCGGCGTTGACCGGCACCGGCTCGCAGGTGTCGGCCTGGCCGGCCTCGACGTCATGCATCCAGAGATCGCGGCCTTCGTTCCAGGCAACCTTGCCGCCGGTGCGGCGATAGACGATGACGCGCTTGACGGCTTCGCAGCCGCCCATGGCGATGGCGTCTTCCACCGCCGGCTTGAGCGGGATGGTCTTGCCGCCGCGCACCTGCTCGTCGGCGGTGATGACCAGCGAGGCGCCCACGTCGACGATGCGCTCCTGCAGGCTCTTGGCCGAGAAGCCGCCGAACACCACCGAGTGCGTCACGCCCAGGCGGGCGCAGGCCTGCATCGCCACCACCGCCTCGATCGACATGGGCATGTAGATGATGGCGCGATCGCCCTTCTTGTAGCCCAGCGCGGCGATGCCGTTGGCGAAGCGGCACACACGCGCCAGCAGTTCGCGGTAGCTGACCTTGGTGACTTTGCCGTCATCGGTTTCGAAGATGATGGCGGTCTTGTCGGCGTTGCCGTTGGTCAGGTGCACGTCCAGGCAATTGGCCGAGACGTTCAGTTCGCCGTCGCCGAACCAGCGGTAGAACGGCGCGTCGGATTCATCCAGCACCTGGGTGAACGGCTTGGTCCAGTGCAGGTTGTCGCGGGCCTGGCCGGCCCAGAAACCGTCGAAATCGTTCTCGACCTGCGCGCACAGCGCCCTGTAGGCGTCCATGCTGGGAATCGCGGCGCCCTGCGCCGCGCGCTCGGGCGGCGGGAAGACCCGGGTTTCCACCAGTACGGACTCAATAGCATTCGACATGATCTTGTCTCCAATCTGTGATTCTGTTGTTGATGCCGCTTTTTATGTGACTGCCCACTCGCAACCGTATCGCCGCGCTCTTACGGGCACCTTACGCAAAATACGGGCCATAAGCCCGCATCCCGCGGGAACGTGCGGCAAACGTGGCAG
>LXNH01000003.1_pt1 | contig 47672 bp, 49 predicted proteins | sample 809111 | NCBI WGS metagenome assembly LXNH01 (sample SAMN04870528, study PRJNA318959) | seawater metagenome | biome: 00002010; material: water; isolation source: marine seawater | place: Greece: Milos, Mediterranean Sea | collected 2013-05-29 | depth 5-7 m
AGCCGCGCACGGCGGTGCTGCTGGGCGACACGCTGGGTGAAATGGCGTTCTATTACGCCGCCGCCGATGTGGCGGTGGTGGCGGGCAGTTTCGCGCCGCTGGGCGGGCAGAATCTGATCGAAGCCTGCGCCGCTGGCGTGCCGGTCATCGTCGGGCCGCACACCTTCAATTTCCAGCAGGCGGCCAGCGATGCGATCGAGGCCGGCGCGGCGCAACGCCAGCCGGACCCGGCGCAGGCCGTGGCGGCCGCGCTGGCGCTGTTGGCCAACCCTGCCGCGCGGCACGCAGCCAGCGATGCGGCGCGGGCCTGGTTCGCCAGCCACGCCGGCGCTACCGCGCGGACCATGGACGCGCTGGCGCCCTGGTTGCGTTGAGGCCGGCGGTCAGTCCATCCTTCAGCCGGGCTTGCGCGGCACCAGGGTGATGGCCCCCGGATTCAGTTCCTGGCTGAAGCGGCGCGTGTCGCGCCCTTCGTCTTCCGGGCGCACGCCCAGCCAGCCCTGGCCGAGCGCGTAGACGCCCAGGTTGGCCAGCAGAATCAGGATGAAGAGTACTCGCATGACGCGGCCTCGCGAGGGTCAGGCATGCGGCGCCGGGTTGGCGCGCGCCATGGCGGCCAGCCCGTCCAGGACGGGATGGTTCAGGTAGATCGGCACTGGCGCGGCGCCGAAGCCGCCGCCGGTGTCGGCCAGCAGGTGTTCGATTTCCTGGCGCACTTCCGGCCAGCCGCCGCCGGCGGCGAAGATCTGCGGCGCCTCGCCGTAGCGCTGGCGCCCGGCCAGCCACTGGCGCACGACCGCGCCGGCCTGCGCGGCGGCGATGCCGGAGGCGATGGCCTCATGGGTATCGGTGGGATAGGGCACGACCTGGCCATCGGCGATCGGCAGGTTGGCGGTGCCGTGCGCCAGCGCGTTGCGCATCATGGCCGGGCCCGGCAGGATCAGGCCGCCGGCGAAGACGTTGTCCGGTCCCACGGTGTCGATGGTGGTGGCGGTGCCGAAGCTCGCCAGCAGGAAGGGCGGGTGCGTGCCGGGCAGGCGCGACAGCACCCCCAGCAGCGAGGCCCAGCGGTCCGCGCCCAGCTGCGATGGGTTCTTGTAGCAATTGACCAGCCCGAGGGTGGTGGGCTGGGAGGTGGCCCAGGCCACGGCGCAGCCGTGTCGTTGCAGGACGCCGGCAATGGCCGCGCCCCGGTCGGCGCCAGCCACGTTCACGCCCAGCGCCCGCGATGGCCGCCGTGGCAGGGCAGTGAGCCAGCGGTCCAGGGCGTCCAGGTCCAGGCCGTCGAAAGCGACCGTGGCCGGTTCGCGCGGCATGTCGGGGCTGGCAGGATCGAGCCAGCCTACCTTGAGGCGGCTGTTGCCGGAGTCGATGAGGATGATCATGCTTGCCGCCGAATCGAGATTTCTCCGACCGAGATCGGGCTGATGCCTTCGGGGGTTCGCACCAGCAGGCGGCCCTGGCCGTCGACACCGCAGGCGGCGCCGCTGAGGATCACCTGGCCCTTGTCCAGCACGTTGATGGCGCGGCCGGCGAGGGCGTCCACCTGGTCGAAGCGCCGCGCGAAGGCGTCGAAGCTCTCGCGCTCGAGGGTGCGGACGGCTTCGTGCCAGGCGGTCGCCGCGGCGCAGACCAGGTCGGCGGCGGTGGCGGCGGGGTTGGATGCGTGGCGGGTGACACAGGTCCAGTCCGCGACCTGGCGCCCCAGCGCCTGCGACAGCGCGTCGGCGTCGACCAGGTTCACACCCATGCCGATGACCACGGTGTAGCCGGTTTCGCGGCCGCCCGGGTTGCGGGTGGTCTCGACCAGCACGCCCGCCAGCTTGGCGTCGTGCCATTGCACGTCATTGGGCCATTTCATGCAGAGGCCGTCGGCGCCGGGGCCGGCCACGGCCCGCAGGGCCTCGCAGGCGGCCAGGCCGGCCAGCGGCGACAGGGCTGGCAACTGTGCGGCAGGCAGGTGGACGTCGAAGGCGCACGAGAACATCAGCGCCGCGCCGACCCGGTTCTGCCAGGGCCGGCCGGCGCGACCGCGGCCGGTTTCCTGCAGATGGGTGCCCAGCAGCCAGGGTTTGCCGGCGCCGCCGCCCGCGCGAGCGCGCGTCAGCAGGTCGGCATTGGTCGAGCCGGTGGTGGCAGTCCAGGCGATGTCTTGGAAGGCGGGCAGGCGCGAACCCAGCATCCGGGCCAGGTCGTCTGGCGCGGGCAGGTCGATGGGGCGGACGTGAGCGGACATGGCGGCGATTGTAGGGCACGCGCGCGCGGCTCGCGGCGTGCCAGCGCCTGCGTATATGATTGTGGATACATTTTGCATCGGTATTCCGCTACATGCCGCGTTCCGCCTTGCCCGCGTCCCATGCCGCCACGCCCTTCCGCCAGGAAGCCGGCGTGTGCCATGTCGGGGGCGACTGGAGTGTGCTGGCACTGGCCGAGCCGGGCGAGGTCGAGCGCCGCCGCGCGGCCATGGCCAAGGCCGCCGCTGCTGGCGCGCGCTGGGATCTGCAGGGCATCAGCCGGCTCGATACCATCGGCGCGCTGCTGATCTGGCAGGCCTGGGGCGAGAAGCTGCCCGAGCGGGTGCGCTGGTCCGCCGGCCAGCAGGACGTATTCACCACCCTGGCCACCAACAAGGGGGGCAAGCCGGCCCCGCCTCGTCCCGAACCGTCCTGGGGTTGGCTGCGTGCCCTCGGGGGCGGGGTGCTGCAGGCGGCCGAGAACGGGCGTGCCTTGCTCATCATGCTGGGGCAATTGGTGCTGGACCTGTTCGGTATGTTGCGCCAGCCATCGCGCGGACCGTGGCGCGAGATCTCGGCCCAGGTATACCGCACCGGGGCGCAGGCGCTGGGCATCACCGCCCTGGTGGGCTTCCTGATCGGTGTGGTGCTGTCATACCTGTCCGCCCAGCAATTGCAGATGATCGGCGCCGACCGGTTCATCGTGCGGCTGCTGGGGGTGTCGATCGTGCGTGAGCTGGGGCCGGTGCTGGCGGCCATCCTGGTGGCCGGTCGATCCGGATCGGCCATCACCGCGCAGATCGGCGTCATGCGCGTCACCCAGGAGCTGGACGCGATGCTGGTGATGGGTATTTCGCACGGCCAGCGGCTGATCCTGCCGCGGGTGGTGGCGCTGGCCGTGACCATGCCGCTGCTGGTGCTCTGGACCGACGCCATGGCGATCCTGGGCGGGATGCTGGCGGCCCAGGTGCAGCTGGGCATTTCGGCGCAGTGGTTCCTGCAGTCGCTGCCGGACGCCATTTCCCTCACCAATTACTGGATCGGGATCCTGAAGGGCGTCACCTTCGGCATCCTGATCGCGCTGATCGCCTGCCATTTTGGCCTGCGCATCCAGCCCAACACGGAAAGCCTGGGCCGCGGCACCACGACCTCGGTGGTGACCTCGATCACCGGCGTGATCCTGCTGGACGCCCTGTACGCGGTCATTTTCAGTTCGGTGGGCATCTGATGACCGGCACCGAGCAGCAACGCCTGTTTATCGAGGACGATGTCACGGTCGCGCCCGTGATCACCGTGCGCGGCCTGCGTACGGCCTTTGGCGACCACGTGGTGCACGACAACCTGGACCTGACCGTCTTTCCTGGCGAGATCCTGGTGCTGGTGGGCGGTTCGGGCACCGGCAAGACGGTGCTGCTGCGGCAGATCATCGGGTTGGAACGGCCGGCGGCCGGCACTATTCAGGTGCTGGGCAATACCCTGTCCGAACTGACGCCGGGCGAACGCCGCCGCCTGTCCTATCGCTGGGGCATGCTGTTCCAGGCCGGCGCACTGTTCTCGGCGCTGTCGGTGTACGACAACGTCGCGCTGCCCTTGCGCGAATTGCGCACGGTACCGGAAGACCTGGTGCGCGATGTGGTCATGTGCCGCCTGGCGATGGTCGGCCTGTCGGCGCAGGACGCGGATAAACGGCCGTCGGATCTTTCCGGCGGCATGGTCAAGCGCGTGGCGTTGGCGCGCGCACTGTCGCTGGACCCGGAGCTGGTGTTCCTGGACGAACCCACGGCGGGCCTGGATCCGCTGCGGTCGGACGAGTTCGTGGACCTGGTGCGCAGCCTGCACCGGCAGTTGGGATTCACTGTCGTCATGGTGACGCACGATCTGGACACGCTGCTTGCGCTGGCCACCCGTGTCGCCGTGCTGGCGGACAAGCGGGTGATCGTGTGCGACACGGTGCCGGAAGTGCTGAAGGTCGATCACCCGTTCATTCATACATTCTTCCTGGGCGAGCGCGGCTTGCGCGCGCTCGGGGACATGGCGCCGAAGGGAACGCATCATGGAAAACCGTAGTCACGCGCTCTTGGCCGGCATCTTCACGCTGGTCCTGCTGGCCGCCGCTGCGCTGGTGGCCGTCTGGATCGGCCGCGACCGGACCAAACTGCAAGCCTATGAAATCGTGTCGGCCACCGCCGTCAGCGGCCTCAATCCGCAGTCGACCGTGCGTTACCAGGGGGTGCCGGTGGGCAAGGTGCAGTCGCTGGCGCTGAACCCCGACAAGCCGGGCCAGGTGCGCATCCGCATCGGCGTGGCGCCGGGCACGCCGATCACGGAGTCGACCTGGGCTGAACTGGGCGTGCAGGGCGTCACCGGAATGGCCAATGTTGAACTACGCGACGACGGCAGTTCGCTCAAGCGCCTGGCTTCGAGCGACGCCAATCCGGCGGCGATTCCATTGCGTCCGGGCTTTCTCGATCGGGTCGAGCAGCGCGGCGGACGGCTCATTTCCAACGTGGAAGACGCCACCGAGCAACTGCGGCGGCTGTTGAGCGAGCAGAATGTGCAGGCCCTGACCGCCAGTCTGCAGAATGCCGCCGACATCACCCAGTCGTTGAAAGAGGCCAGCCGCGAGCTGGGGCCGGCGCTGGCCAAGCTGGGGCCGCTGGTCGATTCGCTCGACAGCACTTCGCGCCAGGCCGACCGCGCGGCGCGCGAAGTGGCCGACCTGGCGCGGCAGGCGCGCCAATCGCTGGCGCGCCTGAATGCGCCCGATGGCGCGCTGGCCGCCGCCACGCGCAGCTTGAACGACATCGCCCTGGCCGCGTCGCGGCTGGATGGCGAGACGCTGCCGGCGGTCACCGGCATGGCGGCCAGCGTCAGCGAGGCCGCGCGCGGCGCCACCTTCACGCTGCGTCGCGTGGATAACACGCCGCAATCGTTATTGTTCGGGCCGCCGCCGGCCGCGCCCGGTCCCGGCGAGGCGGGGTTCGCCGGTTTTGGGAGACAGCGGAAATGAAGATGCGTAGCGCGATTCTGGTTCTGACCCTGGTGTTGGCGGGCTGCGGCGTGGGTCGCGTGGGCGCGCCGCCGGCGGTGTTCGACCTGGGCCTGGATGCCCGTCCGGCGCCGCAATTGCCCGCGCGTGAACCGATTGCGCTGGCGTTCTCGGCCGTGCCGGCGCTGTCGAGTACCGGGGTCATCTGGCGTGTCGGCGATAGCGCCGCGCCGCAATCGTATGCGACCTATCGCTGGGCCTCGTCGCCGGCGGAGTTGGTGCGCCAGCGCCTGATCGAGCGCCTGTCGCGGCAGGGGCCGGTGCTGGCCGAGCGCGCCAGCAGTCAGACGCCGCAATTGCAGGTCTACCTGTCGCAATTCGAACAGGTGTTCGCGCCCGACGGTTCGGCCAGCGAGGGCCGCGTGTTGCTGCAGGCGGTGCTGCTCGACGGCCGCCGCGTGGTGGGCCAGTTGCGGATCGCGACGCAGGCGCCTGCGCCGACGCAGGATGCCGCGGGCGGCGTGGCCGCGTTGCGCCAGGCCACCGATGATGCCGCCGATCAGTTGGCGCGATGGCTCGCCACCCAGCCCAGGGCCGCGGCCCGGCCGGGCGGTTAACATTCCCTTTTTTCCAAGCAGCACGAGTCCGCCATGCCCGCAAGCACTGAAACCCAAGCCTTTACCGGCGCCGCCGGCCGCATCGATTGCGCGGTGGACTGGCCCGACGGCACGCCACGGGGCTGGGCCCTGGTGCTGCACCCGCATCCTTTGCAGGGCGGCGCGCGCGAGAACAAGGTCGTGACCACATTGTCGCGCGCCTGTGTCCAGCATGGCCTGGTGGCGGTGCGCCCCAATTTCCGCGGTGTCGGGTTGTCCGAGGGCGCGTTCGACAAATCCGTGGGCGAGACCCAGGACATGCTGGCGCTGGTCGCGCAGATGCGCGAGCGCCACCCGGAACTGGCGGCCGCGCCCTGGGTGCTGGCCGGATTTTCCTTTGGCACGGCGGTGGCCGCGCAGACCTACGCCGCGCTGGTCGACCAGGGGGATGCCGTGCTGCCGAGCGCGCTGATGCTGATGGGACCTGCCGTCAACCGTTTCCAGCCGCATGAGGTGCAGGTGCCTGGCGATACGTTGATGGTGCATGGCGAACAGGACGAAGTCGTGCCCCTGTCCGAGGCCATGGACTGGGCTCGGCCGCGTTCGATTCCGGTGGTGGTGATCCCGGGCGCTTCGCACTTTTTCCACGGCAAGCTGCTGGTGCTGCGCCAACTGGTGCAGGCGCACCTGAAGGTCAAGCTTGATTGAATGCGTGTGCCGCGCTAGGCGCGGCGTAGCATCAAGTTGCATGTTTTAAATGCCCGCGGAACCCATCCCGGGCCGGACGAGTCTCATCGACTGCCTATAATTGTCAGCCATCAGCCCCGCGCCGGCGGGCGTCTTTCCAGGACCCACGTTGCCGATGAAGAATCTGTCTTACCCCACTCTCTCCCCCGTAGTCTTTGCCCGCCGCGCCCTCGCCGGCGCGGTGTTGTCGGCGATGCTGGCGGCGTCGCTGCCAGCCTGGGCCCAGCAGGCGCCCGCCGCTGCGCCGGCCGCCGCGGGAGCCACGGCCGGCGCGCCGTCGGCAACGGGAGCGGTGCCGGTGGGCGATGTGTCGGCGGTTCCCGCGCCCACCATCGCGGCCAAGGCCTGGATCGTGCTGGACGTGAACAGCGGCCAGACCCTGGCGGCCTCCAATCCCGACATGAAGGTCGAGCCCGCATCGCTCACCAAGATCATGACGGCCTATGTGGTTTTCAACGCGCTCGAGGAAAAGCGCCTGACGCTGGAGCAGACCGTGCCCGTGTCCGAGCACGCCTGGCGCACCGGCGGTTCGCGCATGTTCATCGAGCCGCGCAAGCCGGTTACTGTCGATGAGCTGAACCAGGGCATGATCGTGCAGTCCGGCAACGACGCCTCGGTCGCGCTGGCTGAAGCGGTCGGCGGCAGCGAAACCGCGTTCGCCTCGCTCATGAACCAGGAAGCCGAGCGCCTGGGCATGCGCAACACCCACTTCATGAACGCCACCGGCTTGCCCGATCCGCAGCACATGACATCGGCGCGCGACCTGGCCACGCTGTCGGCGCACCTGATCACCGATCATCCGCAGTTCTTCCACTATTACAAGCAGAAGAGCTTCACCTACAACAAGATCACCCAGCCCAACCGCAACCGCCTGTTGTGGGCCGACCCGTCGGTCGACGGCATGAAGACCGGCCATACCGATTCGGCAGGCTATTGCCTGGTGTCGACCGCGGTGCGCGGCGATCGCCGCATCCTGGTGGTGGTGGTGGGCACCGACAGCGAAGCCACGCGCGCCGAGGAAAGCCTCAAGTTGCTGAACTGGAGCTTCCAGAACTTCGACACGGTCAAGCTGTTCGACAAGAGCCAGCCCGGTATCGATGCCCGCGTATGGGAAGGCACCGCCGACAACGTCAAGCTCGGCCCGCCCAACCCGGTCTCCATCGCGGTGCCGCGCGGCAAGGCCGGCGAACTCAAGCCGGTGGCGCAACGCACGGATCCGTTGATCGCGCCGCTGGCCAAGGGCCAGCAGGTCGGCACGCTGCAATTCACGCTGGACGGCAAGGTGCTGCGCACCGAACCGCTGGTGGTGCAGGACGCGGTCGAGCGCGCCGGTTTCTTCGGCCGCATGGTCGATACCGTCAAGCGCTGGTTCCAGTAAGCGGGCGCGCCATGGGCGCGGCCGCGGGTGTAAGCTAGCAACGGGCGTTTCGTGCGCGAAACGCCCGTTTTGCATGCTTCCAGGGGCGGGCCGGCAGGCCCGTCCCTATTCCATTTCAAATTCAGGAGTGCCTCATGATTCCGGGCGTGCCGGGCGAAAGCCAGGTGTATCTCAACGGTGAGTTCCTGCGCGTGGACGAGGCCAAGGTCTCCGTCCTCGACCGCGGCTTCATTTTCGGCGATGGCATCTACGAAGTCGTCCCTGTGTACCAAGGCAATGCCTTTCGCATGGCCGAGCACCTCGACCGCCTGGACCGCAGCCTGGCCGCCCTGCGCATCGCGCAACCGTTCGACCGCAGTGGCTGGATCGACCTCATCCGGCAATTGCTCGACCGCACGCGCCTGGATACCTGCATCGTCTATCTGCAGGTGACGCGCGGCGTGGCCAAGCGGGACCACCCGTTTCCCTCGCCGGCTGTGAGCCCCACGGTGTTTGGCATGGTCTCGGCCTGGACGCCGCCGTCGGCTGCCCAGCGCGCGCAGGGGCTTGGCGCGATCAGCATTCCCGACGAGCGCTGGCTGCACTGCGAAATCAAATCGGTTTCGCTGCTGGGCAACGTGCTGGCCAAGCAGCAGGCGGTGGACGCCCACGTCGACGAGGTGCTGCAGTTCCGCGACGGCTTTCTCACGGAAGGCTCGTCCACCAATATCTGGGTGGTGTCCGGCGGCAAGCTGCTCGCGCCGCCCAAGAACAACCTGATCCTGGAAGGCATCCGCTATGGCCTGATGGGCGAGCTGGCGGCCGAGGCCGGCATTCCGTTCGAGGCGCGCCGCCTCGCCCAGGATGAAGTGATCCGGGCCGACGAGCTGATGCTTTCCTCGGCCACCAAGGAAGTCTTGCCGATCGTCGCGCTGGATGGCCGGCCGGTCGGTTCGGGCAAGCCCGGCCCTGTTTATGAGCTATTGCGCGCGGGTTATGATGCCCGCATCGCCGCGCTCTAGGCCCCGCGGGGCGGCCGGCCGGCCGCCCACGCCGCGCGCCCCGGCGGCGGGCCTTGCCTGCACGATGCCTGCCCCCATATAGAAATATTGACGTTCCAGGCCATCCATCATGCATATTCCGCCCGAAGACTCCCTTATCGAATATCCCAGCGACTTTCCCATCAAGGTCATGGGCAAGCAGCACCCTGAATTCGCCCAGACGCTGACTGAAGTCGTGCTGCGCTTCGACCCGGGCTTCGATGTGGCGACGGTCGAGATGCGGCCCAGCAAGGGCGGCAACTACATGGGGCTGACCTTCACGGTGCGCGCCACCTCGCGCGAGCAGCTCGACGAGCTCTACCGTGCCTTGCATGGCCATCCGATGGTGTCGATCGTCCTGTAGACGTAGAGGCCAGCAGTTGTGATCAAGTGGCTCGCGCGGCCCGCGGACTACCTGTCCGTGTGGCGGGACATGCAGGCGTACACCGACCAGCGTTCGGCCGATACGCCCGACGCAATCTGGCTGTGCGAGCATGCACCGGTCTATACGCTGGGGCAGGCGGGCCTGCCCGAGCACGTGCTCAACCCCGGTGCGATTCCCCTGGTGCAGTGCGACCGCGGCGGGCAGGTCACCTATCACGGCCCGGGCCAGGTCATGGCGTATGCGCTGTTCGACCTGCGCCGCGTCGATATGTACGTGAAGGAATACGTGGCTCTGCTGGAGGCCGCGGTGATCGACACGCTCGATGCGATGGGGGTGGCCGGCGCCTGCCGCAAGCCGGGCGCGCCCGGGGTGTATGTGCCGGATCCCGATGGCGGCAGCGAATTGGCCAAGATCGCCGCGCTGGGCATCAAGATCCGCAATGGCCGTGCCTATCACGGCGTATCGCTCAACGTGGCGATGGATCTGACGCCGTTTCTCGGCATCAATCCCTGCGGCTACGCCGGCCTGCGCACCGTCGACATGGCATCCTGTGGCACGCGGCGCGATCCCACCGAGGTGGGCGACGCGCTGGCGGGCAACCTGGCCCGCTTGTGGCGCCAGGCACGGACACCCATATGAAGACAACCCGCTATACCCCGGCCGAGGTGGCCGCGACCACCCCCGAGCAATTGGCCAGCCTGCGCGCCGGGCCGGCGCCGCAATACGCCGCCTGGATTCGCACGGCGGCCGAAATGGGCCTGGTCGAGGCGCAGACCATCTTCGGCCAGATGCTGCTCGATGGCATCGGCGTGCCGCGTGACCCCGCCGAAGGGCTGGCGTGGTTCAAGCGCGCCGCCAACGCCGATCACCCCATGGCCATCAACATGATCGGCCGTTGTTATGAGAACGGCTGGGGCGTGCCGGCGGACGATACCGTGGCGGCCTACTGGTTCCGGCTGGCCGCGGATCGCGGGCTGGACTGGGGCATGTACAACTATGCCCATCTGCTCAAGAGCGGCCGCGGAGGCGTGGCGCGAAACGGCGCGGCGGCGCTGGCCCTGTACCAGCAGGCGGCGCAGATGGGCCACGTCAAATCCATGGGCGTTGTCGGCCGCTTCTACGAAGCCGGCGAGGTGGTGGAACAGGATCTGGAGCGCGCGTTCGATTGCTACCGGCGTTGCGCCGAGGGCGGCGATTTTCGCGGCATGTTCCACCTGGGCCGCATGCTGTTGCTGCGGGGCCGCAAGCAAGAGGCGGTGCAGTGGCTGGCGCGCGTGCCCGAGACCTCCACGGCGGCGTTTCTGCGCGAAGCCGATGCGATGCTGCGCGATTGCGGCTTTCCTCCGTTGTACGAGACGGGGGCCTGAGCGGCTTACGGGGCGGACCATGGCGCCCGCGTGAACCCGCCGAGTCGCGGCGCGGCCGGGCGGGCCCGCCACGTACCCGCTAAGTACTCAGACGCGCCTCGAACACGACGTCGAGCGTCAGCCGCGTGCCGGCCGGCTGCTCGCCGTCGAGCCGGTCCAGCAGCAGTTGTCCCGCGCGCCGGCCCAGTTCGGCCGCGTCCACGCCCAGCGTCGTCAGCCCCTGGACCCACTGCGCTGCGCTGCCGTCCTCGGTGAACCCCAGCACCGCCAGGTCCTGCGGTACGTGCAGGTCGCGGTTGTGGGCCTCCGACACCGTGGCGGCGGCCAGCAAGTCCGAGGTGCAGAACACCGCGTCGAAAATCGTATTGGTGGCCAGCAGGCGCAGGAATGCCATGCGGCCGTCGTTCAGTTGCTGGGCCTCGGGCTGCACGATATCGGCGACCAGGTCGCGCCCCAGCGCGGCCGCGCTGGCGATGAACCCTTCGCGGCGGGCGCGTTCCCATGGGGTGTCGGCGCTGATGCAGGCCACGCGGGCATGGCCTTTTTCGGCGAGATGGCGGGCCGCCAGGCGGCCTGCCTCGGTGTTGTCGGCGGTGACCAGGCTGTCCAATGGGGCGGCCGGCGCACTCCAGGTTTCCACTACCGGGATTTCCAGCGCCGCCACGGCGGCGCGCAATGGCGGGTCGTCGAGCGGCCCGATCGCCAGCGCCGCGGCCGGCGCCAATTGGGCCAGCCGTGGCAGCAGGGAGGCATCGCGCCAGGGGCCGGCGGCCAGATAGTAGCCGGCCGGCGCCAGTCGTTCGGCGCATGCCTGTATGGCGCGGGCCGCCGGCGCGTAATCGAGCCGAGGGGCGAGCAGGGCGATGGGGCGGGGCGAAGGCAAGGCGGGCATCGGGAAGGCGGTGTGGATTCGTCAGGCGTGACGATAACCCGAGGCGGCCCGGCATCGGACCATTCGAGCGGATTCGGGCGCAAGGGGTAAAATGTCCTCTTTTGTCTCAGACCGGGGCGTGTGCGTGCCGGTCGTGAAGGTGCCCCATGTCCACGCTTGCCGAGTCGCCTGTGCCCTCGAACGAACCCGCCGCCACGCCCGCGGAACCGGCGTACGATCCGACGCAGAAACAGAAATCCCAGGCCAAGACGGCGCGCATTCCGATCAAGATCATTCCCGCCGAACGCCTGAAGAAGCCGGAGTGGATCCGCGTCAAGGCGGCCCAGCCGGGTTCGCGCTTCTACGACATCAAACGCATCCTGCGCGAACACAATCTGCACACGGTGTGCGAGGAAGCCTCCTGCCCGAACATCGGCGAGTGCTTCGGCAAGGGCACGGCCACGTTCATGATCATGGGCGACAAGTGCACCCGCCGCTGCCCGTTCTGTGATGTGGGCCATGGCCGTCCCGATCCGCTCGACACCAAGGAACCCGAAAACCTGGCGCGCACCATCGCCGCGATGAAGCTGTCGTACGTGGTCATCACCTCGGTCGACCGCGATGACCTGCGCGACGGCGGCGCCGGCCACTTCGTCGACTGTATCACCCAGATCCGCGAACGGTCGCCCTCCACCCGTATCGAGGTGCTGGTGCCCGACTTCCGCGGCCGCCTGGATCGCGCGTTGACCATCCTGAATGCCGGTCCCCCGGACGTGATGAACCACAACCTGGAAACGGTGCCGCGCCTGTACAAGCAGGCCCGCCCGGGCTCGGACTACATGCACTCGCTCAAGCTGCTGGCCGAGTTCAAGAAGCTGCACCCCGATGTGCCGACCAAGTCTGGCCTGATGCTTGGCCTGGGCGAGACCGATGAGGAAATCCTGCAGGTGATGCGCGACATGCGCGAGCACAACGTCGACATGCTCACCATCGGCCAGTACCTGCAGCCGTCGGAGCACCATCTGCCGGTGCTGCGCTACGTGCATCCCGACACCTTCGCGATGTTCGAGCGCGAGGCCTATGCGATGGGCTTCTCGCACGCGGCGGTTGGGGCCATGGTGCGTTCGTCGTACCACGCCGATGAGCAGGCGCATGCGGCGGGCGTGCCCAACTGAGCATTGCGGCAACCCCGATCAGAAATGCCCCGCAAGGGGCATTTTTTCATTCCGCAGTCTGGCGCGACACGCGGCTGGTCCAGAACACGTCGGGTCTGCCTGCCTCGCGATTCAGATAGCGCGCCAGCACGAACATCAGGTCCGACAGCCGGTTCAGGTACTGCCGCACCGGCGCGTTCACCGCTTCCGTGCGGGCCAGCGCCACCACCGCGCGCTCGGCGCGGCGGCACGCGGTGCGGGCCAGGTGGGCGTGTGCCGCCGCCCGCGAACCGCCCGGCAGGATGAATTCGCGCAGGGGCGGCAGGGCCGCGTTGTAGTGGGCCAGCCGCGCATCCAGGTGCGCCACCTGCTCGTCGGCCAGGGCGACGTGGCCAGGAATGCACAATTCGGCACCCATATCGAACAAATCGTGTTGGATCGTCAGCAAATCGGCCGCCACGTCGGCCGGCATGGGCTCGGTCAGCAGCAGGCCGATGACGCTGTTCAATTCATCCACATCACCCAGCGCGGCGATGCGGGCGGCGTCCTTGGGTACGCGCGATCCGTCCCCTAGTCCGGTGCTGCCGTCGTCTCCGGTGCGGGTGGCGATGACTGAAAGGCGATTGGCCATGGGGTGTCCTTTGCAAACAACCGTCAGGATTGTTGCGTTATTACCGGGAAACTATTGCATGAGGGCGGTATCCTAGCATTGTGGAAACCGCGTGCGGGCTGCCAGGCCGGCATCGTGCTTTCGTCGCAATCGGAGGATAACGCATGGCTTTCAACCGCAAATACGCAACGCCCTTGGCCGTCGCTACCGCGATGGCCGTCGTCTCGCTGGCTACGCCGCTGGCATTCGCCCAACAGGCCGAGGCCAGTGGCGAGGTGCGGCGGGTCGATCCGGGCGCGGGCAAGGTCACCATCAAGCACGACGCCATCAAGGCGCTGGACCTGCCGGCCATGACGCTGGTCTACGACGCCAACCCGGCGCTGTTGGCCAAGATCAAGGCCGGCGACAAGGTGCGCTTTACCGCCGAGCGCAAGGATGGCAAATATGTGGTGACGGCGATCACCAATTGAACGCGCTGCGGGCGCCGGCCGGGCGTCCGCATGGTGACAGGCGCTGCGGGTGCGCCGGGCGCGGGCCTCGCCTTCGCCGACAAAAGGCCCGCCGCAATCGCTTGCGGCGGGCCTTTTGTCGGGGTGCCGCCGGTTGTGAGGCCGGCGGCGAGGCCTACAGCACGTAGCGGGCCAGGTCCTGGCTGCTGGCGGCTTCGGCCAGTTGCGCGTTGACGTAAGCGGCGTCGATCTTGACCGTCTTGTTGCTGGAGGCGGTGGCGTCGAACGACAGTTCGTCCAGCAGCTTTTCCATCACGGTGTAGAGGCGGCGGGCACCGATGTTCTCGGTGGTTTCGTTGACCTCGTAGGCCAGTTCGGCCAAGCGGCGCACGCCTTCGTCGGTGAATTCCAGCTGCACGTCTTCGGTGGCCAGCAGCGCCGTGTACTGCTTGGTCAGCGAGGCGTCGGTATCGCTCAGGATGCGCACGAAGTCCTCGGCGGTCAGCGATTCGAGTTCGACGCGGATCGGGAAGCGGCCTTGCAGTTCGGGGATCAGGTCGGAAGGACGCGCCAGGTGGAAGGCGCCCGAGGCGATGAACAGGATGTGGTCGGTGCGGACCATCCCGTAGCGCGTGTTGACGGTGGTGCCTTCGACCAGCGGCAGCAGGTCGCGCTGCACGCCCTGGCGCGAGACGTCGGCGCCACCGCTTTCCTGACGTGCCGCGATCTTGTCGATCTCGTCCAGGAACACGATGCCGTTCTGTTCGACGTTGGTGATGGCGGCGGCGCGCAGGTCTTCCTCGTTGACGCGCTTGGCGGCTTCCTCGTCGACGATCAGCTTGAAGGCTTCGCGCACCTTCATCTTCTTGGGTTTTTTCTTGTCGCGCGCCATGCCGGCGAACATGCCGCGCAACTGCTCGGCCATTTCCTCCATGCCCGGGGGCGTCATGACATCCATTTGCGGCACGGCCTGCGCCACTTCGATCTCGATTTCGAGATCGTCGATCTTGCCTTCGCGCAGGCGCTTGCGGAAGGTCTGGCGGGCGCTGTTGTCCTCGCCGCGCTCGGGCTCGCCCGAGGCGCCGCGCGGCGGCGGCACCAGCGCGTCGAGAATGCGGTCTTCGGCGGCATCCTCGGCCTGGGTGCGCACGCGGCGCATTTCCAGTTCGCGGGTCTGCTTGATCGAGTATTCGGTCAGGTCGCGGATGATGGTGTCGACGTCGCGGCCGACGTAGCCCACCTCGGTGAACTTGGTGGCCTCGATCTTGATGAAGGGCGCGTTGGCCAGCTTGGCCAGGCGGCGCGCAATCTCGGTCTTGCCCACGCCGGTGGGGCCGATCATGAGGATGTTCTTGGGGTGGATTTCGTGGCGCAGCGGCTCGGCCACCTGCTGGCGGCGCCAGCGGTTGCGCAGGGCCACCGCCACCGCGCGCTTGGCGCGGTTCTGGCCGACGATGTACTTGTCGAGTTCGGAGACGATTTCTCCGGGCGTCATGTTGGAGGCGGACATGAGGGCGGATCCTTGAAGCGGAGGCTGGCTGGGGGCGTGCCACGGCGCCGCGAGTGGCGCCGCGCGGCGGGTGTCAGTCGCCCAGCGTTTCGATGACGTGGTTCTGGTTGGTGTAGATGCAGATGTCGCCGGCGATCTCGAGCGATTGCTTGACGATGGCCTCGGGCGCCAGTTCGGTGTTGCGCAGCAGCGCCAGCGCGGCGGACTGGGCATAGGCCCCGCCCGAGCCGATGGCGGCCAGGCCGTACTCGGGTTCGAGCACGTCGCCATTGCCGGTCAGCACCAGGGTGTGCTCGGCGTCGGCCACGATCAGCATGGCTTCGAGCCGGCGCAGGACGCGGTCGGTGCGCCAGTCGCGGGTCAGTTCGACCGCGGCGCGCATCAGGTTGCCCTGGTGCTTGTCGAGCTTGGCCTCGAAGCGTTCCTGCAGGGTGAACGCGTCGGCGGTGGCACCGGCGAAGCCGGCCAGGATCTTGTCGTGGTACAGGCGGCGGATTTTGCGGGCCGTGCCCTTGATGACGATGTTGCCCAGGGTGACCTGGCCATCGCCGCCGAGCGCGACGCGGTTGCCGCGGCGGACACACACGATGGTGGTGGCGTGAAATTGTTCCATGCGTTCCTTCCTTTGAAAGGACTAGCTGGGGGCGATGCCGGTGAAATCAAGGCTTGCCGGGCGCTACCGCCAGAACCGGCCGGCCGGTGGGCGGCGAGAAAAAAAAGGCCATGCTGGAAACCAGCATAGCCTTTCAGTGTGGCGCTTGAATAACGGGACGGATCAGTCGCCGTACAGCTTCTGCCGCATTTCACGCCGTTCCTGCGCTTCCAGCGACAGGGTGGCGGTGGGGCGGGCCAACAGGCGCGGGATGCCGATGGGTTCGCCGGTTTCCTCGCACCAGCCGTATTCGCCGCTGTCGATGCGGGCGATGGACTGTTGCACTTTCTTCAGCAGCTTGCGCTCGCGGTCGCGGGTGCGCAGCTCGAGCGCGTGTTCTTCCTCGATGGTGGCGCGGTCGGCGGGGTCGGGCACGAATTGCGTTTCACGCAGGTGCTCGGTGGTCTCGCCGGCGTTGGCCAGGATGTCCTGTTCGAGTTGTTTGAGCCGTTCCTTGAAGAACGCCAGTTGGCGATCGTTCATGTAGTCGGACTCGGGCATGGCCAGCAATTCCTTCTCGCTGGGCAGATCAATCGCCGTATCGCTCGTCGACTTGCTTGATTTTTTGGTTGCTGCCTTGGTAGCCATGAAAACACTCCACTATGAATCGATCCTGGCGCGGGATTGTCTTCCCGGTCCGTGTGCTTGCTGCCTACGCTATTCGTACCTCACAGTACTGCCTTCGTCGCACCGCGTCACGTATCCAAAAAGGGGATCACCCCGCCAGGCACTGCTCCAAGCCCCGGGTGAAAATCTCCTGGGGCAGTTTGCGTCCGATGAAGACCATCTTGGTGGACGGCTTTTCGGCCGCGGTCCACGGTTTGCCGGGTTCGGCGCCCATCATCATGTGGACACCCTGGAACAACATGCGGCGGTTGATGCCCTTCATGTACAGGATGCCCTTGTAGCGCAGCAGGTCGGAACCATAGACTTGTACGACGCCACCCAGGAATTCCTCAAGGCGCGCGGGATCGAACGGCTTGTTGGAACGGAATACGAACGCGCCGATTTCATCGTCGTGCTTGGGGTGGTGGTGATGCGCATGATTGCAGTGCGCGCCACATTCGCCCTCGTGATCATGATCGTGGCCGTGATGGTCATGACCGTGATCGTGGCCATGGTCGTGATGGTCATGGTCGTGGTCGTGGGCAGCGTCGGGATGTTCGTCGGCCAGGAAGTCCGGGTCGATGTCCAGGATCGAGTTCAGGTTGAAACCGCTGATGTCGATGATGGACTTCAGGTCGACGTCGCCGAAGTTGACCGGCGTGATCGGCGCGCGCGGGTTCATCCGCAACAGGCGGCTGCGCAGCGCTTCGTAGTCGATGTCGTTGACCAGGTCTTTCTTGGAGACCAGGATGCGGTCGGCGAAGCCGACCTGCTTCTGCGCCTCGGGCTGCTCATCCAGCGTCACCATGCCGTGCTTGGCGTCAACCACCGTGACCACCGCGTCCAGGCGGTAGTACTCGGCGATGTCGTCGTCCATGAAGAACGTCTGGCACACCGGGCCGGGGTTGGCCATGCCGGTGGTTTCCAGGATGACGCGTTCGAAATTCAGGGTGCCGGCCTCGCGCTTGGCGCGCAGGTCGGACAGCGTGCGCATCAGATCGCCACGCACCGTGCAGCAGACGCAGCCGTTCGACAGTTCGATGATTTCTTCATCGCTGTCCTGCACCAGCAGGTCGTTGTCGATGCTTTCCGGTCCGAATTCGTTTTCGATGACGGCGACGCGGCGGCCGTGGAACTCGGTCAGGATGCGCTTGAGCAGGGTGGTCTTGCCCGCACCGAGAAAGCCGGTGAGGATGGTGACGGGAACCATTTTGTCCAAACTGCGCGGGGTGTTCATGGCGAAGCTGCTTGCGTGAAGTAAAGGCGGTTAAACACGGCGGTCAAACGCGGGATCTGGCGGGGCGGCAGCGGCTGCCGATTGCCTGCCAGACATCGTTCGACCGATGTTACTGCCACAGGCTGCGAGGGCCGCGGATCGCGGCCGGACGCAGGATTACAGCACAGTCGGGGGCAGGGGGCAAACCCCGGGCCAACCCGGGGGCCGTAGCCGCCCAGATCGCGGCTGTACGCCGTCAAGTATCAGGCGATATCCCTATTTTGGGGCGATTTTCCGGATTTCAAGCGCCCGGGCGGGGGCGCCGGTGGCAGAGCCTGCCGCCAGCGCCAAACCGTCAGTGGTGGTGGTGCCCGGCGTCCGCGGGCTGCTGCTTCTGGCATTGGGGGCAGAGGGCCCGGATTTCGGTTTCATGGGTGGCCAGGACGTAGCCGGTTTGCGCAACGCGCTCGGCGAGCTGGCGGCTCATGGCCGGGTCGGAAATTTCGGCGACCGCCCCGCAGCCGGTACAGACCACCAGCAGGTCGTGCGGCGCGCCGCCGACGTCATGGCACGCGCTCCAGGCGTTGACGGCGTCCAGGCGGTGGATCAGGCCTTCGTCCATCAGGAAGTCCAGGGCACGGTATACCGTGGGGGGCGCCGCGCCAGGATGCACCTCGCGCATGGCGTCGAGCAGTTCGTAGGCCTTCAGGCTGCGGCCGTGGCGCAGCAATAGTTCCAGCACCTTGCGGCGGATGGGGGTCAGGCGGCGGCCACGCTGTTCGCACAGCGCCTCGGCGACGCTGAGTTGGGCGCCTACGGTGACGCTGCGGGGAGAACGGGGCGGAGCGGGCATGGCGGGCTTCATCTGGAATAAGGAACGCGCGCGACGCGCGCGAGATGCCTGGAAGGTAGCAGAAAACACCCAGCTGCGGGCGAAACCCCGCGATTCAAGCCTGTTGGTTATGATATAACATAATGAGCTTTGGCCATTCCACCCCGTTTCACCCTGCCTTGCCGCCCGCCGTCTCCATGTCCCAGTCTTCCACCCCATCCACGCGGATCGAGGCCACGCCGCGTCCTGGCGTTGCCTTGCGCTCTGCCTTTCTCGTGTCCGCCTGGCGCCGCATGGCCTATGCGCTGGCCGCGGCGCTCGCATTGTGGGCGCTGACGGGCTGGGCGCTGGGCTGGTGGCCGCGATGAACCGCGCGCCGGTTGCCATCGAACTGCGCAATGCCTCGTTCGGCTGGCACGGACATGCGGCCCTGCGCGGGGTCTCGGGCCGGTTCGAGCCGGGCTCCATGACGGCGGTGGTCGGGCCCAACGGCGCCGGCAAGTCGACGCTGATCAAGGGCATCATGGGGGTGTTGCGGCCCATGTCCGGCCGCGTCGACATCGGCGGCGCCGGCCGCGCCGAGCTGGCCTGGCTGCCGCAGGCGGCCGAGCTGGACCGCGCCTTTCCCGCCCGGGTCCTGGATCTGGTGGCCATGGGGGCGTGGCGCCGGGTCGGCAGTTGGCGTGGTCATGGCCCCGAGGAACTCGACCGCTGCATGAGCGCGCTGGAAACCGTTGGCCTGGCGGACATGGCTGGCCGAGGCGTCGATACGCTGTCGGGCGGCCAGATGCAGCGCACCCTGTTCGCCCGCATGCTGGTGCAGGATGCGCCGGTATTGCTGCTGGACGAGCCCTTCGCCGCCGTCGACAGCCATACCGCCGATGAGTTGATGGCCTTGCTGTGCGAGCTGCATGGCCAGGGCCGCTCGGTGGTCGCCGTGCTGCACGACTTCGACCTGGTGCGCGCGCATTTTCCGCAATGCCTGCTGTTGTCCGGGTCGGTGGTGGCCTGGGGCGCGACCGCGGCCGCGCTGACCGAAGAGCATCTGCGGACGGCGCGCGACTGGCATATGAGGGCTTTTGCATGACGGCGCTGCAATGGGTCGTGGCGCCCTTTCTCGATTACGGCTTCATGCGGCGCGCGCTGGCCGGCGCCAGTGCCCTGTCGTTGGGGGCCGCGCCGCTGGGCGTGTTCCTGGTGCTGCGGCGCATGAGCCTGATGGGCGACGCCATGTCGCATGCCATCCTGCCGGGCGTGGCGGCGGGTTTCCTGCTGTCCGGCCTGTCGCTGGGCGCCATGATGCTGGGCGGCATCCTCACCGGCCTGGCGGTGGCGTTGCTGGCGGGCCTGGTGGCCCGCCTGACGCCGCTGCGCGAGGACGCCAGTTTTGCCGCCTTTTATCTGATCTCGCTGGGCCTGGGGGTGTTACTGGTGTCGCTGCGCGGCTCCAACATGGATCTGCTGCATGTGCTCTTCGGCACGGTGCTGGGGCTGGACGATGACGCCTTGTTGCTGGTGACGGCCACTGCCAGCATCACGCTGCTGGCGTTGGCCGCGCTGTATCGCCTGTTGGTGGCCGAATGCCTCGATCCTGGCTTCCTGCGCGCCAGCGGCGGTCATGGCGGCTTGGTGCACATGAGTTTCCTGGTGTTGGTGGTGGTGAACCTGGTGGCCGGATTTCAGGTACTGGGCACGCTCATGGTGGTCGGCATCATGATGCTGCCGGCCGCCGCCGCCCGTTTCTGGATGCGTTCGGCGGCCAGCCAGATTCCGTTGGCCGCCGCCATCGGCGTGGCCGCTTCGATCGCCGGCCTGCTGGTGTCGTACCACTTCAACGTGCCCGCCTCGCCCGCCATCATCCTGGCCGCGGGCGTTTGCTACCTGTTTTCCATCGTTGGCGGCCCGCATGGCGGGTTGCTGCGGGCGCGGCGCGTATCGCGCCGGGCCTGAACTCCAAGGAGATTCGCTATGCGTTCCATTCTGCCGCCGCTTTCGCGCCGCCGCGCCTTGCTGGCCGCCGCAGGCTTGTGGCTGTCCGCGACCTTCGGCGCGGCTCATGCCGCCGAACCCTTGCCGGTCGTGGCCAGTTTCTCGATCCTTGGCGACATCGTGCGCGAGGTCGGCGGCAATGACATCAGGCTCGACACCCTGGTCGGCCCGGACGGCGACGCCCACGAATACGAGCCTACTCCGGGCGACGCCAAGAAGCTGGCGGCGGCCAAGGTGCTGTTCGTCAACGGCCTGGATTTCGAGGCCTGGCTGCCGCGCTTGGTCAAGGCATCCGGTTTCGCCGGATCGACCGTAATCGCTTCCAAGGGCGTGACGCCGCGCAAGTTCGCCGGCCATGGCGACAAGGATCACGACCATGACCATGACCATGATCACGCCCATGGCGCGGAAGGAGGCCACCATCATCATGGCGATGTCGATCCGCACGCCTGGCAGAACCTGGCCAATGGTGTGATCTACGCGCGCAATGTGGCCGATGGCCTGGCGGCCGTCGACCCGGCCCATGCCGACGCCTACCGCAAGCGGGCCGACGCCTATATCGCCCGTCTGCAGGCCGCCGATGCGGCCGCCCGCAAGACCTTCGCCGCGATCGCGGCCGAGCGCCGCAAGGTGGTCACCTCGCACGATGCCTTCGGCTATTTCGGCGACGCCTACGGCGTCGAGTTCATCTCCGCGATGGGCATCTCGACCGCGGCCGAACCGTCGGCCGGCGATGTGGCGCGCATCATCGAGCAGGTCAAGCGCGACAAGGTGCCGGCGGTGTTTGTCGAGAACATCACCAGTCCGCGCCTGGTGCAGCAGATCGCGCGCGAAACGGGCGCCAAGGTGGGTGGTACGCTGTATTCCGACGCCCTGTCCAAACCCGGACAGCCCGGCGCCACCTATCTGGAAATGTTCGAATGGAACGTACGTCAGCTCGCCGCGGCCTTGCGGCCCTGAGCGCCGTGGCGGGCGCGTTGGCGGCCACGGCCGCCAGCGCCCATCCCCACATGTGGATCGATGCCCGCGCCGTGATCGACCTGGACGAACAGCATCGGGTCACCGCCGTGCGGCAGGTCTGGCTGTTCGACGAAATGTTCGGCGCCTACGCCACCCAGGGGCTCAAGAAGGGCAAGGACGGCACGTTGCCGGATGACACCCTGAAGGGCATGGCGCGCGATTGGATGAAGGCGCTGGGCGAACCGATTTCGCACTATTTCACGCGTGTCACTGTGGCCGGCAAGACCATGGCGTTCGCCGCGCCGCGCGATGCGCGCGTGACCTGGAACCCGAAGACCGGGCGGCTGGCGCTGGCCTTCACGCTGCCGCTGGCCGAGCCCGCCGCCGCGGATGCCGCGGGCGCGCAGGTCGACATCTACGACCCGACGTATTTCGTGGCCTATGCCTTCGAGGAAAAGGGGGCGGTCGCGCTGGATGGACCCGGCGCGGCGGCCTGCAAGCAGGCTTACCGCAAGCCCAAGGAACTGGATTGGAAGACCATGCAGCAACTGGCCGCGATCCCGGCCGATCCGGACGCGTTGCCCGAGGAGCTTTTCGCCATCACCAAGGGCCTGACGCATCGTATCGAAGTGCAATGCCGGTAGCGCGCGGCCGCCGAGTGCCGGCCCTGCTCGCGGGGCTGATCGCATTGGCCGTCCTGGCCTGGGGCGGCGTGGCCGCGGCGCAGGGCGCGCATCCCTTCGGTGTGCCCGAGAGCGGCGGCGCGGGGCTTGGCGGTCCCGGCTGGCTGGCGAGTTTTTTCGGCCAGGTGTCGGTATGGCAGACCCATTTCTATCGCCAGCTCACGGCGGCGGTGCGGGCCTGGCAGGCCGATGGCGGTGGCTGGCTGCTGATCGGCCTGTCGTTCGCCTATGGCGTGTTTCATGCGTTGGGGCCGGGCCATGGCAAGGCGGTGATTTCCTCGTACGTGCTGGCCAATCGCCAGACCGCGCGCAACGGCGCATTGCTGGCCTTGTTGTCGTCATTGGTACAGGCCCTGGTGGCGATCGCGATGGTGGCGGTGTTGGCCGTGGTGTTCAATGCCACGGCGGCGGCCATGAACCAGGCAACGCGCTGGCTGGAGTTGGCGTCGTATGCATTGGTGACGTTGCTGGGCGTCTGGCTGGTGTGGGTCAAGGCGATCCGGCCATTGTGGCGGCGGCGGACCTCCCGGGCGGCAGCCGCACCCGATGGGGCCATGCCCGCCGCGGCGGCGAGCGCCGACGCGCCGGTTTTGAAGGGGGCGGCGGCATTGCGCGCGATCACAGTGCAGGCGGTTGCGCCGCGCGCGCAGGCCGGACATCAGGGCCATGCCCATGCGCACACTCAAGCGCATCATCACCATGACCATGACGACGCTTGCGGTTGTGGTCATGCCCACGTGCCGCCGGCGGAGCAGATGGCCGGGCCGCTGAATTGGCGCCGCGCCTGGTCTGCCGTGTTCGCGGTGGGCCTGCGCCCGTGCAGCGGCGCGCTGATCGTGCTGGTGTTCGCGTTGTCGCAGGGGTTTTTCCTGGCGGGGGTGGCCTCGGCGCTGGCGATGGGCCTGGGCACGGGCCTGACCGTGGCCGCGCTGGCCTGCCTGGCGGTCGCGGCCGGGGGCGCAGCCAACGCGCTGGGCACGCGCCTGTCGAGCGTGGCGGCGGCGCGCCTGCGCTATGCGGTGGAAGCGCTGGCCGCCTTGGCCGTGCTGGCCCTGGGGGTGCTGCTGTTGGGCGGCATGCTGGCCGGCGGGGGCTGAGCGCCCCGCTCAGGACTTGCGTCCGGCGCGCGGATGCGCCTGGTCGTAGGCGCGCGCCAGATGCTGGAAGTCGAGCCGGGTATAGATCTGGGTGGTGGAGATGTTGGCGTGGCCCAGCATCTCTTGCACGGCGCGCAGGTCTTGCGCCGATTGCAACACATGGCTGGCGAAGCTGTGGCGCAGCACGTGCGGATGCACGTGGGTCGGCAGGCCGGCGGCCTGCGCGACCTGCGCCAACTGCAGTTGCACCACGCGCGGCGAGATGCGTCGCCCGCGCGCGCCCAGGAACAGCGCGGCGGCATCGTTGGCCGATGCCGCCGGCGGCGCCAGTTGCGGCCGCGCCTCGATCCAGCGCCGCAGCGCCGCCAGCGCGGCCTGGCCGACTGGCACCGAGCGGCGCTTGCCGCCCTTGCCCAGCACGATGACCTCGGCGTCGTCCAGGTTGAGCCAGCCGCGCGATTCATGGTCGGCCGAGCGCGTGTAGCGCAGGTCCAGACCAACCAGTTCCGACAGGCGCAGGCCACTGGAATACAACAACTCGAACATGGCCTGGTCGCGCAGCGCGGCCGGCTCGGTTGCCACCCGGGCCGGCGCGCGGTCCAGCAGGGCCTGGGTCTGTTCCACCGACAAGGCCTTGGGCAGGCCGCGCGGCGCCTTGGGCGCGCGCACGCCGGCCACTGGATTGCCGGCCAGGCCGATCGTGGGCGCCCACCATTGATAGAAGCCGCGCCAGGCCGCCAGCGTGCGGGCCAGGCTGCGCGGGCCGCGGCCCTGGGCATGCAGCCGCGCCACGAATTGGCGGATGTGGCCGTTGCCGAGTTGGTCGAGCGGCAATCTGGCGCGTTCGGCCAGCTCCAGCAGGAAACGCAGTTCACGCCGGTAGCCGTCCAGCGTGTGGGGGGAATAGCGGCGGTTGCTTTCCAGATGGCGCAACCAGGCGGTCATCGGGTCGGGCAGGGGAGCGTCCGGCGCCGGGCGCTGCGTGGCGTGCTCCGGGGCTCCCGTGTTCATGGCTCGATCACGCCTTGGGCGCGGCGGGGTTCAGCCGGTGCAGCGCGGCGGAGGCCAGCTGGCCGATGGCGTCGAGGAACGCGGTGCCCATCTCGGAGGTGAAGCGTTCGGGGTCGTCCGAGCCCAGCACCAGCAGGCCGACGCTGGCGCCGTCGGCTTCCAGGCGCAGCGGCACCAGCGCCAGCGACTTGGGCTTGGCGTCCAGCCAGGCGACAGCCTCGAAGCCGGTGTCGGTGCCGCAGTACGGCGTCTTCAGGCTGTCGGTGAAGGTACGCAGGTCCTGGCTGACGGGTTCGCCATAGCCGGTTTCGGGCAGTTCAGGCAGATTCCACAGGCGCAGCGCCACGTGGTTCAGTTCGAATTGCTCGGCCAGGCCCAGGGCGATTTCGCCGGGCACGCGTTGCGGGTCCGGTTCGGACAGCAGGCGGCAGCACCACTTGGAGATGTGGCTGCCGATGGTCTCGTTGGCGGTGGCGTTGCGCACCAGTTCGTTCAGGCGCCATTCGAGTTCGCGATTGCGTTCGCGCAGCGTGAGGATCTGGCGCTCGCCCAGCGAGATGGCGCGCGAGCCGTGCGGATGCGGCACTTGCAGCGTGGCGAAGACGTCCGCGTGCTGGTCGAAGAAGCCGGGGTGCTCCTGCAGGAACGTGGCGATGTCGTGGGCGGTGAAAGCGGTATCGGTCATGGGGTCAGCGGTTCAGCGCCATGGAAAAGACGAGCTTGTCGATATCGACCTGGCCCGTGAAGACGGATTCGGCCGGTCCGGTCATGCGTAGCTGTTCGCCATTCCAGGCGATGGTCAGCACGCCGCCGCGCGTCTGTACGCGCACCGGCGAATCGAGCAGGCCGCGGCGGATGCCCGCCGCCACCGCGGCGCAGGCGCCGGTGCCACAGGCCAGCGTTTCGCCGGCGCCGCGCTCGTGCACGCGCAGGCGGATGTTGTTGCGGTCGACGATCTGCATGAAGCCGGCGTTGACGCGGCGGGCAAAGCGCGGATGGGTTTCGATCAGCGGGCCGACGATGGCGACGGGCGCGGTGTCGACGTTGTCCACCACTTGCACCGCGTGCGGATTGGAGATGGCCACGGCCGACAGGGCCACCGTGCGGGGCAGGCCGGCGGGCACGTCGAGTTCCAGTTCCCAGAGGGTGTCCTGGCCTTCGCTGCGCGAGGCCAGGCCGGCGGTGTCGAAGGGCAGGGCGGCCGGGTCGAAGCGGGTGCTGCCCATGTCGACCGTGACCTGTTCGTCGTCGCCTTCGTCCAGCACCAGGATGCCTGTGGCGATCTCGGCGCGCAGCGGGTTGCGGTCGGACAGGCCCTGTTCATGCACGAAGCGCACGAAGCAGCGCGCGCCGTTGCCGCAGTGTTCGACCTCGCTGCCGTCGGCGTTGAAGATGCGGTAGCGGAAGTCGGCGTCGGGCCGGGTGGCGCGTTCGACCAGCAGGATCTGGTCGGCGCCGATGCCGAAGTGGCGATCGCCCAGGGCGCGGGCGCGCTCGGGCGTCATGTCGATGGCCTGGCGGACCCCGTCCAGGACGACGAAGTCGTTGCCCGCGCCATGCATTTTGGTGAAGTTCCAGTTCATGCGGGGATTATCGCCCATTCTGGCCGGGGAAACCGCGATGTCACCGGATGGCTTGCTCTTGCCGCGAGCCGGCCGTCGCGTCAGTAGATCTTGGGCTCGCCCGGCGGCCGCGTCTTGAAACGGCGATGCACCCAGTAGTACTGGCTGGGGCAGCGGCGCACCCAGGCTTCCAGCTCGCGATTCAGGCGCGCGGTGGCTGCTTCCAGCGAGTCGTCGCCGGGGAAGTTTTCCAGCGGCGGCAGCACTTCGGCGTGGTAACGGCCGGTTTCCGGATTCCAGAAGTCCAGGATCGGCAGCACCGCCGCGTCCCACTTCTTGGCCAGCTGGGCGGTGGCCAGCAGCGTTGCCGCCTGGACGCCGAAGAACGGCGCGAACACCGCGCCCTGGCGGCCGAAGTCCATGTCGGGCAGGTAATACACCGGCCGCGGCGCGCGCAGGTGGCGGATCAGTTCGCGCACGCCGTCCTTGCGGCTGACCAGGAACACCTCGTTGAAGCGGGCGCGGCCGGCGGCGACCACCGCGTCGATATGCGGATCGCTTTGCGGCGTGTACATGGTGGCCGCGCTCGGCACTTCCATGGTGAGCCGGGTGGCGGCGGCGTCCAGGCCGATGAAGTGCGGGGCCAGCAGGATCACCGCGCGGCCCTGGGCGGTCAGCGCGTTGATGCGTTCGGCGCCGCTCTGTGTGACCATGTCCTTGATGGCCTCGGGCGTACCGTACCACAGCACGCCACGGTCGACGATGGATTGCGCCAGTGCCCGGAAGTGCTCGCGCACCCAGCGCTCGCGCACCGCCTCGGGCTGGTCCGGGAAGCACAGTTCGAGGTTGCGCCGCACGATGCGGGTGCGCGATTTGGCCAGGCGCATGGCCAGCCAGCCGAGCGCGGCGCCGATGCGTAGCCGGGTGGCCGGCCGCATGCGGCCGAACCATTTCAGCAGGTTGACCAGCGTGCGCGTTTTCGATTCGTTCATGGGTAGATTGGGCATAAGACCAGGGCGGCGGGGCTGCGGCGGCGTCAGCGGGACGCGGCGTCCGTGTCCTCGGCGGGCGCGGGCGGGGCGCCACGCGGGGTCTTGTAGCGGTTGTAGCTCCAGAGATACTGCTGCGGGCAGCGGCGGATCAGCGTTTCCATGGCGGCGTTGAGCAGCGCGGCCTGGGCCTGGGGATCGGCGGGCAAGGGCTCGGGCACCCGCACATAATGGATGCGCCAGCCGCGGCCGCCGGGCAGGCGTTCGCCGGCGGTCAGGATGATCGGCACGCCGGTCTGGGTGGCCAGCTTGCCGGGCAGGGTCATGGTGTAGGCCATTCGTCCGAAAAATGGCGCCCAGACGCCGTCGCCGACGCCCGGCGCCTGATCCGGCAGCATGCCGACCGATTCGCCGCGCCGCAGGGCGCGCACGAACTCCCGCACGCCCTGCATGGTGGCGGGCACGGCGTTGACGGCCGAGCTGTTGCGCGCGGTTTCCAGCAGCGGCGCCAGGATGTCCTTGCGCGGCGGGCGGAACATCACTGTCATGGGCATCAGGCGGGCCAGGTAGCGCGCGGTGATCTCGAAACAGCCCAGGTGCGGGGTCAGAAACAGGATGCCGCGGTTTTCGGCACGGGCGGCTTGCACCACCGCGTTGTCGTCCGACACGACCTGGGCCAGGCTTTGTTCATTGCGGAACCAGACCCGTGGCATCTCCAGGATCATGGCGCCGGCCTCGCCGGCCGCCCGGCGCGCGAAGGCCGCGTCCGGGTAGCCGGCCTGGGTCGCGTTGGCCCGCAGGCGGCGCCGGTACTTGCCCGGAAAGGCATAGGCGATGCGGCCGAGCACGCGCCCGAGCGCGTGCGCGACGGGCAGGGGCAGAGAAGCGAACAGGCGAAATAAGACGAGCAGCATGCGGCAAATGAGCGATATCGGGCATGGTAATGCTGGTGCTCGGGGGAAAGACCCCACCCGTGGCGCAAGCATAAGACCCGCATTTTCGCTTAAAATCGACCCGTCGCCGAGTTAACCGACAACTTGCGGGGCGACGGCAAGGTTCCGGCGCGTCTGCGTCGCTTGCCAAATCCGCTAAAGCGTCGCGCCCAGATCAGCGTATTTCATGCAGTCCGGGGTGCAACGCGCCCGTGAACCTACGTTCCGGCCTTGCCGGACACCAAAGGACGCATCTGTGGCCAACAACGACTTTCTCTTCACTTCCGAATCCGTTTCCGAAGGGCACCCCGACAAGGTAGCCGACCAGGTTTCCGACGCGATTCTGGACGCCATCTTCACCCAGGACCCCAACGCCCGCGTGGCGGCGGAAACCCTGTGCAACACGGGCCTGGTCGTGCTGGCTGGTGAAATCACCACCACCGCCAACGTCGACTACATCCAGGTCGCGCGCGACACGATCCGCCGCATCGGCTACGACAACACCGAATACGGCATCGACTACAAGGGTTGCGCGGTGCTGGTCGCCTACGACAAGCAGTCGCCCGACATCGCCCAGGGCGTGGACCGCAGCTCGGAAGACTACCTGAACCAGGGCGCGGGCGACCAAGGCCTGATGTTCGGCTACGCCTGCGACGAAACGCCCGACCTGATGCCGGCGCCGATCTGGTACGCGCACCGCCTGGTGCAGCGCCAGAGCGAACTGCGCAAGGACGGCCGCCTGCCATGGCTGCGTCCCGACGCCAAGTCGCAGGTGACCTTCCGCTATGTCGACGGCCGCCCGGCGGAAGTCGACACCGTGGTGCTGTCGACCCAGCACGCCCCGGAAGTCACGCAAGAGACCATCCGCGAAGCGGTCATCGAAGACATCATCAAGCCCAGCTTCCCCGAAGGCCTGATCACGCCCAAGACCAAGTTCCTGGTCAACCCGACCGGCCGCTTCGTCATCGGCGGCCCGCAAGGCGATTGCGGCCTGACCGGCCGCAAGATCATCGTCGACACCTACGGCGGCGCGTGCCCGCACGGCGGCGGCGCGTTCTCGGGCAAGGATCCGTCCAAGGTCGACCGTTCGGCCGCCTACGCCGCCCGCTACGTGGCCAAGAACATCGTGGCCGCCGGCCTGGCGCGCCAGTGCCAGGTGCAGGTCAGCTACGCCATCGGCGTGGCCGAACCCATCAACATCACCGTCTACACCGAAGGCACCGGCGTCATTCCCGACGACCAGATCGCCAAGCTGGTGCGCGAGCACTTCGACCTGCGTCCGAAGGGCATCGTCAACATGCTGGACCTGCTGCGCCCGATCTACACCAAGACCGCCGCGTATGGCCACTTCGGCCGTTCCGAGCCGGAATTCTCGTGGGAAGCCACGGACAAGGTCCAGGAACTGAAGAAGGCGCTGTAAAGCGTACTGCCGCGGCAGAAAAAGCCGCGGCTTGAACTGACCCCTGAACGTTGGGCCTCGATCCAACCTTCGGGGGTTTTTTCATGGGCGCAGCGGTTGTGGTCAAAGGCCCCAGGCCGACAGATCGGGGGTGCGTGCCACTGGCGCCAGCACTGGCTCCAACATCGCGGCGTGGTCCAGCAGGGCCGCGTCGCTGCCGGCCGGGGCCAGCAACTGCACCGCCATCGGCATGCCTTGCGCGTCGCAGCCGGCCGGCAAGGCGATCGCGGCCGCGCCCAGGAAGTTGGCGGGGCGCAACAGTTTGCCCAGGCCGGCGTGGCGGACGTCGGCGGCGTCCAGCGCCTGGGCGGCCTGGTCGCAGGCCGGCATCAGCAGGGCGTCGAAACCCTGCATGGCGGCGGCGAACGTCGCCATGTCGTCCTGGCGCCGTTGCAGCGCGGCCTCGTAGTCGGCCCGCGCGATACGGCCGCCGGCGGCGATGCGGCCGCGCACCACTTCCCACAGCGGCTGGGCCGGGTCTTCGGCCAGCGCGCCGAAGTAGCGATAGGCCTCGTAGGCCAGCACCAGCGAGTTGTCGTCCGCCATGCGCGCGAACGACAGCGATGCCGGCGGGTGCCAGGTCTTGGAGGGGATGCTGGCCTGAGCCAGCCGTTCCTGCGCTTCGAGCCAGATGCGCAGGCCTGCGTCGGCCAGCGCGGTCGGCCACGCCTGCGGCGTCAGTATGGCGATGGCGCCGCCACGGCGCGCGGCCGGCCGGCGCAGGGCGGCGATGCTGGCCGCGGGCAAGGCCAGCGTGGCGCCGTCGTCAATGTCGGGGCCAGCCAGCAATTGCGTCAGCAGGCGGGCGTCGGCCACGCTGCGGGCAATAGGGCCAAGTACATCCAGCGTGTCCGACAGCGGCAGACAGCCGGCTCGGCTGATGACACCCGATGACGGTTTGTAGCCCACCACGCCGTTCAGCGCGGCGGGCGCGCGCACCGAACCGCCCGTGTCGCCGCCCAGCGCCAGGGGCGCCAGGCCCGCCGCCACCGCGACGCCGGCGCCGCTGGACGAACCGCCGGGCGCGCGCGCGGTGGCCGCGTCCCAGGGATTGCGGGCCGTGCCCTGGGTGGGATTCTGGCCCGACAGGCCGAAGGCGAATTCGGTCATGCGGGTCTTGCCCAGGATCACCATGCCCTGCGCGGCCAGGCCGCGAGCGGCGGCGGCGCTCTGTTCGCTGACGATGCCGCGCCGGGCCAGCGAGCCGCCGCTGGCGGTGGTGCCGGCCCATTGCACGCTGTCTTTCACCGCTATCGGTACGCCGTGCAATGGGCCCAGCGAGATGCCGGCGGCCAGCAGGCGGTCTGCGGCCTCGGCCTGGGCCAGCGCGCGCTCGGCGGTGACTTCGCTGTACGCGGCCAGGGCCGGCGCGCGCGCGATGCGGTCCAGAAAGTGGAGCGTGACCTGGCGTGAATTCAGCGCGCCGGCGCGGATGGCGCGGGCGAGTTCGCGGGCTTCTCGGAAATGCAGGGCGGTGTCTTGATCGGGCATGGCGCTCATGAAAAGGAAAAGCTCTCCGGCCCCTTGGGGGAGCCGGAAAGCAATGTTAGGGGGCGTGGAAGCCTGGGGTGCGTGCTACTTGAGCGATTGGCCCCGGGTCTCCGGCATGCGGATGAAGGTGATCAGCGTGATGACAGCGCCCGCCAGTACGTAGTAGAAGAACCAACGCTCCATGCCCTTGCTTTGCAGCCAGGTCAGCAGGTATGGCGTGGTGCCGCCCAGCAGCGCCACAACCAGGTTGTAGGGCGTGCCGATGCCCACGGCGCGCACGCTGGTGGGGAATTGCTCCGACATGATGGCCGGCGCGATCGACGTGTACATGGCGTACAGCACCAGGCCGAACAGTTCCACGGCCAGGATCGAGCCGAACGACGGGCCCAGCGTGGTCATCAGCGGATAGAAGAACAGCAGGTAGCCGGCGGCGAAGAAGATCAGTTGCGGCTTGCGGCCGATGCGGTCGGACAGCAGGCCGAACAGGGGTTGCACCAGCATGAACACGATCAGCGCCACGGTGTTGGCGGCGAACGCCACTTGCGGATCGGCCTTGACCTGGCGGATGGCGTAGGTGGGCACGTAGGCCACGAAGATGTAGAACGCGAATGTGGTCAGGATGGAGAAGCCGACGATACGCAGCACTTCACGCGGATGCTCGCGCAGCAGGGTGCGCAGCGGCTGCTTTTCGACGCCGGCCTTCTTGGCGTGCGAGAACGCCTCGGTTTCGGGCACCGAGCGGCGGATCCACATGCCGGCCAGACCGCCCAGCGCGCCCAGGAAGAACGGAATGCGCCAGCCCCAGGCGGCCATCTCGGCCTTGGTCAGGACCGAGGTCAGCAGCCAGCCCACGGCCGAGGCGGCCAGGATGCCCACGGCGGCGCTGAAAAAGACGAAGCTGGAATAGAAGCCGCGTTTGTTGGGCGGCGCCATTTCCGCCAGGAAAGTCGTGGCCGAGGCATACTCACCCCCCAGGGACAGGCCTTGCAGCAAACGCGCGGCGGTCAGCAGCAGGGGGGCGGCCAGTCCGATGGTGGCATAGGTCGGCGTGACCGCGATGATCAGCGAGCCGCCGGCCATCATCAGGATGGTCAGGCCCAGCGCCGCCTTGCGGCCATAGCGGTCGGAAAAAATGCCCAGCACCCAGCCGCCCACCGGGCGCATGAAGAAGCCGACGGCGAAAATGCCGAAGGTGGCCAGCAGGGCGGCGGTCTCGTTGCCTTCGGGGAAGAACTGGCGGGAGAAGAAGATGGCGAACGACGCGTAGATGGTCCAATCGAACCATTCCACCGCATTGCCTACACTACCGGCCAGAATCGTGCGGGCGCGCGATACGGGCGCGGCGTTTGCCCCCTGCGCGGCGCGCAGGGTTGCGGAAGGGGTACTCATAAGGGCCTCGGGATTTATTTTTTGGTCAAATAAACCAGAAAATTTTGTGTTTTTATCAATGCGCGAACGTTAGATTAATGAATATGGTCACGTCAAGTAAGGGTAAGTCCCTAATGCCGTCGCTCGATGACACCGATCTGGCCTGCCTGATGGCACTGCAGGCCGACCCGCGCGCCTCCTGGCGCGAGCTGGGTGCGGCCACCGGCATCGCCGAGCGCACCGTGGCCCGGCGCATCAAGCGATTGATGGACGCCGACGCCCTGCGCGTCATCGCCGAGGCCGATCCGCTCGCGACCGGGCGCGGTGTGGTGCTGCACGCCTGGGTGCGCTGTCGCTCGGGCCGGGTGGCCGAGGCGGCCGAGGCGCTGGCGCAGCTCGGCATCGCGCAGCTGGTGGTGACCCTGGCGGGCAGGGCCGATCTGATGGCCGAACTGACTCTGGCGGATGCGGCCGACATGCCCGACGTGGTGACGCGGGTGCTGCCTTCGATCGATGGGGTCGAGCAGGTGGAGGCACGGCTGGTGCTGCGGCCTTTTCGCCGCGCCGGTCAATGGCGTATCCAGCCCGATGGCAGCACGCCCGTCGCGCCGGAACCCGCCCCGCCGCAGGCGCCCGTGGCGTTGACCGACCCCGAACAACGCATCGTTGCCCACTTGATGCGCGACGGGCGCGCCAGCCTGGCCGAATTGGCCGCGCAGGCCGAGGTCAGCGAGCCCACCGCCCATCGCCTGTTGCAGCATCTGGTGGAGCGGCGCGCACTGAGTTTTCGCGTGGAGGTCGAGCCGGCCCTGGTGGGATTTCCCGTCGAGGCGGTGATTTCGGTGCAGGTGCGGCCGCAGGCGGTCGACGCCCTGGCGGCCCATCTTGCGCTGGATCCGAACACGCGCTGCCTGTTCGGCACCAGTGGCGCCTCCCAATTGTTCTGGCACGTCCTGTGTCGCGACAGCCTGCATTTGTGGGATGTGGTCACGCGCAGGCTGGGCGAGCTCGATGGCGTGCTGGCCTGCGAAGTGGGGGTGGTGATGCGCGCCTACAAGCGTTGCGGCATCGTGCGCGCCGGCGCGCGGCTGGGCGCCGAGGCGGCCTGATCGGCCGGCCGCGGGGGCGTGCCGGGCGCCTTGCAGCCGGCCCCTAGGCGCCCAGATAGGCCCGCGCCAACGCGCCGTCCGCAGCGATCTCGCGCGCCGCGCCCTGCGCCGCCACGCGGCCGGATTCCAGCACGTAGGCGCGGTCGGCCAGCGACAGGGCCAGCGCCGCCATCTGGTCCACCAGCAGGATCGTCATGGATTCGGCCCGCAGCTGATCCAGCGCCTCGAACAGTTCGTCGATGATCTTCGGCGCCAGCCCCAGCGATGGCTCGTCCAGCAGCAGGATCACTGGTTTGGACATCAGTCCGCGGGCGATCGCCAGCATCTGCTGTTCACCCCCGGACAGCAGGCCGGCGCGCTGGTGCAGCCGTTCGCGCAGGCGTGGAAAGCGCGCCAGCATTTCCTGCACGCGCGCTTCGCGGTCGGCCGGATGCAGGAAAGCGCCCAACCGGATGTTGTCCAGCACGCTCAAATCCGCGAATACCTGGCGCCCCTCGGGCACCAGTACCAGGCCGCGCGCCACGATGCGGTCGGCGCTCAAACCCTGCAATTCCTGTCCCTGCAGGTGCATGCCGCCTTGCGCCGGGCGATGCAGGCCGGCCAGCGTGCGCATCAACGTCGATTTGCCGGCGCCGTTGGCGCCCAGCAGCGCCACCATTTCGCCCTGGCGGACTTGCAGGTCGATGCCATGCAATACCGGATTGGCGCCGTAGCCGGTGGTCAGGTTGCCCACGCCCAGCACTTCCGGCGTGAGACCCGTGGTGGCCGGGCGCGCACGCGCCGCTGGCGTATGCCGGGCCGCGTCGTCGCCCAGATAGGCCTGTCGCACCGCGTCGGATTGCTGGATGTCGTCGGGACCGCCCTGGGCCAGCTCGCGTCCCGCGTCGATGGCCACGATGTGGTCGGAGACCCCCATCACCAACGCCATGTCGTGTTCCACCAGCAGTATCCCGGCGCCGGCGTCGGCGATGCGTCGCAGCAGGGTCGCCAGCCGTGTCTTGTCTTCGCGCGACAGGCCGGCCGCGGGTTCGTCCATCAGCAGGATGTCGGCATCAGTGGCCAGCGCGCGGGCGATTTCCACCAGGCGCCGGTCGACGTGCGCCAGATCGGCGGCGGGCGCGTCCAGTGCGCCTTCATAACCGCAGAAGGCCAGCAGCGCGCGGGCCCGTTCGCGGGCGTCGGGCGACAGATAACGCCGCGCGGCCAGCAGGCCGCCCAGCCGGCCGCGCAATAGGCCGAGGGCGACGTTGTCCTCCACGCTCAGCGTGTCGAACAATTGCGAGGTCTGGTAGGTGCGCGCGATGCCCGCGCGCGCCACGCGGTAAGCGGGCAGGCGCGCCAGGGGCACGGTCCCCAATGCAACCCGGCCGTCCGTCGGCTGGTAATAGCCGCTGAGCATGTTGATGACGGTGGATTTGCCCGCGCCATTGGGACCGATCAGCGCGGTAATGGCGCCGGGCGCGACCTGGAAGGACACGCCCTGCACCGCGCGCACGCCGCCGAAAGTCATTGTCAGCGCATCGGCGCGCAGGGCGCGGCGAGTCCGGCCCGAGGCCGCCAGCGCGCCCTGGCGCGGCGCCAGCCTTGGCGTCATGCGGCGCCGCTGCCAGCGCGCCAGCAGGCCGGCGGCGCCATCGGGCGCCGCCCACAACACCACCAGCAGGAAGGCGCCGAAGAACAGCAGGCGGTATTCCTCCAGGCTCGACAGCAGTTCCGGCAGCAGGCCGACCACCACCGCGCCCAGCAGCGGCCCGGCCAACGAGCCCGCGCCGCCGATCGTCACGGCCAGCACGAACAGGATCGACTGCATGAAATTGAAATTGTGCGGCGTGATCATGCCGGCCTGCGATGCATACAGGCCGCCGGCCAGGCCCACCACGGCCGCCGACACCATGAACGCCATGGCCTTGACCAGCAGGGGACTGATGCCGATGGATTCGCTGGCCGTCTCGCTGTCCTTGACCGCGCGCATCGCCGCGCCCCATGTGCCGCGCGCCAGCAACGCATAGCCGCCCAGGGCCGCGAACACGGCCACGATCGCCAGCATCGCCACGCCGCGATCGCCGCCCAAGGCACCGAGGGCCGGCTGTGCGATGCCCATCAAGCCGTTCTGGCCGCCGCTGATATCGCCGCCTTCGATCAGCGCGTGCTCCACGATGAAGCCGAAAGCGATGGTGATCATTGCCAGGTAAGGCCCCTGGACCCGCAGCGCCGGAATCGCCAGCAGCAATCCGAACGCGCCCGCCACCAGGGCCGCGGCCGGCCACGCCAGCCAGAAGCTCCAGCCCGCCTGGCCGGTCAGGATCGCCACCGTGTACGCGCCGATGGCGTAGAACGCCGCGTGGCCGAAAGACATCTGCCCGGTCAGCCCCAGCAGCACGTTCAGGCCGATGCCGGCCAGCGCCAGCAGCGCCACATTGCCCAACACGAAAACGTAGTACCCATTGACGGTGGCCGCCAGGGCCAGGCTGGCGATGGCCAGCAGGGCGTAGGCGGCCAGGGCCGGCCGCCAGGCCGCATTTCGCTTCTGCATCAGACTTTCCTTACCGCGGCGCGGCCGAACAATCCATTGGGGCGCATGGCCAGGATGACGATGACCAGCGCGAAGCTGATGATCTGGGTATAGCCAGAGCCGAGCGCGACCGTGATCAATGCTTCGGCCACGCCGAACAGCAGGCCCGCGAGCATTACGCCCCAGGCGCTGGTGATACCGCCCAGGATGGCGACCACGAAAGCCTTCAATCCGAACAGCGTGCCCATGTCCGCCTGCACATTGAACAGGGGCGCGACCAGTGCGCCGGCCACGCCCGCGAACAGGGTCGATACGGCAAAGGCCGCCATGATGGCGCGCCGCACCGGGATGCCCATCAGGCGCGCCGCGTTCGGGTTCTGCACCACCGCCAGCAGCGCCACGCCCCAGCGGGTACGACGCGACAGGGTGTGCAGGGCCGCGGCCAGCGCCAACCCCACCAGCGGGATCAGCAACTGCAGCGGATAGATGCCCAGGCCCAGCCCGCCGATCTCCACCGGCGCCTGCGCCAGGGGCGAGGGCAGGCTGCGGGGTTCCTTGCCGAACGTGAACATCACCACGTTGTCCAGCACGATGCCCAGCGCCACGGTCGACATCAGCCAGGCGTTCGAACCGCGGCTGGCAAAGGGGCGCACCGCCAGCCGCTCGACCACCAGGCCATACAGGGCGCACAGGGCCAGGGCCGGCGGCAGCGCCGCCAGCAACGGCCAGCCCAGCGTCTGCGCGAAGGTATAGGTCAGCACCGCGCCCAGCATCATGGAGCTGCCCTGGGCGAAATTGACCGTGCCCGACACGGCATAGGTCAGGTAGAAGCCCAGGGCCATCAGCCCATACATGCTACCCAGGCCCAGGCCGCTGACGATGGCGGACATCCACAGCATGCGTCTCTCCCTTCCGGCTACTGCACGCCCTTGACGGGCAGGATGCGGTTGTCGACGAAGTGGGTCCAGACATAGTCGTCTTCGCGCAGGGCATCGTGCGAAGCCGGCGTGAAGGGTTGCTCATAGGTCTTGATCAGGCCTTCGTACTTGCCGATCTTGTAGAAGCCCTGGCGTACCGCGTCGCCGTCGGTCGAGCCGGCCTGCGCAATGGCCAGTGCCGCCAGTTGCATGCCGTCGTAGGCGTTGGCCACGCCCACGGCCGGGGTTATGTCCTGCGGCCCTTTGATGTCGGCATACTTGGTCTTGAGCGCCTGCATCACTTTCTCGCCCACCGGGCCGAGCTTGCCGAAGAAACTGTAGGTCTGTACGAAATGCACGTTCTTGGCGTTGGGACCGGCCAGTTCGGTGAAGCGGCCGCCGGCGGGCCCCCAATGCGATACCACCGGCACTTTCCAGCCCATGCGGTCCAGCGATTTCACGACCTGCGCGGAGGGCCCCACGTTACCCACCATGAACAGCGTATCGGCGCCCGCCGCCTTCAGGCGGCTCAGTTGCGGCGTCACGTCCAGGTCGTTCGGCTGGAATTTCTCGACGCCGGCCGGGGCGATCCCGGCGGTCGCCAGGGCCGCGGCCAGGCCCTTTTCGTTCGATTCGCCCCAGGGGTTGTTGACCAGAATCATGCCGGGCTTGGCGCTCTGGAAGGTCTTGCGGGCGTACTGCACCATGGCGCTGTCGACGATCTCATCCATCGCCGAGACGCGGAACACGAAATTGGGGTTGCCCTTGTTGTGGGTGATCGCGGTGCCCGCGGCCCAGGGGCCCATGAACGGCACCTTCTCTTGGTTGACGATGGGTACGATCGCCATCGATACCGGCGTGTCCAGGCCGCCGAACAGCACGGTCACCTTTTCCTTGTAGATCAGCTCGCGCGCGGCGGCCATGCCCTTGGCCGGGTTGCCTTCGTCATCGCGGCGCACCAGCACGATCTGGCGGCCGCCGAGCAGGCCGCCCTTGGCGTTGATTTCGTCGATGGCGATGGTCATGCCACGCGTCAGCGCCTCGCCGGCGCGCGCCGACTCGCCCGAGAGGGCGGTGATCAGGCCGATCTTGATCGGGTCGGCGGCCAGCGCGGGTTGCGCGGCCAGGCCGGCCGCGAAGAGGGTGGCGGCGGTCGCGCGGAGCATGAAGGAACGGCGGGTCGGGCGCATCAGGCACTCCTGGAAAAGTGGAATGGATCTTGCATGGGTCAAGTGCTGCTGCCGTTCCCGATGCAAGATCCGTGCCACCCCCGCCAGGGGGGCTCGGCGCAGGGGGGATGCGGTTGTTTGTCAACGTTGATAGCTTGTTTTTGTTCTCAAAAATCCAGAATTTTGTTCACAATCATGCATCAGGATTTGCACCAAAATGAATCCATCCCAGCTTCAAAGCACTAATGCGGGGCGTGCCGCGCCCTGGTCGCCCGCGCCGCTGGCCGGCCATGACCGCTTTGCCTACCGGCCCATCTCCGGCCGGCCGGACTACCTCTGGCCGAACGGCGCGCGCCTGGCGGTTTACCTGGGGTTCAACATTGAGCATTTCGCCTTTGGCGAGGGACTGGGCGCGGAACTGGGGCCCGCGTCGCCGCATCCCGACGTGCTCAATTACGCCTGGCGCGAGTACGGCAACCGGGTCGGCGCGTGGCGTTGCCTGGAGCTGTTCGACGCCCTGGGGCTGCCGGCCGGCGCCTTGATCAATACCGCGCTGTATGACCATTGCCCCGAGCTGGTCGATGCCTGTCTGGCGCGCGGCGATGAGTTGATCGGCCATGGGTACAGCAATGCGCATCGCCAGGGCGGGATGGCCGAAGCCGAGGAACGGGCGCTGCTGGAGCACTGCCGCGACCGCATCAGCAGCCATGCCGGCGGTGCGCCCGCCGGCTGGCTGTCGCCCTGGATCTCGGAAAGCCGCGCCACCCCCGACCTGCTGGCAGAAACCGGGTACCGCTATACGCTGAACTGGTGCCATGATGACCAACCCACGCGCATGCGCACCCGGTCCGGCGACCTGTGGGCAATTCCGTATCCGCAGGAGCTGAACGACATTCCCATGATCGTGGGCCGCAAGATGGATGCGCGCGACTTTGCCGATATGATTCTTGACCAGTTCGAGGAAATGCGGACGCAGGCGCAGCGCCAGCCCCTGGTGATGGGCATTGCGCTGCATCCGTACATCGTCGGCCAGCCCTACCGCTTGCGGCATCTGCGCCGGGCGCTGGCGCCGCTGGCGGCCGCGCGCGACCGTGGCGAGATCTGGTTCGCCACGCCGGGCGAGATCTGCCGCCATGTCGATGCCCTGGCGCCGGCGCTGGTCCCATGAATGCCGTCTTTTCCCCACGCAGCCACCGAGTTCCGCCATGCCTACCCGCCGCCCCGCCCCGCCTCGCGCCAAAGCCGTCCCCGCGCGTCGACGCGCCATCGCCGTTGCCGCTTCCGACGATGCGGATGACGCGGCGCCCGATGCCGATATGGAACGCCGCATCTGCGAAGCGGTATACGAAAGCGTCATGAGCCAGCGGCTCACGCCCGGCACCAAACTGCCCGAGGCGGCCCTGTGCGAAATCTTCGGGGTGTCGCGCTCGGTCGCGCGCAAGGCCCTGCAACGGCTGGCGCACGAGCACGTGGTCGACCTGCACCACAATCGCGGCGCGGTGGTGGCCGAACCCACGCCCGAAGACACGCGCCAGATCTTTCAGGCGCGGCGGGCCCTGGAGGCGGCGCTGTTGCCGTTGGCGGCGGCGCGCGCCACCAAGGCCGACTACGCCTCGCTGCGCAAGCAACTGCGCGACGAACACGCCTTGCTGCACCGGGCCGGCCAGCCGGCCTGGGCGCGCCAGGCCAGCGCGTTCCACGTGCGCCTGGGCGAGTTGTCCGGCAATGGCATCCTGCATGGCTACCTGGCCGAGCTGGTGTCGCGCTGTTCGCTGATCGTGGCGTTGTACGAGCCGCCCGGCAACGCCGCTTGCGAGCATGGCGAGCACGTGCAGATCGTCGACCTGATGGAACGCGGGCAGGTGGCAGAGGCCGTACGGATCAATGACAACCATCTCGCGGACCTGGAGCGGCGCATCAGCCTGGAGCGCCCGCAGCCCGCCCAAACCCTTGCCCAGATGCTGGGACTGGCCTGACATGGACATCGACTTCGATTCAATCACCGAATATCAGCGCTATAAGCTCATGGCGAGCCTGATCGTGCCGCGCCCGATCGCGCTGATCACCACCCTGTCCGAAAACGGCGTGGTCAACGCCGCGCCCTTCAGCATGTTCAACATGCTGGGCGAGGACCCGCCCATCGTCATGGTCAGCATCAATCGCCTGGACGACGGCAACCTGAAGGACACGGCGCGCAACATTGCGCGTGATCGAGAATTCGTGGTGCACCTGACCGACGAGGCCATGGCCGAAAAAATGCACCGCTGCGGCGATCGCCTGCCGGCCGATGTCAGCGAGCTGGCGCACGCCGGCCTGGACGCCGCGCCCAGCCAGCGGGTGGCGCCGCCGCGCATCGCACAGGCGCCGGTGGCGTTCGAATGTACGCTGTTCGAAACGCTGGAGACCGCCAGCCGTCAGATTTTCATCGGCCAGGTGCGCTGGCTGCACGCGCGCGATGGCCTGATCGATACCGACACCTGGCGCGTGCGGCTGCAGGAGTATTTCCCGGTGGGCCGTTTCGGCGCCAGCTTCTACGTCACCACCCGCGACCGTTACGCCATCGGCGACGCGCCCGCCAGCACCGCCATCGACGAGATCTGAATGGCGGCCGGCCGCGGTTTCACCACGGCGCGGCCGGCGAGCCCGGCGTGCGCAGGTGGCGGGCGAAGCGCTGCGCCAGGAAGTCGACGAATGCCAGCGTCTTGGCGGGCAGGTTCAGGCGCTCCGGGTACAGCACGTGGATATCGGCCGGCGGTGTCGCCCATTCGGGCAGCACCTGGCGCAAGCGGCCGGCGCGCAACAGGGCGGCGGTTTCCCACTCCGAACGCATGACGATGCCGTGGCCGTCCAGCGCCCATTCCAGCGCGCTCTGGCCGTCATTGGAACTGACCGGACCACGTACCTTCACGGTTTCCGCGCGGGCGCCGGATTCCAGCCGCCAGGTGCCGTAGGCCACGTCGTTCTCGCGCACCACGATGCAGCGATGGCGCTGCAATTCCCCTGGCGTGCGCGGCTCGCCAAAGGTCTCCAGGTAGCGCGGCGATGCGCACAGCAGGCGCCGGTTGGAGGCGATCTTGCGGGCGGTCAGGCGCGCGTCGGGCAGGTCGCCGAAACGCACCGCGGCATCGAAACCCTCTTCGATCAGATTCAGCGGCCTGTCGGTCAGGCGCAGTTGCACCTCGACTTCGGGGTATTGCCGCGCGAAGTCGGAGACGGCAGGCGCCACGTGGGCGCGGCCAAAGCCGAAGGTGGCGTTCAGGCGCAGCAGCCCTTGCGGCTGGGCGCGGCTGCTGGACACCGAGCGTTCCAGCGCCTGCAGGTCGGCCAGGATGCGGCTGCCCTCGGCCAGGTACAGCTCGCCTTCCTGAGTGACGCTGACGCGCCGCGTGCTGCGGTTCAGCAGGCGCACGCCCAAGCGCTGCTCCAGCTTGGCCAGCCGGGTGCTGACGGCGGGTGGCGTCAGGCCCAGTTCGCGCGCGGCCGCCGACAGGTTGCCGTGCTTGACCAGCAGGGAGAAGAAAGCCAGATCCGACAGGGCATCCATAGGGCTATTTATAAATTCAATTTAATAAAGATTTATTTTATTCATCCATTATAAGAATGGAACGGGCTTATACACTGGGTTGACCGATACGCAGAGCCGCCTGACGCGGCCACCCTTGAGGAGACCCCACCCATGAAGCCCCCCCATTCGTTGCGCGCGCTGTGCGCGCTGGCCGCCGCCGCGTCCTGCTGGATGGCGCCGGCCACGGCGGCCGACGCTTTCCCGCAGCGCCCGGTGACCCTGATCGTGCCGTTCGCGCCCGGCGGCAGCGTCGATATCGCCGCCCGCCTGATTTCCGACGCCTGGGGCAAGGCGCTGGGTCAGAGCGTGATCGTCGAGAACCGCGCGGGCGCCTCCGGCAACATCGGCATGGCCGCCGTGACCCGCGCCGAGCCCAACGGCTACACGCTGGCCATCAACACCATGTCGCTGGCGATCAACCCGGCGCTGTTTCGCAACATGCCGTTCGACACCGAGCGCGACCTGCGCTCGGTCGGCACCGTGGGCACCTCGCAGCACGTGCTGACGGTGTCGCCGTCGCTGCCGGTCAACAACGTCAAGGAACTGCTCGCCTATATCCGCGCCCGCCCAGCCAACGAACTGAGTTTCGGCTCGGCCGGCACCGGCAGCACCTTCCATATGGCCGCCGAGCTGTTCAAGTCGGTCTCGGGCACGCAGATCCTGCACGTGCCCTACAAAGGAGGCGGTCCGGCCATGGTCGATACCATCAGCGGCCAGGTGCAGATGAGCTTCCCGGTGTTGTCGGCGGCCAAGCCGCAGGTCGATGGCAAGAAGCTCAAGGCGCTGGGCGTGACGGGCACCTCGCGTTCGCCGCTGCTGCCGGACGTGCCTACCATCGCCGAATCGGGTCTGCCCGGTTACGCCTTCACGACCTGGTTCGTGGTCAGCGCGCCGGCAGGCACGCCGCAGGCCGTGGTGGAGCGCCTCAATGCCAAGCTGGCGCAGGCGCTGCAATCGCCCGCATTGTCCGAGCGCATGCGCCGCGAGGGCTTCGACCCGCTCATCTCCACGCCGGCCGCGACCGACGCCATGGTCAAGGCCGAGATGGCGCGCTGGGCCGGCATCGTCAAGGACGCCGGCATCCAGGCCAACTGAGGCCCGGGAATACCCCGCGCCCCGCGTGGACGCGTTTTTTCGCAAGGAAGCACCGACATGCCCGGCATGACGCTATACGACAAACTGGTGGCGAGCCACGAGGTGGCCCGCGTCGACCATGAGCACATCCTGCTGTACGTCGACCTGCACATCATGAACGAGTACACCAGCCCGCAGGCCTTCAGCGGCCTGGCCGCGCGCGGCCGCCAGGCGCTGCGGCCTGGCCAGCAGATGGCGGTGGTGGACCACATCATCCCCACCCATCCGGTGCCGGCGGCGCTGCGCGTGATTGCCGACGAGGCGTCGTCGCGCCAGGCGCGCAATCTGAAGCGCCATTGCGACGCACAGGGCATTGCGCTGTTCGACACCACCGATCCGCTGCAAGGCATCGAACACGTGATCGCGCCCGAGCACGGCATGATCCTGCCGGGCATGGTGGTGCTGTGCGGCGACAGCCACACCACCACCTACGGCGCGCTGGGGGCGCTGGGCTTCGGCATCGGCACGTCAGAAGTCGAACACATCCTGGCGACCCAGACCCTGGTGTACCGGGTGGCGCGCAATATGCGCATCCGCGTCGATGGCCATCTGCCCCCTGGCGTGTCGGCCAAGGATCTGGTGATCTACGTGGTGCACCGTATCGGCGCGCAAGGCGCGCGCGGCCATGCGGTCGAATACTGCGGCAGCGCCATCGACGGCCTGTCGGCCGAAGCCCGCATGACCCTGTGCAACATGACGGTGGAAGCCGGCGCCCGCGCCGCGCTGATCGCGCCGGACGCCACCACCGACGCGTATGTCGCCGCCCGCGCCCGGCACCTGGACGCCTCGGAACTGGCACAGGCGCGGACCTATTGGGCGACCCTGCATTCGGACGCCGATGCGGTGTTCGACGCCGAGCATGTCTTCGACGCCACGCAGATCGCGCCCTTCGTGACTTGGGGCACCAGCCCCGACCAGGCCGTGCCGGTCACTGGCGCCGTGCCCGACCCCCGCGGCGAGCCCGATGCCCTGGCGCGCCTGGCGCTGGAGAAGGCCGTGGAATACATCGGCCTGCAAGCGGGCGCGCCGATCGCCGGCGTTGCCATCGATCGGGTCTTCATCGGTTCCTGCACCAACGGCCGCATCGAAGACCTGCGTGTGGTGGCCGACGTGGTACGCGGGCGCAAGGTGGCCGGCGGCGTGCGCGCGATGGTGGTGCCGGGTTCCGGCGCCGTGCGTGCGCAGGCCGAGGCCGAGGGTATTGCCGCCACGCTGATCGAGGCCGGCTTCGAATGGCGCCAGCCCGGCTGTTCCATGTGCCTGGCCATGAACGACGACGTGCTGCGTCCGGGCGAACGCTGCGCCTCCACCACCAACCGCAACTTCGAAGGCCGCCAGGGGCGCGCCGGCCGTACCCATCTGATGAGTCCCGCCATGGCCGCCGCCGCCGCACTGGCCGGGCGCATCGTCGACGTGCGCGACCTGGAGCAGACGCAATGAACCAGATCATCCGCGGCGTGGCCGCGCCCTTGCCGTATTCCAATCTGGACACCGACCAGATCATGCCCAAGCAGTTCCTGCGCATCATCGACAAGGCCGGCCTGGATCGCGGCCTGCTCTATGACCTGCGCTTCGACGCCAACGGCGCGCCGCGCCCGGATTGCGTGCTGAACCAGCCCGCCTACGCCGGCGCGTCGGTCCTGGTGGCCGGGCCCAATTTCGGCTGTGGCTCCAGCCGCGAACACGCGGTCTGGGGCCTGATGCAGTTCGGCATTCGCGCGGTGGTCGCCGCCAGTTTCGGCGAGATCTTCTACTTCAATGCGCTCAACAACGGCCTGCTGCTGGTGAGTCTGCCGCCGGCCGAGGTCGACGCCCTGCTGGCGCGGGTGTCCAATATGGCAGGCAATCCCGTCGAGATCGACGCGCTGGCAGGCGCGCTGCGGACGGCGGACGGCTGGACCGCGCACTTCGACCTGCCGGCGCGCCACCGCCGCATGTTCGCGCAGGGCCAGGACATGGTGGGCGCCTCGTTGCAGCAATTGCCGGATGTGGAACACTTCGAGGCCGGCCACTGGGCCCGGCACCCCTGGATGAAAGACGTGGCGCGCCGGGTGCGCAGCCGGCTTGGCAACTGAGAGGCACAGACCGCAATGACCGCATTCTTCGATCTTCCCGTGCGCCGCCATGAGGTCAATGGCATCCACATCGCCGCCCGCGTCGATGGCGCGGGGCCGCCCCTGCTGCTGTTGCACGGCCATCCGCAGACCCATGCCATCTGGCACCGCGTCTGGCCGCGACTGACGCGCCACCATACCTGCGTGGCGGCCGACCTGCGCGGCTATGGCGACAGCGACAAGCCGGCGGCCACGCCGGACCACGCCGCGCATTCCAAGCGCGCCATGGCGGCCGACATGGTGGCGCTGATGCGCGTCCTGGGGCATGAGCGCTTCGACGTGCTGGCCCACGACCGCGGCGCCCGCGTGGCGCATCGCCTGGCCCTGGACCATGCTGACGCCGTCGGGCGCATGATGCTGCTGGATATCGCGCCGACCCTGGATATGTACGAGAACACCACCCGCGCCTTCGCCCAGGCCTATTACCACTGGTTCTGGCTGATCCAGCCCGCGCCCATGCCGGAGACGATGATCGAACGCGACCCGGTGTTCTACCTGCGTTCGGTGATGGGGGGGCGCCCCGGCGGGTTGGCGCATTTTTCCGACGCGGCGATGGCCGAGTACGAGCGTGCGGCGCGCCTGCCGGGCTGGGCCACCGGCATCTGCGAGGACTACCGCGCCTCGGCCACCCTGGATCTGGAACACGACCGCCAGGGCCGCGCGGCCGGCGAGCGCCTGCGCCTGCCGCTGCGCGTCCTGTGGGGCGAGCGCGGCGCGGTGGGGCGCAATTTCGATGTCCTGGGGCTGTGGCGGGCGGTGGCCGACGAGGTCTCGGGCGGGCCGCTGCCGGGAGCCCACTATCTGGCCGAGGAATCGCCGGACGCGCTGCTGCGCGAGGTGGCGGTTTTCTTCGGATGGGCCGGACAGCGGGACGCTGGCTGAGCGTCATGCGCCGGGCGTGGCGGCGCGCCGGAGGGCGACCGCCGCGGCCTTTGGCGGCTGTCAATCAAGCCACGCCGGGCGATAGGGCTATCCAAAAAGGGACGCACCACCGGTGGTAACCTTCGCCCATGAATCGTTCCTTTGCCGATCTGACCGAATTGCCCGAACCCGAGGACGCGCAGCGCGCCTTCCGGGCCTCGGATTCCCCCTGCGTTGCCGTATGTTCCACGCTGTTCGACGATATTTGCCGGGGCTGCGGCCGTACGGCCATGGAAGTGGCCAATTGGGTCTTCATGACGGAAGAGGAAAAACGCGAGGTCTGGATCCGCATCAAGGCGCAGGGGTATCCGCGCCGCAATAACTAGCTGCCAGGCCGGCCACGCGCGCCGTGGTCTTGAGGGTGTCACATGGCGCGGGCTAAATCGCGCTATTGCCCACTTCCGGCTCCATCATGCGCATCGTCCTGGTTACGGATGCCTGGCATCCGCAAGTCAACGGCGTCGTCCGCACCTGGACGACCATGCAGCAGATCCTCACCGATTGGGGCCACGAGCTGATCGTGGTCAATCCCCAGGGCAGCCGGACCGTGCCGGCGCCGTCCGAGCCGGACCTGCGGCTATGCCTGCAGCCCGGCAGGCACTTGCGCCGCACCCTCGGCGATATCGTGCCCGACGCCTTGCACATCGCCACCGAAGGTCCGCTGGGCCTGGCGGCGCGGCGCATGGCGCTGGCGCGCGGCTGGCGCTTCACCACGTCGTTCCATACGATGTTTCCCGACTACCTGCAGGCGCGCATGGGCATTCCCGCCGCGCTGCCATGGCGCTTCCTGCGCTGGTTCCACCGGCCGTCACAGTGCGTGCTGGTGCCCACGCCGACCGTGCGCGACATCCTGGTGCGGCGCGGCTTCGCCAATCTGCGCATCTGGTCGCGCGGCGTCGATCCCCGCAAGTTCCAGCCCACCCTAGGCCTGGCGTTTCAGGACCTGCCGCGCCCCGTCTTCCTGTCGGTCGGCCGGGTGGCGCGCGAGAAGAACCTGGACGCCTTCCTGGCGCTGGACCTGCCGGGCAGCAAGGTGGTGGTGGGAGCCGGGCCCGACGAGACGCGGCTGAAGAAGCGCTTTCCGGAGGCCGTGTTCCTGGGCATGCAGAACGATGACGCCTTGCCGGCGTTGTACGGCGCGGCGGATGTTTTCGTGTTCCCCAGCCTGACCGACACCTTCGGCCTGGTGATGCTGGAGGCCATGGCCTGCGGCACCCCGGTGGCGGCGTTCCGCAGCGAGGCGCCGCTGGCGGTGGTGACCCAAGGCGTCACCGGTTGCCTCGATGATGACCTGGCCCACGCCTGCCGCGCTGCGCTGCCGCTGGACCGGCATGCCGTGCGCGAGCACGCCCTGACGCGTAGCTGGGACGCGGTGGCCTCGGATCTGCTGGCCTCGCTGGTGCCGCTGACCTGCGGCGCGGAACCGGCGCGCTCCCTGGCCCAGGCGGGTTGACGGCGGCTGATCCGACATTGCACGCCGGGCTTTCCTCTGTCCCGGCCAAACCGGTACAATGCCGGTCAATCCTGAGGAGCGTTGCGACGACCTTGCGGTTCCCGTCATGCACCATGACTCGCGGAATCCGGTTCGCCAGGCTCAGGAATCCCTGTTCAAGCGCCGTGCCATGCACGGCGTTACAGCAACGGCGCTCACCTTTGTCGCGTATGGCGGAAAAGGCGAGCACTCGATTGTCGTGGGTGGGTTCGCGTTGTCCGGCCGTATCGTGCGCCGTTCGTTATTCACGTGGAGCCTACACACCATGAACGCTGTAACCGATAAATCCTTCTCCGACTACATCGTCGCCGACCTGTCCCTGGCAGGCTGGGGCCGCCGCGAGCTGGCCATCGCCGAAACCGAAATGCCCGGCCTGATGGCCATCCGCGAAGAGTTCGCCGCCAAGCAGCCGCTCAAGGGCGCCCGCATCGCCGGCAGCCTGCACATGACCATCCAGACCGGCGTGCTGATCGAAACGCTGGTGGCCCTGGGCGCCGAAGTGCGCTGGGCCTCGTGCAACATCTTCTCCACGCAAGACCACGCCGCCGCCGCCATCGCCGCGTCGGGCACGCCGGTCTTCGCC
>LXNH01000004.1_pt1 | contig 47401 bp, 40 predicted proteins | sample 809111 | NCBI WGS metagenome assembly LXNH01 (sample SAMN04870528, study PRJNA318959) | seawater metagenome | biome: 00002010; material: water; isolation source: marine seawater | place: Greece: Milos, Mediterranean Sea | collected 2013-05-29 | depth 5-7 m
TGTTGACATTATGTATAGGTGCTTAAAGGTTGGTTATTGGAATCTTTGGAATGAGGGGTGGATGAAAGCACGCCAATTGCGGAATTACGAAGATTTTTGCAACAAACTATCCCAATTCAATCCAGATAAGATTTCGGACGAAGGGGCGGTATATTGGCTACAACCTCTCATTTATGCCTCCGATTTGGGCGAGCAATTGGTTGAAAAGTATAACTTGGCTCCGTTAGAAGACTATGAGGAAGGGGGGGATAGTTTTGTTTGCAAGCCAAATTTTGTTTGCAAACCATTTATCGATGAAATCGAGAATACTTTTGCTGAAAACAATATTCCTTGGGGTAAGAAACTTTTTCCGGTGAAGGCGTAGGGATGCGGGCAGGAAGCACTTTTGCGGCGGGGGCACATAATATTAAGTAAAGACCTCCTGGAGAGTAGTTTTGATGCATTTAATGAAAACGGACTTCACTGCCTTTGGGGTGCTGGTAATTTCTGTGCTATCGCTGGGCCTCACGTGGTTTTTATTTGGACGAAAAGAAATAAAAGGATGGCTTGGGGGATTCATGTATTGGTTCAAGTCTTCCCTGGTAAGTGGGTTGCTCGTGTTCATGTGGATGTGCATACGTTGGCCAGGGGTGAGCAAATGGCCGTTGGCATTATTGTCTCTTGGGCTTGCAGGATTTATTACCTTATGTAGATCGAATGCGATCCTTCTATTATTTTTTTGGTAGCAGGCGCAGTCGCTGTCAATTTTCAGTGGGGGATGGGGGTATGATTTTTCGATCTTTCATTCGCAAGGGGATCTCAAACGCTGGCTACGAGGGTCGTTATTGTGCGTTGGCGCGATATTGGTCTGGCTTGGGTTGGAATTTGATATTTTTGTTTTTACGTTGATCGGAATGGTTGTCGAGTCGGTTGGAATGTACGCAGCGAAGGCGGCCATGACCAATGCTAAGCCGTCCCGGGAAAAGCGAGGTGGCACCATGAGTAATATTTCTCCCAAGTACGCAGCAATTATCCAATCTGATTTCTATCGATTGACGTTAGATGACTATTCGCCTTGCGGACTCGTTGGCACTTCTCCTGGTGCATGGCAGTACGCCGTTGACGTTATATATAGATGCTTGAAAGTTGGTTATTGGAATCTTTGGAATGAGGGGTGGATGAAAGCACGCCAATTGCGGAATTACGAAGATTTTTGCAACAAACTGGCCCAATTCAATCCACATAAGCTCTCGAACGAAGGGGCGATATATTGGCTATCACCTCTAATTTACTCCTCCGATTTGGGCGAGCAATTGGTTAAAAAATATGATTTGGCTACGTTAGAAAGCTATGAGGCAGGGAAAGAATATTCTGTTTGCAAACCATTTATCGATGAAATCGAGAAAACTTTTGCTGAAAACAATATTCCTTGGGGTAAGAAACTTTTTCCGGTGCAGGCGTAGGGATGCGGGCTGGAAGCACTTTTGCGGCGGGGGCAAATAATATTAAGAAAAGACCTCCTGGAGAGTAGTTTTGATGCATTTAATGAAAACGAACTTAACTGCCTTTGGGGTGCTTACGCTAAGATTTGGGATAACAGATAAAGGAAAGTGAGATGCAAATCTGTGATGCTCTGGTTATTGCTGAAAAATATATAGAAAATAATATGGGGCCATGCGACGGTGATCGCTATGTTGTTATAAAGGACGCAATGGTCTCTGCGAAAGATGGTTGGTATTTTCCATATCAATCGAAGAGATATTTGGATACGGGTGTTATGGATTTCTCTCTTGTCGGTAATCGGCCCATATTCGTCGCGCTCGACGGTAGTTGCAATGGAGGGAAGATTCCTACTAAATGAATGAAACCAGGGAGTGCGATTGCGCCATACGGAACCTAGTTGGGTTGGCAACTTCCATCGATCCAATTTTTGATCCTGTCTTGAGCGCGTGGTTGGGGGCATATTTTTATAGAAAGTCCTAAAGAAAGAACTTTAGGAGGGTGGTGGTAATGGATTTTTTTGGCGTGGATTTAACTGATTTGGGGGCTTGCTATATTTCAATATTGTCCCTTGGTCTAACTGTATGAAAGAGATATTTGGCCAGCCCTACGGCACATCGGATGAGCTTTGGGTAGTCAAAGCTTATTTTGAATTTATGTATAAAGATGGGTATTTTTTTGATGCAATGAAAAATATTTCCAAAAAATGGGGTTTAGCACTGATACAGTGAGCTGCAGCTTTCCCGATAAAAATAGTTTATTCAAAGAAAGCCACTTTGATGGGGTGGAGTTTTCTTTTGGCGCTTACCCAAGCGATGAGGTGGTAGTTGTTAGCGAAAGTGCATGCCTGGAAATCGCGAAGTTGGCATGTATGAGATACATAGAGTTGCATCCGGATTGCTCGGAAAGAATTAATGCTGTGATTGAGAAATTGGAGCTTGGCTTAAGTGGGTGAAATAAAGCTCGGTCAAGATTGGATGTTGGGAAAAATAATAATTATCAGGTTGTACTGAGCTGGTATTCCTCGGCGAGTCCGGGGATACGTTCGAATTCCCGGGTAGTACCCGTCACGAGCATCAGCCCGAGCGTGCAGGCGTGCGCGGCTATCCACCGATCGTTTGCGCCAATCCGCTCGCCAGCGGCTTCCAGTTCGGCGCGCAGGTTGCCGTACTTGATGTCGACGAGCACATCCAGGGGCAGGACAGGGAGCGCGCCCAGCAGGTTTTCGACTTGCCCTTGCAGCTTCGCGGCCCCCTTCTTGGCGCATCCGTAGCGCAGTTCCGCCGCGACGACGGCACTGGTGAAGATCACCTTTGGGCCTACCCGCTCTGTGGCGGGCCACCGGGCCGTTGGGATCACGCAGCAGCGCACTGATTGTCGGTGTCCAGCAGATAACTGTTCACAGGACGTCTTCCGACTTGAGCGGCGCGTCGGCGACGTCTGGAAATTGGTCTTCCGCCCCAAGCGGTTCGTCCTGTCGCCATTTGGCCAATAATTCCGCGATGTCGCGTGGCCCGATTACCGGTTCAATAAAGAGGGATTGGTCTGGCATGGTGGTCGTCTATCGTCGGCCACAAACGCTGCAACCGACTTTTGCAGTCGATTGAAGGTAGCACCAGGGTTGCTCATCCCACATAGCCACCGGTCTGATTTGCCACGGATGTGGATCAGACCCCCTGCACAAACGCCAGCCTATATGGATCGCCCGACTGTGGTTTTATCCTTCGGGTTAGCAACCTGGAATTCATCGCCGTTCCCCGAGCCGCAGAGCCCATCCCATGCCAACCCGCGACCGCCTCAAAACCTGGGCCCGGCGCATCAAGCGCGATGGCCTGACCCTCTGGTTCGCCGGCAAGCACCCCCGCACGCCGTGGCACGCCAAGGCGCTGGGCGTGTTCGTGGTGGCCTACGCGCTGAGTCCGATCGACCTGATTCCCGATTTCATCCCGGTGCTGGGTTATCTGGATGACGTGCTGTTGCTGCCGGGCCTGATCTGGCTGGCCATCAAGCTGTTGCCGCCAGATGTGCTGCGGGAGTGCCGCAACGAGGCGGACGCGTGGATCCAGGCCAAGCGCGAAAAGCCGCGCAGCCGGGTGGGCGCGGTGGTGATCGTGGTGTTGTGGGTTGCAGTGGTGGCGGCGCTCGGCTACGGGCTATGGCGCTGACGCGGCGCCCGGTTCAATCTTCCAGAAACCCGAGCCTGCGTAGTTCCTGGATCGCGCCCAGCTCTTCATCGCGCCGCTTCTTCGGCGCGCCCATCGACGCGGTCAGCAGCATGGCCGGCTTGTCGGATTCATCGAAGCCGCGCAACACGCTGTCGGCAACGGGAAACGCCTTCGCGAAGCTCGCATCCAGCGCCTGCTGCCCACGATAGCGCCCGCGCTTGTCCAGGATCACCTGCGTTTGCGGATCGCGCCGGATCAGGTGCAGCGGCACGCCTTCGCAGCGCAGCCCCAGCAGCCTGGCTTCGCTGATGTCCAGCGCCCAGTCGGTTTCGGCATAGAACGCGGCGCGGGCGGCCTCGAACTGCCGCAGGCGATCCGCGTCCGTGCAGAAGGCTTCGGGCGTCAGGTTCAAGTTGATCTTGCCGATCTTGCCCTTCAACGTGACCCGGCGAAAGAACGCGGCCCACACCAGCAGGATGGGATTCGTGGACAGGTCTTCGACCACCACGTCCTCGAACACGCACGGCTTGATCTCTGAATTCACGACGCGGCATTGCGACAGCGTCACGTTCCGCACGCGCGACATGCGTTGCGGATACTTGACCATCGACAGGCCGCAGTTATCGAAGGCGCAGTCGCGCAGGTGCAGGTCGTGGAAATGCGCGTTGCCCTTGTCCAGGGCCATGCGCAATTCCTGGCCTTCGATCTTTTGCATGGAGCGTGCGTGTCAGTTGCGGCTGGCGGTGGCCAGGCGCAGCGCCAGCGCCAGGAAGACCGACCCCAGCACGTATTGCGGCCAGCGCGACACGCGTTGGCGGCCGGCCCAGCGCCGGCTGAGCTGGTGCGCGGCGAGGATGACGGCGCCGTTGATGAACAGGCCGATGACGTTGAGGATGGTGGCCAGCACCAGGATCTGTATCGCCACCGAGCCGTCCTGCGGGCGCACGAACTGCGGGAATAGCGCCAGCACGAACAGCGCCATCTTGGGGTTGAGCAGGTTGGTCAGCAGGCCCTGCAGGAAGACTTCGCGCACGGGCGAGCGGGCCCGGCCGGCATCGGGCATGTGCGACACGGGGCGCGAGCGGAACGCGCGCACGGCCAGGTACAGCAGGTAGAGCGCGCCGGCGAAGCGCACCGCGTCGTACGCCATGGGCACCGCCACGAATAGCTGCGACAGGCCAAAGGCGGCCAGTAGCGCGTGGCAGTAGGTGCCGGTCTGGATGCCGGCCAGCGAGGCGAAGCCGGCGGCGCGGCCCTGGGCGGCGCTGCGCGAGGCGATCAGTAGCATGTCGGGCCCGGGGGTCATGGCCAGGGCGACGCAGGCGCCGCCAAAGAGGACTAGCGTGGCGGGATCGAGCATGGAAGGTTCTTCGGCGGGCGGGGCGTGGACGGGGTCTTAGCGGGGCTGCTGGGGCAGGCTGCAACCGGTGTAGAACGTCTGGCAACTGGTGCCGCTGTCTTTTGCGCAGGTTTCCATGGCGCGCATGCGGGCCAGTTCTTCGCTGGCGGCGGTGGCGGAACGCACCATGACGCCACTGCCCTTGGGCGACGGGCCGTAGGCGACCGCCACGCACTGGTCGCGGTAGCTGATGTTGATCTCGCAGCGGGCGCCGCCCTTGGCGGTGCATTGGGCCAGCGCGTCTTTTTCGGCCTTGGCCTTGCTGGCCCACTCGGCGGCGATGCCGATCGCGCCCGAGGGCGCGTCATAGGCGACGGCGCCCCAGCGCTGGGCATCGCGCGAGACCGGTGCGGATGGTCCGTCCGCGCGGATTTCGCCCGGGATCGGCACGCATTGCTGGCCGGGCGTGACGGCGCTGGGGGTGTAGCCGGCGGGGCAGCCGTGCTCGGCTTGCGCCGTGGCGGCGAATGACAGGTTCAGGGCGATGGCAAAGGAGGCAATGATCAGGGTACGCATGGGTCAACTCATTCGTTCGATATGCCGCCCAGCAGGGACAGGGCGGCGTCCAGCGACAGCACGGTCGTGCGTGACTCGAAAGCCGTCGCGAACAGGTGGTCGTGCACCACCGGGTCGGGGTCGTAGCAACAGTCCTTGACGGTCAGCAGGCGGTAGTCGGCGTCGCTGGCGTGGGCGATGGACGACAGCATGACGCCGGTGGAGGCCACGCCCACCATGATCAGGGTGTCGATGCCCTGGGCCGACAGGCGCGGTTGCAGGTCGGTGCCGAAGAACACGCTGGCGCGATGGGCGAGGATGACGGGTTCGTCGTCGCGCGGGCCGAGTTCGGGCGAGACGCGGTCATGCACGAAGCGGCCCAGTTGTTTGATGCCCTGCCCGTTCTTGTTGCGCGGACTGACTTCCGGGTAGCCTGGGCTGAAATGGAGCTTGGCGAAGTAGACGCTCACACCGGCGCGGCGGGCGGCATCGCAAAGCTGCCGCGTATTGGCCAGCAGCGTGGGGGCGACCGACGGGAACAGGGCCATGATGTCGGTCTGGTAATGCATGACCAGCAGGGCGCTGCGCGCCGGGGCGATGGCCAGGGGCTGGGCGGTCATGTGTCGCTCCGCGAAGAGGGTCGTCATGACCTGTCAGTGTAGCGGCAGTCGGGCGGCGTCGGGGCGCGCAGCGGCGCGGATCGGGTGATTGGCCCGCGCGCCTTCCGCGTTGTCGTCTATTTCTCGGCGTACTGCTTGCCGGCTTCGTCGTAGACGTAGGTGACCGCGTCGGCCGCGCCCAGTTGGCGGGTCTTGCCCGGGCCGGCGATTTCGCTGCCGCTGGGGGTGACGGTGATGCGAGGCATGTCGCCGCCGGGCTGCGCGGCAAAGGTCAGCTTGCCGGTCCTGGCGACACAGGGCATGACGTCGCCGTCGGCGCAGGCGGCGCTGTTGTCGTCACCGGTGTTGATGCTGCCGATGTAGGCCCAGACCTTGTCCTTGAGTTCATCGCGCGGGCCGATGTTGAAGACGAACAGCGCGTAGCCCTCGAAACTGGTGCCGTTATCGAAGCCTTGCGTCGGCACGGCCAGCACCAGCTTGCCGGCGGGCGTGCGGTATTCGAGCGGCTGGCGGCGGGTGTCGATGGCTTCGGGCCGTTCGTAGGCGCCGAACATGCCGATGGTGTGCTCCATGCCGCGGAATTTCCAGGGGCGCTCGGGGCTGGACCCGGTCAGGGTGAAGGTGGCTTCGGCCAGGTTGACCTGGGTCTCGGGGCCGGCTTCGTCCTCGCCGGGTTTGCCGTAGCGCTCGCGCGTGTCCCAGGTGAAGCCGGTGAAGTACTGCGTGCCGCCCAGTTCGAAAGCATGGCCGAACCAATAGGTGGCGATGCTGCCGTTGGCCACTTCGTACGAGTCGGCGCCCTTGCCGTCGATCTGGTAGATGGCGTACATCACCGCGGGCGCGTCGGGGGGCGCCACGGCGGCCGCCTGGGCGGTTTGGGTGGCTTGCGCGGCATCCAGGCGCGCCGCGGGGCCGGCGGCCAGGGCGGCGGGGCTGGCGGCGGCGGTCACGGCGGCGGCGAACAGGCCGGTCAGCGCGCCGCGCAGCAGGCGGGCGCGGGAGGGAGTGTCTTGCGGACGCGTTTTCATGTTGGAGATCTTCTTGTCGGCCTTCGGTATGGGTGCGCCGCGGCGCGGTGCGGCGCCATGTTAGTGGCCTGCCGCGGTTGGCGTCGAACAGCAGTTTGCCAATTGTGTCGGACTGCAATCGTGGGGCGGGGTGCGGGGGCTCAGCGCCCGGCGGCAGGGCCGAAGCGTTCCAGTTTCTGCACGTCCAGGCCCATGCGCCGGCCCGAGGCCAGCAGATGCGCGGCGGCGGCCTGCCGCGCGCCTTCGGGGTCCTTGGCCCGGATGGCGTCGAACAGGCGCAGATGTTCCTGTTGCGCGGGGCGCGGTCCGCCGGCCAGCCGGGCGGAATTCTGCCAGCCCATTTCGCGCGCCTTGAGCAGTTGGCCTTCGATGAAGCCACTGAAGGCCACCAGGTAGGCGTTCTGGGTCGAGCCGGCGATGGCGGCGTGGAAGTCGACGTCGGCCTTGGACGCGGCGGGATAGTCACCGGCGTGCCGTTCCATGCGCGTGAGCGCGTCGCGCATGCGCGCCAGGTCGGCGGTCTTGCGGCGCAGGGCGGCGGCTTCGGCGGCGGCGGTTTCCATCCAAAAGCGCAGCTCGAACAGCTGCGCCAGGTCCTTGGCCGAGGCGTCGCCGCGCGGCAGGCGCAACACGCTGCCGGCGGGGTTGGCGGCGACGTGGGCGCCCACGCCCTTGGTGGTGACGAGGATGCCGTCGGCCTTCAGTTGCGAGACGGCTTCGCGGATGACCGGGCGGCTACAGCCCAGCGTGCGCGCCAGTTCCTGTTCGGCCGGCAGGCGCGAGGCGGGCGCGAAGCGGCCTTCGGCGATCTCTTTGCGCAGGGCCGCGATGACCTGGTCCACCAGGGTCTGCGGACGCTCGATGACTTGCATGTCTGCTTCCTATCCAAAGGCGCAACAACGCCGGCGGGCAGCGCCATGGCGTCATGATATCGCTTCGCCCGGCGCCGGGCGCGGTCCCGTTGCGGGGCGGGTCGTGCCTTGCTATGCTGTCTTACAGCCTGACAACCGACCGCCTTCCCCGCGCCCTGCCACGGCCGTATCCGCCGCGCGCCCCGGACGCCGCCCAGGAGCCGTCCCGCATGTCGTCCTCCTCTGAAAGCACCCTGGCGTTGCCGCAGATCGGCGACGGCCTGCCGGGCCGGCAAAGGCTCTGGGCGGTGTCCACGCTCATCCTGGGCAGCGCCATCGCCACGCTCGATACCTCCATCGCCAACACCGCGCTGCCGACCATCGCGGCGGACCTGCGCACCACGCCGGACGCGTCGATCTGGATCATCAACGCCTACCAGATCGCCATGGTCGCCACGCTGCTGCCGTTCGCGGCGCTGGGCGACATCGTCGGCCACCGCCGTGTCTATCTGTATGGCCTGCTGGTGTTCACGCTGGCGTCGCTGGCCTGTGGCGTGGCCGATTCGCTGCCGATGCTGACGGCGGCGCGCGTGCTGCAGGGCGTGGGCGCGTCGGGCATTCTGGGGGTCGGCACCGCGCTGATCCGGCTGACGTTTCCCAGCAGTCAGATCGGCCGCGCGCAGGGCATCAATGCGTTCACCGTGGCGGTGTTCTACGTGGTGGGGCCCTCGGTGGCGTCGGCGGTGCTGGCGGTCAGCACGTGGCACTGGCTGTTCCTGATCAATATCCCGCTGGGGGCGCTGGCCATGGCGATGGCCTGGCGCACGCTGCCGCACAATCCCCCGCGCAAGGCGCCGCCGCGTTTCGATGGCGTGGCGGCGTTGCTGCTGGGCGCGACCTTCTCGCTGGCCGTGCTGGCGCTGGGCGACGCGGCCCACCATGCGGGCTGGGCGCGCATCCTGCCCGAGGCCGCCGCCGCGGCGCTGTGCTGCGCCCTGCTGTTGCGGCGCCAGCGCGCGCATCCGGCGCCCATGCTGCCGGTGGATCTGTTCCGGCGGCCGCTGTTCGCCATGTCGGTGGCCACGTCCGTGCTGTCGTACGCGTCGCAGGGCTTGGCGCTGGTGGCGTTGCCGTTTCTGTTCCAGATGAGCCTGGGGCGTTCCGATGTGCAGACGGGCCTGCTCCTGACCGCCTGGCCGGTGGTGGTGGCGGTGACCGCGCCGCTGGCCGGCTTCCTGTCGGAACGCCGTTCGGTGGCGCTGCTGGGCGGCGGCGGGCTGCTGGTGCTGTGCGTCGGCATGGTGCTGGTGGCGCTGCTGCCGGCGCGGGCGTCGGATGCGGACATCATCTGGCGGCTGGCGGTGTGCGGGGCCGGCTTCGGATTCTTCCAGTCGCCCAATCTCAAGGCCTTGACGACCAGCGCGCCGGCCGAGCGCAGCGGCGCGGCCAGCGGCATCATCCCCACGGCCCGGCTGATCGGCCAGGCGTCGGGGGCGGCGCTGGTGGCGGCCTGTTTCACGTTGCTGGGCGCCGCAGGCGCGCAGGCGGCGCTGTGGATCGGCGCCCTGCTGGCGGCTGTCGCGTGTGTTGTGAGTTTTTTACGGATTCTTGCACGTGAATGACGGCGCGCGCGGACGACGCGGCGATACGCGCCGCGCGTGCGCGAAACGGCGGTTGCAACCGTGCGCACGCCTATACCTATGGATAGCTTTTCCGCTCAGATAGGACGCCTATTATGTGACATGCGATTGGACCCGATAGCCATCGAGAGCGGGTGGACAGCCGCCGGGGCGGCGCGTGTTGCGCGCCTGTCCGCGGCCTGTACCGCCTCCAGAGAATGGCATCGGTGCCAACGCGACAGTCTCGTCCCGGCACGGACAGCGTTGCGCCCCGATACGCCTTTCAGCGGGCGGGGTGCCTGACGCCTGCTCCACACAACTCCGCCGGTCTATGTGAATAAGCCTTGCACCGCCAAGGTGCATCTACAGTCACCACGGAGCCACACATGAACCGAGTGCGCCATTCCGGCATACAGCATCCCACCCCCTACTTCAACGAAGCCGAAGGCCTCAAGCGCAAGGCCAAGATCGACCGCTATCTGGACAAGAAGATGGAGGAATGGCGGCAGACCATTCCGTACGCGTCCCACATGAAGGACAAGAACATCAACATGGCGTATTACCGCCGCACCCTGATCGAGCACATCTGGCGCATCCGCCTGTCGCGGGTCAGCCAGTCCAAGGCGATCTACAAGATCGCCCAGATCTCACCCTCGGCGGCGCAGGACTATGCCCACTACCAGGCCGACGAGATGTTGCACGACAAGCTGTATATCCACGACTGCGAGGCGGCCGGGGTGACGATGGACGAGGTGCTCAAGACCGAGCCTTACCTGTCGACGCGGCTGTTCGAGGGCTTTTTCTACTACACGCTGGAACACGAGCATCCGATGGCCCCGGTGGTGTCGAACTATCTGGTCGAGTACACCCAGGCCAAGCTGCAGCCCGACATCGTCAAGAACCTGCGCACCACGCTGGGCCATGACATGGTCAAGGGGCAGGAAGCCCATCTGACGGTCGATACGCGCGACGACCATTCGATGGAGATGTGGAAGATCCTGAACCAGCTGATTCTCAGCGAAGACGACTACAACGCCGTCTTCAAGTACATCGACGACGTCCAGGCCATCCTGGCGATGTTCTTCCGCGAAATCTACGAGGACACGGTGCAGCGGCCGGCCGAAAAGGCGGCCGCCTGATAAGGCGCCTGGCCGGGCCCCGAGCGGCGCGCCCCGGCAGGCGCGGCCGCGGGGCCGGCGGCGTCGGCCCGCGCGCGCGGGGCGCTGTTCCCGCGGGGGCCTGTCAGCCTTCAACTTACGTGGAGAAAGCATGTATCTACGCGTCGAACCGATCAAGGAACTGGGCACCCGGATGAATGTTCCGGCGTCCAAGCCCGAAACGCAACGCGCCATCCTCGCCGCCACGCTGGCGGACGGCACGTCCATCATCCGCAACGATCTGCGCTGCACCGAGACCGAGACCATGAAGATCGCCTGCGGCCAACTCGGCGCGAAGATCGAAGAGGCCGCCGGGGCGCTGTTCATCACAGGCACCGGCGGCCGCTTCGCGTCGAGCATCGAGGTCATCGACGCCAAGGGATCCGGCCTGGTGTTCCGCACCATGATGGCGTTGAGCTGCATGAAGGCGACCCCCACCATCCTGACCGGCGACGCGACCCTGCGCCGCCGGGTGATGCAACCGCTGCTGGATGGCCTGCGTCACCTGGGGGCGAACTTCGCCTGCCTGGGCGATGAGGGCAAGGCGCCGGTGATCAACTGGGGCGCGTCGCTGAGCGGCAAGCACTGCCGGCTGGCGGGCGACATCAGCTCGCAGTTCATCACCGCGATTCTGATGGCGGCGCCGCTGACGCGGCAAGGCATCAGCCTGGAGGTGACGCCGCCAGTGCTGTCGCAGTCCTACCTGGCGCAGACGGTGGAAACGCTGCGCTGTTGCGGCATCGATGCGCAGGTCAACCCCGAGTACACGCGTTACCACGTCGCGCCGGGGGTGTACCAGCCGTTCGAGACCCGCATCAACGCCGACTACACCTCGCTGTCGTACTTGCTGATGGCGTGTACGCTGTTTCCGGGCCGCTACCGGATCGGCGGCATCGAAGAAGAGACGCTGCAGGGCGAAAAGCTGTTCGCCGACATCGTCGAGGCGCTGGGGGTGCGGCTGCGCTACGACGATGGCATGCTGCACGTCGACAGCACCAGTGCGCGCCTGGAGGGCAACTACACCTTCGACGTGCGCAACGGCCCCAATGTGATTCCCACGCTGGTGGCCTTGAGTCTGTTCGTGCGCGGCACGTTCACGGTGACCGGAGGATCGGTCACGCGGTTTCACAAGTCGTCGCGGGTGGAGTCGATGATCGGCGAGGTGCGCAAGCTGGGTGCCGACATCGAAATGCTGCGGCATGTCGATGGCCACATCGACGGCTTCGTGACGCGCGGACGGCCACGCTATGCCGGCGGCGTGACGCTCAGCAGCCGTGGCGACCATCGCAATTTCATGTCGCTGTTCGTCGCGTCGCTGCGCTGCGAGGAGGCCTGCCACCTCGACGGCTACGCCGATGTGATCTGTTCCTTTCCTGATTTCATCGACCAGTTCCGCGGCCTGGGCGTGTCCTGCGCCACGGCCCGGCAGTATTACCTGGAAGCGGCCGATGAGTAGCACGTCGCCGGCGCCGCCCCGGCGCCCGCGATTCGAACGCAACTTCGTTAAGGCGATGTGGGAGGTATACGTGGCCAGACAAATCAAGCTCTACACGAATGCGACACATGAAAACGCGCCGGCCGAACCGGCCGAGTCCGGCGATGCACGTGAAGACGCGGAAGGCCGGACCGCTGCGCCGGGCCATGGGTCCGGCGCGCATGAGGCGGATGCCGAACCCGCCTTCATTCCCCTGTCGTCGCGCCAGCACGAGATCCTCCAATACATCATCGAAGGGCATCAGAACAAGACCATCGCCGATCTGCTTGGCATCGAGCTGGTGACGGTCAAGATGCATGTCGGCATGCTGTTCAAGAAGCTCGGCGTGACCAATCGCACCATGGCGGCGGTACGCGGCGTCGAGTTGCTGAGCGATGCCGGCTCGCGCCACCATGGCCGCCGCCATCGCGGCGCCCCGGCGCGGGCCTGCGCGGCGGATTACGCTCTGCCGGCGCGGGTGCGGGCCGCGCTGCTGGATCGTTCATGATGCCGCGCACGGGCCGGGCCGGCGGTGCGAGCGAGCCCGGCCGTGGGCCGAGGGTCACGCGGCGGCGGCCACCGCGGCCGCCACCGACGGCATCACCAGTTCGTCGAAGATGTCGGGAATGATGCGGCCGGCGTCCAGTTCCGCCGCGTCGACCAGACCGGCCAGGGCGTAGACCGCCGCGCACTTCATCGCATCGGTGAAACGCGGCGCGCCGCTGTCCAGGATGCCCTTGAACAGTCCCGGATACGCCAGGCCGCCGTCGATCTGGTTGGGCAGGTCGCTGCGGCCGGTGGCGACGATGGCGGCCAGGCCGGCCACTTCGCTGGGTAGGATCTCGGGGGTGGGGTTGGCCAGCGCGAACAGGATCGGGTCGCGCGCCATGCGCGCCACGTCCGCCACCGTGATGACGCCGGGGCCGGAGACGCCCAGGAATACGTCGGCGCCGGCCATGACTTCGCCCAGGCTGCCGCTTTCCTGCAGCGGGTTGGTATGCGCGGCGAACCAGGCCTTGGCCGGGTTCAGGTCGGTGCGCTTGCGGTGGATGGCGCCGGCGCGGTCGCAGGCGATCAGCCGCTGCACGCCCAGGGCCAGGAAGATCTTGGCGCAGCCGGTGCCGGCGGCGCCCGCGCCCACCATCACCACCTTGATCTGGTCCAGCCGCTTGCCGACGCGCTTGAGGGCGTTGATCAGCGCCGCGCCGGCCGAAATCGCGGTGGCGTGCTGGTCGTCGTGCAGCACGGGAATCTGCAATTCGCGGTGCAGCGCGTCTTCGATCTCGAAGCAGCGCGGCGCCGAGATGTCTTCCAGCATGATGGCGCCGAAGCCCGGCGCGATGCGCCGCACCGTGTCGATGATCTCGCCGCTGTGCTTGGTGTCCAGGCAGATCGGGATCGCGTTGATGCCGGCGAAGCGCTTGAACACCAGCGCCTTGCCCTCCATGACCGGCAGAGCGGCCTTGGGGCCGACGTCGCCGATGCCGGACACCGCCGTGCCGTCGGTGACAATGGCCACGGTGTTCTGACGCATGGTGTAACGCGCCAGCAGCGCGGGGTCGCGCTGGATCGCGGCGGCCACGTAGGCAAAGCCCGGCGTGTAGGCGCGCGCCAGGTCTTCGCGCGACTCGATGGCGACGCGGCCGCGGATTTCCAGCTTGCCGCCCAGGTGGACATCGAAGGCGGGATGGGTCAGGTCCTGCGGCGCCAGCAGTGCTTCGGTCATGGATCGTGCCTCTGCGAGGGTGGGAGGGTGCGATGGCGCTTGCGGGTCACACGCCCTGGGCGGCCTGGTAGGTGATGCGGAAGTTCTCGTCCGATTCGCGGTCGATGGATTCAACGGCGTCCGCCAGCGCGGCGCGGTCGACCTGCCACAGCGCGTCCATGACGCAGATGGCGCGGTCGGAGTCCTCCAGCCGCGTGCCGGGTTTGACATGGAATTCCAGCAGGTCCGGCGAATGCCCGCTGGTGTCGTAGTCGATGGAATCCACAGTGGCCCCCTTCTTGCCGTACTTGCTGATGAAAACGACCGCGCGGCGGTCGTCGTCGCGGTCCAGGCGATCGAGCTGCGCCACGGCGTCGGCCTGCGCGTGGAAGGCGGCGATGTCGGCCGGCGCGCGCGCCAGCAGCGTCCGCAGCCACAGGTCGAGGATGGATGCGCCGGTGGCGCGCGTGGTGCTGGCGTTGATCAGGCTGCCGCCCATGCGCGGGTTGATCTCGATGATTTCCCAGCGCCGCCGGGCCTGCCAGTACTTCATTTCGACGTGGTAGGCGCCCTCGCCCAGCCCCATTCGCGTCAGGCATTCGGCCACGAAGCGTTCGCCTTCGCGCAGCGTGTCCACCGGCAGCGAGAGCGGCGGCGATATCGACATGCTTTCCAGGGTGGTGCGCGGCAGGCGTTCGACCCGCGCCTTTTCATGCACGCAGAGAACGCGCGGCCGGCCCGCCGCTGCCACGATCTCGTAGCTGAACTCTGGGCCTTCGATGTATTCCTCGGCGAAGAAGTCATAGCGGCCCATGAAGATCGCCGCCAGCTTGCCGTCCTTGAGCATCTGCGCCTGCATCGCCGGCACGTCGGTCAGGTCGTCGCGGTTTTCCAGGATGAAGCAGCCGAACGAGGCCGCGCCGCGCACCGGCTTGATGAACCACTTGCGCTGCGGATCCAGGCCGGCGGCATCGGCGCCGCTGCCGGCCGGGATCAGGCGGCAGGTGGCGGCGCTAAGGCCCTGCATCAGCAGGAACTCGCGGCAGCGATGCTTGTGCAGCGCCCGTTCCAGCGACACGCGCGGCACGTCGGGCGCGCCGAAGGCGTGGTTCAGGTCCGCCATGAACAGGCGGTAGCCTTCGAAGGTGGCAATGGCGGCCAGGAAGCGGTAGCCGCGCTGCGCCAGTTGCGCCACGCCCGCGCGCACGTCGGCGTCGGACAGCTCGGGGCCTGCGCCCACCACCCAGGCGTCCAGCAGCGGCTGGTTGCGCTCCAGCACCGCCATGTCCGCCGGCCGCGAGCTGATGGCGACCAGCGCGATGCCGCGCGCGGCCAGCCGCTCATGCAGCTCGGCGGTGAAGGAATTGCCCTGGTGCATCAGGAGCAGCACGGCTTCCTTCATGGTCAGGCCTCGGCCAGCTGTTCGCGCTGCTGCAAGCTGCGCTGATAGGCCTGCAGCGCATCGACCAGGATGCCGGCGCCTTCGCGGCAGGGGTCCACCACCGGCAGGCCGGTCTCTGCTTCAAGCTGTTTGACCTGCGCGTGGTAGTCGGCATCGCTGAAGCCGGCGCTGTTGACGCTGATGGCCACCACCTTGGCGGGACGTTCGAACACGGTCAGTTGCTCATTCAGGCGGATCAGTTCGGGGATCGGCCGCAGCGGGGTGTTCCAGACCTTGGTGCGTTCCAGCCCGAGGCGGTGGCAGAACACCAGCGCATGCGGCAGGCCGCCGTGCAGCAGGGCCAGGGCGATGCCGCTGGCGCCGATGTGGTTGAGCGACCCCTGCCCTTCCAGCACCACCCAGTCGTTGCCCTCGGCCGCGTCCAGCACCGCTTTTTCGGCTGCGCCGGCGACGAAGTCGCTGGGGATGCAGTCCACCACGATGCCGGTGCCCGAGATCATCATGCCGCTCTGGCCGGTGGCGGCGAAGCCCGTGGCGATGCCGCGGCGCGTGGCTTCGCGGGTGATTTCCAGGGCGGTGGTCTTCTTGCCGATGTTGGAATCACTGCCACAGGTATGCGCCACGAAGCACGACAGTTCCAGCACGCGCGCCTTGTTCAGTTCCAGCGGCACCGGTTCCTTGGTTTCCCAGATGGTGATGCCGGTCTGGTCGGCGGCGCGCGCCAGGTCGGGATCGGAGCGCAGCCGGAAGTGGATGCAGTTGATGATGTGCAGGCCGTTGAGCATGGCGGTCTTGATGGGCGCCTTCCACTCCGGCGGCAACTGCGCCGAATGCAGGCCCTTGCCGATCACCAGCACCTCGGGCTTGAGCGCCAGCGCGCTTTCGATGTCCTTGACGATGGGGATGTCGCCGCCCCAGCCGATCACGTCCTGTACCCGCTTGCCCGCCTGCGTGCTGTCGATCACGGCCAGGCAGTTTTCCGGGCGATAGCGCAGGAACGAGGCGGCGACCTTGCTGGTGAACAGTCCGAAGCAGCCTTCGGCGAACACCACGCAAGGCTTGGCAAGCAGTTCAGCATGAGAAAGCGTGTCCATTCAAATCTCCCAAAGATGGTTGCCGGAGCGGCGCTCAGGCGGGCAGGGTCTTCAGTACGTAGCGCTGCTTGATGGCGTCCAGGGCGGCCAGCACCTGGCTTTCGTCTTCCCCTTCGACCAGGAAGCGGCCGCCCTGCATGTGCGTGTAGCCGCCGCCGGTGTCCTTCAGGTATTGCTCGGGCGCCGGGATCAGCTCGCGATACACGCCGGGCACGACGCCGACCAGCGAGTTGGCCGATACCACCTTGCGCGGCAGCGGGCGGGGCCGCGGAAAGGTGATCCAGCCGGCCGCCTTCGGCGCGGCGGCCGCGCGTGGGCGCGCGGGCTGGCCCAGCATCACCTCGACCCACAGCTGGAACAGGTTGACGCCGTAGGCGCGATGGATGGTGTAGGGCACGTCGGCGCCCGGCACGCGCGCGCCCACCTCCAGGAATACCAGTTCGCCGTCGCGGTGGAACAGTTCCAGGTGGAAGGCCGAGCCGCGCAGTTCCAGCGCGTTCAGGCAGGCCAGCGCGAAGGCCTTGCAATCCGTGGCCAGCGGCGTGTCGTGCTGGATTACCGAGCCCAGTGGCTGGCCGCCGGTCTCGAAGCCCAGGCAGGACGAGATATAGCGGCTGACGCAGAGGAAGGGGCAATCGCCCGCCTGATCGATGACGCCGTCGACGTGCAGGATGTCGCCGTCGATGAACTCCTCGACTTCGTGGCCGGCCGGGTCCGTGGCGCGCAGGAAGGCGGCCAGTTCATCCGGCGAGTCGATCCGCCGCACGCCTTTGCTGGAGGCGCCGCGCACCGGCTTGATGATCAGCGGAAAGCCCAGTTCGCGGGCCTGTTCGGTGAGCTGGGCGGCGTCCGTACAGGCGTGCCAATGCGGCACGCGCAGGCCGGCGGTGCGCAGGATGCGCTTCATGATGGTCTTGTCGCGGAAGCGGTCAGCCTGTTCGGGCGTATGGCCGGCGATGCCGAGCCGCGCGCGGATCGCCGCCGCCGTGTCCAGCAGGTATTCGGAACCGGCGAACACGTGCGTGATGGGGCCATGGCGGGCCGCCAGGCGCGCCGCGTGCGAAGCCGCTTCGGCGGCGTTGCCGATGTCGTCCGCCACCCGCACGCGCGCGCCATCGACCGAGGCCGGCAGTCCGATCGTGCCTTCCGCGTCGCACAGGTACGAGACATCGCAGTGCGGCGGGATGATCTCGTCATAGCGGCACAGCTCGTGGTCCCACTTCGGGCCGCCGCGATGCTGCGGCCAGCGGTTGAGCACCAGGATATGCGGTTTCACGCCAGTCTCCTTGGACGCTGACGCGCATCAGGCGTGGGTGGCGTAGCCGCTGGCGCGGGTGTGCAGTTCTTCCTTGAGCAGGTGCTCGCCCTGCTGCAGCGCGTACAGCGAGTTGAACGCCTTGGCTGCGATCGGCAGCGGGTAGCGGCCGCCTTCCAGCGTCACCTCGGCGCGGTGGCGGCCGCGCAGCAGATAGACGTCGGGTTCGTTGTGCGCGGCGTGCGGGCCGAAGTAGATCGGCAGCGCGTCGGCGGCGCGATAGGCCGGGATGAAGACGCGGCGGTACTGGTCGGAATGGTTGGCGTCGGAGCGGTGCAGCACTTTGCAGTGCAGGAACACGACCGTGCCGGCCTTGCCGGCGGCCACCACTTCCTGGCAGCCCGACGGCAGGTTGGCGGGGCTGACCTTGCCGCGAAAGGCGCCGTCTTCGGTGTGGTCGTAGACGTTGGCCTTGTGCGAACCGGCCAGCAGCCGCAGACAGCCGTTGTCCTCGGTGGCGTCGTCCAGGTAGGTCAGGCAGGCCACCAGCTTGGAATTGGTGTGCGGGTAGTACGAGAAGTCCTGGTGCCATTCCACTGGCGAGCCGATGCGCGGCCCCTTCATGTTGAGCTTGCTGTGGTGGAACACGATGTCGGGCCCGATCAGCGATTCCAGGCGGTCGAGCAGGCGCGCGTCTTCCTGGATGCGGCGGAAGGCCTCGTGCTTTTTCGAGGGCTGCCAGATGCGGCGGATGATGCGCGCATCGCCGGGTTCGAGTTCGGCGATCTGGCGCAGGTCGGGCGCGCCGGCGATGACCGTGTCGATGGCGGCCCGCATCGAGGCGACCGCGTCACGGTCGAACAATTCGTGGACGATGAGGAATCCGTCTTTCTCGAAGGCCGCGGCTTCTTCACTGGACAGGTGATGGGACATGGGGCAGCTCCTGATGCGGATCACGGGCATCGCGGCAGGCAATGCCCTTCCATGTGCCCATGATATCGACGGCTTTTGCGCGTCAATAGATAGACGTAGGTAGGTATGGGTGGCCGATGATGCGCCGGCCGGGAGGGGCGAAGGGGCATGTCATGCCGCCGTCCTAGAATGGGGCTGTTGAACGGCATGCCCGTTGCCCGCGCCGCGGCGCGGCCCACCGAAGGAGGATTCGCCGATGATGGATATCACCCCGCTCCCTTCGGACCTGGACGCCCTGCGCCGATCGCTGGACGACATTGATCTGCCGGCCGATGTGGTTGCGCGTTTGCTGGCGCAGGCACGTCCCGCGCTGGTGCTGGCGACCGCCGCCGCCGACGAGGCGGCGATTCCGTTGGGCGCCAGCAAGATCGGCGGGCGCCCCGACCTGCCGCCCGGCATGGCCTGGCCGACGCGGCCCGCCTATCCGGATGCGGCCGAGCGCGCGGCGGGGCATCGAAGGGAGGCCGACCGCCTGCTGGCGGAGTCGAAGAAGCAAGGGTCGTGGATGACGCCGGCGCAAGGCGAGCGCTTCAGCGCCGATGCCCGCGCCCGGGCGGATGCGGTGGAGACGACCTTCCCGTTGACGTTCCTGGGGCAGTTCGACCTGGTCACGCTGTCGCGCGAACCGGGATTCGACGCCGCATTGCCGCGCGAGGGCCGGCTGCTGGTGTTCTACGATTTCCTGGAGCAGGCCGAGAGTTTCACCCCCGCCGCCTCGGTGGGCTGGCGGGTGCTGTGGGACACCACGCCGGCGGCGGCGCTGCAACGGGCGCCGGTGCCGCGGGCGTTGGCCTCGCTGTCGGATGACGAGTGGACCTGCGTGTTCCGAGCGGCCCCGGTCTCGGCGCGCACGGTGCTGACGCCGATCGGCGTCGATGACGCAGGCTGGGATGCATTTGCGTTCGACGATGAGGATAGCTACGAAAGCTACCAGGATTGGCGCTCGCGGTTCGGCACGCCGGACATGGACGGCCGCGACAACCATCAGCTTGGCGGCTATCCGCAATCGTTGCAGAACGGCATGCAGGCGACCTGCCAACTGGTGTCGCACGGCCTGGATTGCGGCGGCCATGCGGCCTGGAAGAGCCAGGCGGCGCAGGCCTTGCTGCCCGGCGCGCACGAATGGCGGCTGGTGCTGCAGATCGGCGCGGACCCGCATGCCGGCATTCCGCAGCCCGGCGCCTACTATGTCCTGATGCGCGAACAGGATATCGCGGCGCGCCGGTTCGATCTGGCGCGTGTCACGTATCAATGCGACTAGCGCGTTGTGCCCGCGCCGTTACGGGGCCAGGCGGGCTGGGCCGCCGGGCCCCGTGCCTCATGCGGGAGGCTCGCCGCGCCCCAATGCCGCCGCCTGCTCGCGCAGCACGAATTTCTGGATCTTGCCGGTCGAGGTCTTGGGCAGGGCGCCGAACACCACGGTGCGCGGTGTCTTGAAGCGCGCCAGGTGTTCGCGGCAGTAGGCGATCAGGTCGTCGGCGCTGCGCGACGCGCCCTCTTTCAGCGTGACGAAGGCGCATGGGGTTTCGCCCCATACCGCGTCGGGCCGCGCCACCACGGCGGCTTCCAGCACGTCGGGGTGGCGGTACAGCACGCTTTCGATTTCCACGGTCGAGATGTTTTCGCCGCCCGAGATGATGATGTCCTTGGCGCGGTCCTTGATCTCGATGTAGCCGTCGGGATGCACCACGGCCAGGTCGCCGGAATGGAACCAGCCGCCGGCGAAGGCGTCGGCGGTGGCGTCGGGGTTGTGCAGGTAGCCCTTCATCAGCGTATTGCCGCGCAGCATGATCTCGCCCAGCGTGGCGCCGTCGGCCGGCACCGGTTGCAGGTCGGCGTCCATCACTTGCACCGCTTCGACGTTGAGCTTGCGCACGCCGATGCGCGCCTTGAGCGCGGCGCGCTCGGCCAGCGGCAGGCCGTCCCATTCCTCGTGCCAGGCGCAGCTGATCGACGGGCCATAGGTTTCGGTCAAGCCGTACAGGTGCGTGACGCCCACGCCCAGCTGTTCCATCGCTTCGATGATGGCGGCGGGCGGCGCGGCGCCGCCGGTCATCGCTTGCACCCGATGCGTGGCGCGATGGCGGACGTCGGCCGGGGCGTTGACCAGCATGTTCAGCACCACGGGGGCGGCGCAGAAGAAGCCGACCTGGTGGCGGCGGATGGCCTCGAAGATGGCCGCCGGCTCCACGCGCCGCAGGCAGACGTTGGTGCCGGCCAGCGCCGCCATGGTCCACGGGAAGCACCAGCCGTTGCAGTGGAACATGGGCAGGGTCCACAGGTAGACCGCGTGCGGCGGCATGCCGCAGGCCAGCACGTTGCCGCTGGCGTTCAGGTAGGCGCCGCGATGGTGATAGAGCACGCCTTTGGGGTTGCCGGTGGTGCCCGAGGTGTAGTTCAGGCAGAGGTTGTCCCATTCGTCCCGCGGCCCTTCCCAGGGCGCGTCGGGCGGTTGCGCGGCGAGCCAGGCTTCGTATTGCGCATCGCCTAGGTCGCCGTGGGGGCCGGCGTACTCGCTGTCCTCGATGCGCACGGTGCGCGGCGGGGTCGGCAGGTGGGCCAGCACCTCGCGCACCAGGGGCGCGTATTCGCTGTCGTATAGCAGCACGGTGGCGCCGCCGTGTTGCAGGATGAATGCCAGGGTGCGCGCGTCCAGCCGGGTGTTGAGCGCGTTCAGCACCGCGCCGGCCATCGGCACGCCAAAATGCGCTTCGTACAAGGCCGGCGTGTTCGGCGCCAGCACCGCCACCACCTCGCCTCGGCGCACGCCCCAGGCGGTGAGCGCCGCGGCCATCTGCCGGCAGCGCGCGTAGGTCGCGCGCCAGCTTTGGCTACGGTCGCCGTGCAGCAGCGCGGCGCGCTCCGGGTAGACGGCCGCGGCCCATTGCAGAAAGCCCAGCGGTGTCAGCGGCTGGTGATTGGCGGCGTTGCGCGGCAGCGCGTCGGGGGGCGATGCGGTCATGATGCGCTCCTATCGGCCGGCGGCGGCCAGGCGTGCGGATTCCCGTTGCGCGGCCTGCCAGCCCAGCGCCGCCAGCGGCGCGACGCGCGCGCCCATTTCCAGCGCGTCCGTGGCGGCGGCGTTGCCGGCGCGGGCGCGGGCATACACGCCCTGCAGGATCGCGGCGATGCGAAAGAAGCTGTAGGCCAGGTAGAAATCCCAGTTGGCTGGCGGCGTGATGCCGCGCGTGTCGCAATAGGCGCGCACGAACGCGGCTTCGTCGGGAACGCCCAGCGCCGCCAGGTCCAGGCCGGCGATGCCGCGCCACAAGGCCGGCGGGATGCGCCAGCACATGCAGTGATAGGCCAGGTCCGCCAGGGGGTGACCCAGCGTGGACAACTCCCAGTCCAGCAGCGCGATGGCGCGCGGTGCGTCGGGCGCGAACACCAGGTTGTCGATGCGGTAGTCGCCATGCACCAGGCGGGTCTGGTCGTCATGCGGCAGGTGTTGCGGCAACCAGTCGATCAGCGCGTCCATGGCGGCGATGGCGGTGGTCTCGGTGTCGCGGTACTGGCGGGTCCAGCGCGCTACCTGCCGCGCGAAGTAGTCGCCGGCCTTGCCGTAGTCCGCCAGGCCGACGGTGGCCGGTTCCACCGCATGCAGCGCGGCCAGCACGCGGCCGGTTTCGGCGTACAACGCGGCGCGTTCGGCGGGCGCCAGGCCGGGTAGCGCGGGGTCCATGAAGACCCGGCCGCGGGCGTAGCCCATCAGGTAGAACGGCGTGCCGATGATGGCCGGATCGGCGCAGTAGTGCAGCATGGCCGGCACGGGCACGGCGGTGCCGGCCAGCGCGGCCATGACGCGGTATTCGCGGTCGATGGCGTGGGCGGACGGCAGCAGCGTGCCGGGCGGCTGCTTGCGCAGCACGCGCGCGCCGCTGGCGTCTTGCAGCAGGTAGGTCGGGTTGGACTGGCCGCCCGTCAGCGCCCGCGCGCGCAGGCCGTCGGCGCTGCCCAGGCCTTGCGCCGACAGGTAGGCGGCCAGCGCGGGCAACCATTCAGGGGCGGCGTTCGGCCCATGGTCGGGCGCGTTCATACCAGCGCCTTGCGCGGGGCGTCCGCGTCGTCCCAATGCCAGAACGCGTCGCCCTGGTCCATCAGGTAGCGCGCCAACACCATCTTGTGCACTTCGGAGGCGCCATCCACCAGCCGCGCCTGGCGCGCGTAACGGTAGATCCATTCCAGCGGTGTGTCCTTGGAATAGCCGCGCGCGCCGTTCAGCTGCAGGGCGGTGTCGACCACCTTGTGCAGGGTTTCCGACACAACGATCTTGGCCATGGAGATTTCCTTGCGCGCGAAGTCGCCCTGGTCCAGCCGCGCGGCGGCGCGCATGGTGAGCAGGCGGCCGATCTCGATCTGCATGGCGGCGTCGCCCAGCAGCCACTGCACGCCCTCGCGGTCGGCCAGCTTCTGGCCGAAGCTGCTGCGTTCGCCGACGTAGTCCACCGCCACCGCCATGGCGCGCCGCGCCAGGCCCAGCCAGCGCATGCAGTGCGTCAGGCGCGCGGGGCCCAGGCGGATCTGCGTCAGCTTGAGGCCGTCGCCCACGTCCATCAGGCGGTTCTCGTCGGGGATCTCCAGGCCGTCGAATTCCAGTTCGCAATGGCCGCCGTGTTCTTCGGGGCCCATGATGGGAATGCGGCGCACGATGCGCCAGCCGGGCTGGCCGGCGTCGAACAGAAAGGCCGACAGGCCCTTGCGCGTATCGTCCGAGGTGCGCGCGATCAGGATGAAGTGTTGCGCCGCGCCGGCGCCGGTGATGAACCACTTGCGGCCATGGATCAGCCATTTGTCGCCCTGGCGGGTGGCGGTGGTGCGCATCATCGATGGGTCCGAGCCGCTGCCCGGATTGGGTTCGGTCATGACGAAGGACGAGCGCACCTTGCCGTCGATGATGGGTTGCAGCCAGCGGTCCTGCTGGTCGGGCCGCGCCACCTGCGCCAGCACGCGCATGTTGCCGTCGTCGGGGGCGGCGGCGTTGAAGGCGGCCGGGCCGAAGATGGAACGGTTCATTTCTTCGTAGCAGGCGGCCAGGCCCACCATCGGCAGGCCCTGGCCGCCGCGCCGGCGCGGCATCTGCAAGGTCCACAGGCCGGCCTCGCGGGCCTTGGCGCGCACGCGGTCCAGCAGGGCTTCGTCGATGTTCTCGTGGGCGTCATAGTTGGCGCGGTCGGCTTCCAGCGGAATCAGCTCGCGGTCGACGAAGGCGCGCACGCGCTGGCGGTAGTCTTCCAGTTCAGGGGGCAGCGAAAAATCCATGGCGGGGTCTCCGGATGGGGATGCAGGTTCAGAGCGAGCTGATCAGGTGGCCGCCGTCCACGTCGATGACGGCGCCCGTCATGTAGCCCGAGGCGTCGGAGGCCAGCAGCAGCAAGGGGCCGTCCAGGTCTTGCGGCGTGCCCAGGCGGCGCTGCGGGATGCGTTTGACCAGGGCCTCGCCGGCGGGCGTGGCGAAGAAATCGCGATTGAGGTCGGTGCCGATGTAGCCGGGCGCCAGCGCGTTCACGCGGATGCCATGGCGCGCCCATTCCAGCGCCAGCGCGCGGGTCAGGTGCAGCAGGCCGGCCTTGGCGGCGGTGTAGGCGGCCACGTGCGAGGCCACGCGCTGGCCCAGGATCGAGGCGATGTTGATGATGGCGCCGGGCCGGCCGTGGCCGTGGAAGTGGCGCGCGGCGCATTGGGCCACGCGCCACGCGCCGTTCAGGTTGACGTCGATCAGGCCGGTCCATTCGTCCTCGCTGATCTCCAGCGCCGGGCGCGTCATGGCGATGCCGGCGTTGTTGACGACGATGTCCACCGGGCCCAGCGCCTGCTGCGCCTGCGCGAACGCGGCCTGCACGCTGTCGGGATGGGTGACGTCCATGCCCGCGACGCAGGCCTGGCCGCCACCGGCGCGGATCTCCTGCGCCAGCGCCTCGCCCAATTCGGTCCTGCGGCCGCACAAGGCCACGCGCGCGCCGGCCTCGGCCAGCCGCAGCGCGAAATGGCGGCCCAGGCCGCTGTAGGCGCCGGTGACCAGCGCGGTCTTGGACTTCAGGTCTTCAAACATCGGTGCGTCTCCTTTGTTTGCATACGGGCGGCATCAGGCCGCCTCGCGCGCGTTGGCGGGATGCAGTTCCACCAGCGCATCCACCGCCACCGCGCCTTGCCCCTCGGCGCCGACCATCACCGGGTTGATGTCGATCGACGCCAGCCGCGGACCGGCCGCCCGCGCGTATTCGCCCAACGCCACGGCCTGCCGCGCCAGCGCCTCGACGTCGGCTGGCGGATCGCCCCGTACCCCTTGCAGCAGCGCGCCGATGCGCAGGCCGCGCAGTTTCTCGACCACCTGCGCGGCATCGAACGGCGGCATCAGCACCGCCACGTCGCGCAGCGCCTCGACGTACTTGCCGCCGCTGCCGATCATGACAACCGGCCCCAGCACCGGATCGACGCGCGCGCCCAAGGCGCATTCGTGCAGGCCGCGGTGCATCCGCGCCACCAGCCAGGCGCCGTCGCGAACACCCAGCTTACCCAAGGTTTGGGCCTGATGGGAAAACGCCGCGCGCAGCGACGCGTCGTCGTCCAGGCCCAGCGCCACCAGTCCGTGCTCGGATTTGTGTGGCAATTGCGCCGAGCAGGCCTTCAAGGCCACCGGCGCGCCAATCCGGCGCCACGCGGCCACGGCCTCGTCGGCCGTGTGGCAGAGGGCATGTTCGATCACCGCCAGCCCGTTGCCGGCCAGCAGCGCAAGACTGGCCGCTTCGGACAGGAAGCCGCCGGCCGCCTCCGGCGCCGGATCGGCCGCCATGACGCCGTGCGATGCGGGGGCCCCGCCGTCGCGCTCGCGCAAGCGGCGCAGCCGCAACAGCGCCGACAGCGCATCCATCGCCTGGATCTCGTCGGCGTACACCGGCAGGCCGTGCGCGCGGAAGGTGGCCGCTACGTTGTCCTGCCAGGCCACCACCGCCACCGGCTTGGACGCCGCCCGCGCAAAATTGGCCGCATCCGTTGCGAACGAAGCGACGTCGTAGCCGCGCCCCGCCACCGGAATGTCCAGCAGGAACATGTCGGCCGCCGGGTCGCTGCCGATCACCGGCAGCACCTGGCCAAACAGGCCGTTGTTCGACAGCAGCGCGGCGGTGATGTCCACCGGGTTCACCGTGGTGGCATAGCCGGGTAGCCGGTCGGCCAGCGCCTGCTGGGTGGCATCGGCCAGCGGCGCGATCTCCAGGCCACGCTCGGCGGCGGCGTCCGAGGCCAGCACGCAGCTGGCGCCGGAGTTGCTGACCACCACCACGCGCGGCCCTTGCGGCAAGGGGGCGCGCAGGGCCAATTCGGCGTAGCGCACCAGTTCCTGCGGATCGCGCGCCCGCAGGATACCGTGGTGTTCGAAGAAGGCGTCGACGGCGCGGTCTTCGTTGGCCAGCGCGCCGGTATGCGAGGCGGCCGCGCGGGCGCCGGCCTCGGAGCGGCCCGACTTCACCACGATCAGCGGCACGCCGTGCACTCGCGCCAGCGCCGCCGCGTCGGCCAGCGGCCCGGCTTCGCGCAGCGATTCCAGGTACAGCAACACGCAGCCGACTTGCGGATCGCGCAGGGTCGCGCAGGCCAGCTCGGCCACCGACACGTCGGCCTCGTTGCCGGTGGCGTGCACATGGCGCACGCCGATGCCGCGCTGGCGCAGCAGGCCGTAGACCATAGCGCACATGCCGCCGCTCTGGCTGATGACCGCTACCGGCCCGTCGCCCGGCGCCACTTCCAGGAACATGGTGGAAAAGCTGGCGATGGCGCCGTTGCCGAAGTTGGCCAACCCTTGCGAGTTGGGGCCGACGATGCGCATGCCGGCGGCGCGGGCGCGCGCGGTCATCGCATCCTGCAGCGCGCGGCCGGCCTCGCCGGTTTCCGAGAAGCCGGCCGAGATGACGATGGCCGCCGCCACGCCCAGCGCGGCGCAGTCATCCACCGCCCGCACCGCCTGCTCGCCCGCCACCGCCACGATCGCCAGGTCCGGCGCCACCGGCAGCGCGGCCAGGCTGGGCCAGGCGCGCTCGCCCTGCACTTCGGCGCGTTGCGGGTTGATCGGGTACAGCGTGCCCGCATAGCCGTGGCGCCGCATGTAGTGGATGGGCCGGCCGCCGATCTTGTCCGGATTGTCGGAGGCGCCGACGATCGCGATCGAGGCCGGATCGAGCAGGCGCGCGAGGCCGGCGTCGCCGGTGGGTACAGAAGCCATGGAACTCCCCTGGATAGGATGAAGGCGGGCGCGCCGGGTCAGTTGACCGTGGCGCCGGAAGTCTTGACCACGCCGGCCCATTTCTTGACCTCGCTATCGAGGAAGCGCGCCGTGTCGGTGGGTGTCTTCCATTGCGAGGCAAAGCCCTGGGCCGCGAATTTCTGCTGGATGTCGGGGCGGCCCAGTACGTTCTGCAAGGCGCTGCTCAGGCGTTGCACCACCGCGGCCGGCGTGCCGGCGGGCGCCAGCAGCCCGTTCCAGGCGGTGGCTTCGTAGCCGGGCAGCCCGGCCTCGGCCACGGTGGGCACATCGGGCGCGGCCGGCGAGCGGCTGGCGCCGGTCACGGCCAGCGCCTTGAGCTTGCCGCCCTTGACGTAGGGCATCGACGACAGCATGGTGTCGAACATGACATCGGCCTGGCCGCCCATGACGTCGGTCAGCGCCGGTGCGCTGCCGCGATATGGCACGTGCACCATGCGCACGCCGGCCATGGCGTCGAACAGTTCCGCCGCCAGGTGCGTGGACTGGCCATTGCCCGATGAGGCGAAGGTCAGTTTGCCCGGCGTCGATTTGGCCAGCGCGATCAACTCGCCCACGTTGGCGGCCGGCAAGTCCGGCCGCGCCACGATCACCAGCGGGCCGGCGGTCAGCAGCGACACCGGCGCGAAGCTTTTGCGGGTGTCGTAGTTCAGGTTCTTGAACAGCGACATGTTGATGGCGTGGGCCGTCGTCGCCAGCAGCAGCGTATAGCCGTCGGGCGTGGCCTTGGCCACCATGTCGGCGCCGATGTTGCCGCCGGCGCCGGAACGGTTGTCGACGATGATGGTCTGCTTCAGTTCTTCGCCCAGGCCCTGCGCGACCACGCGGGCCACGATATCGGTGGGGCCGCCCGGCGGGTACGGCACCACCAGGGTGATGGGTTTGGCGGGCCAGTCCTGGGCGGCCGAGGCGGCGGCTGCCACCAGGGAAAGCGCGGCCAGGGCCGTGCGGCATGCTGCGATTGCGCGCATGATTGTCTCCTCCGTCGTGCGGATAGGTTGTTCTGCTTTGGGATGGTGTTGCCGGCGGCGCTTCAAGGCGGCCGGCGCGCCTCGAAACCGAGCAGTGCGCGGCCGTCGATCGTGATCGCGCGGCCCTGGACCTGTTGGCCGATGGCGATGCCGGCGTCGGCATGGCCCATCAGCACCGCGCCCTCTTGCAGGCGCACCAGCACCAGCACATACGGCACGTGCGCGCGCCAGAAGGCGTCGGGCGCGCGGTGGATCTCGGTGCGCGCCAGCACTTGGCCAACGCCGCCGCTGCGCTGCCATGCCAGGTTGGCGCCGCCGCAATGGGCGCAGGCGTAGGGGCGCAGGGCCCACCAGGCGCCGCAGTCTTCGCAGCGCTGCAGGTCGAGCGGGTCATGTGGCGTCATCGTCCGGTCTCCGCTTGCAGCACCAGGCTGACGTGGGCGGACAGCACGCCGCCGTCCGCATGCACCAGCGCGCAGCGCGGCGCACCGCGCTGCCGCGCGCCCGCCTGTCCCGCCAGTTGCGTCCAGGCCTCGGCCACGTGCGCCATGCCGCCCGCCACGCCGGAATGCCCGAACGACAGCAGGCCTCCGTGCGTATTCAGCGGCAGCGGCCCGGCCGCATCGAAGTGGCCGCGGCGCGCGCGTCCGCCCGCGCCGCCGCGCGGCGCGAAGCCCAGTTCTTCCAGCAGCATGGCCAGCGTGATGGTGAAGGAATCGTAGATGCCCAGGTAGTCGACCTGGGCCTGGCCGATGCCGGCGTCGGCATAGGCCAACTTGAGCGCGCGCGCTGCGCCGGTGTCGAGGATGTCGCGCAGCGCCGACAGGTGCTGGTGGCGGTGCGCCTGCCCGGCGCCGCTGATGCGCACCGGCCCTTCGTCGGCGCCGACCACCAGCGCCACCGCGCCGTCCGAGATCGGGCAGCAGTCCAGCAGGTGCAGCGGCGTGGCAATGGGCCGCGAGGCCAGCACCTGGCCCACACTGATGGCTTCGTTCAAATGCGCATGCGGGTGGCTGGCGGCGTGGCGCCGCATCAGCGCGGCGAATTCGGCCAGGTCTTCGCGCCGGGTGCCGGTCTGGTGCATGTAGGCGCTGGCCAGCAGCGCGTAGTAGGCCGGCACCGACGCGCCGTTGGGCACTTCGGTGTCGGCTTCGCCGACCTGCGCCAGCGTCTGGATCGAGGCATCGACGGCCTGCCCGGTCAGGCGGTTCTCGCCGGCCACCACCAGCACCCGGCGGCAGCGGCCGGCCCGCACCAGTTCGCGCGCCAGCATCGCCATGGCCGCGCCGGTGGCGCCGCCCATCTGCATGCCGTGGGCGTAGTGCGGGTCCAGGCCCAGCTTTTCGCTGAGCAGCGTGGCCAGCATCAGGTGCGGGAAGGTGGTGGCGTAGCCGCACAGCACGCCGTCGATATCGGCGCGCCGCAGGCCGGCCTGCGCCAGCGCGGCGTTGGCGGCCTCGGCCATCAGGTCCAGGGCCGAGCGGCCTTCGTGGCGGCCGAAGCGCGTGGTGGCCGCGGCCAGCAGGTAGGCGTGCTGAATATCAGGCATGGGGCATCCAGGCGCGTTCGATGGCGCGGGCTTCGGCGGCCAGCGCCTGGGCCAGTTCCTGTTCGCGCGATTCGACACGTTCGCTCAGGGCCGCCACGCTGAGCGCGGCGATGGCGCGGCCGCTGGGGCCGCGCACGGCCACGCCCAGGCCGCCCATCTTATCCACCACCACGTCCAGCAGCATGGCATGGCCGAGCTTGCGGGCGCGCGCCGTCATCTGTTCCAGCAGGCGCACGGAATAGCGCGGGTAGCGTTCCTGCAACCGCTGGCGCACCGGCGGCAGCACCGCCTGTGTTTCGTTCTCGTCCATGGCGGCCAGCAGCGCCAGGCTGCCGGCGCCGATGCCGAGCGGTCGGCGGCTGCCGACCTCCAGGTAGTTGGCGCGGATCGGATAGTCGCCGAAGCACAGATCCAGGCAGACGGACTCCCAGCCGGTGGGTATCGACAGGATCACCGTGTCGCCGAACTTGCGCGCCAGGCGGATCAGCGCCGGCCGCGCCAGGGCGCGCAGATCGAGGCCGTCGACCATGGCGTGATGCATGGCGTAGACCTGCGGACCGAGCATGTAATGCTTGCTGACCGGGTCTCGCTCCACGAAATCCTCGGCCTCCAGGTCCTTCAGGATACGCAGCGCCGTGGACACGTCCAGCTGCGCCGCGTGGGCGATGTCGGTCAGGCGCTGGACGCGCCGGTTCGACAGGCTGGCGAGAACGCGGCAGACCTTTTTCGTCGCAGAAACAAGGCTTGTATCCGGTGAAGACATGGCAGCGGCAGGACCCGATGGCTGAACATGGTCACAAGATAGGCAGGGCCGCGGCAGGGGTAAAGTTGCGTTGCAACAAAATTTCGCCCAGCAACAATCGCGGTTTGCCGGGGGATGCGGCCGGGGTCAGGCCGGCTCGGTTTCGGGATGCAGCGAACGCAGCTTGCGCAGCTCCGGGAACCAGCGCATCCACAACCCCGCCACCGCGATGGTGCCGACGCCGCCGATCACCACCGCCGGCACCGCGCCGAACAGCGCCGCCATCACGCCGGACTCGAATTCCCCCAGCTGGTTCGAGGCGCCGACGAACAGCGTGTTGACCGCGCTGACGCGGCCCAGCATGTGGTCGGGGGTGTTGAGCTGCACCAGCGACGAGCGCACCACCACGCTGATGGCATCGGCCGCGCCCAGCACCACCAGCGCGCCTACCGACAGCGGGATCGAGGTGGATAAGCCGAACACCGTGGTGGCCAGGCCGAACAGGATCAGCGCGCCGAACAGCAGGCGGCCGACGTGCTCGCCCAGGCTCAGGCGCGCCAGCGTCAGCGACATCAGCATGGCGCCGCAGGCCGGCGCGGCGCGCAGCGCGCCCAGCGCCCAGGGGCCGGCGTGCAGGATGTCCTTGGCGAAGATCGGCAGCAGCGCGGTGGCCCCGCCCAGCAGCACCGCGAACAGGTCCAGCGACAGGGTGCCCAGCAGGATGCGGCGCTGGAAGATGAAGGTGATGCCGGCGAACAGCGTGCGCCAGGTCGTGGGTTCCCTGCGCGGGAGGGCGCGCTCGATCGACATGCTGGCGATGCAGGCAAAGCCGCACAGGTACAGCGCCGCCGCCACGCAGTAGATCCAGCCGGCCCCCAGCCCGTAGCCGACGCCGCCCAGCGCCGGGCCGGCGATCTGGGCGATCTGGCCGCCGGACGAGGACAGCGCGGTGGCGCGCGGCAGCCATTCGCGCGGCACGATGGCCGGAATCAGGGTGGTCAGCGTGGGCGCCTCGAAAGCGCGGGCCGCGCTCATGATGATGAGGGTGGCGTAGATCAGCGTCTTGCCGCCGACGCCATGCAGCGCGGCGACGGCCAGCAGCAGCGTGGCCAGCGCTTCGATCGCCATGCAGACGGCGACGATCTTGCGGCGGTCGTAGCGGTCGGCGACGTGGCCCACCACCAGCGTCAGCGCCGCCATCGGCAGGAACTGCGCCAGGCCGATCAGGCCCAGGTCGAGCGCGCTGCCCGACAGCGCGTAGATCTGCCAGCCCACCGCCACCGAGACGATCTGGAAGGCCAGCGAGGCGCCGATGCGCGCGAACAGGAAGTGCAGGAAGGCGGCACGGTGAAGCGGACTGGGCGAGTCGGGGGCGGGCATCGGGGCGGAACGCGCGGCAGGCGCGCGGATGGCGCCGGAATGCGCATTCTATAAACAGCCGGCTGACGCCAAACTAAAGCGCCCGCCGGCCGTGGGGTCTTGCGCGCCGCCCGGGGCGGCCGGCTTCAGGCGCCGATCGCCACCAGTTCGGCGCCTTCGGCCACCTGATCGCCGACCGCGTAGAACAGTTCCTCGACCTTGCCGTCGGCCGGCGCCGAGATGGTGTGCTCCATCTTCATGGCCTCCATCACCAGCAGCGGCTGGCCCTTGGTGACGCCGTCGCCGGCCTTGACGGCGATGGAGATGATCTTGCCCGGCATGGGCGCGGTCAGGCCGCCGCCATGGTCGCCCTGGGTGTCCTGGGCGTGCGCCAGCGGGTCGTACAGGTCCAGCACGCGTGCGCCGCCGTCGCCGAAGACGTGCGCCTTGTCGGCATGCAGCACCACGGTGCCGGCGCGCTCGCGGCCGTCCAGGGTGATGCGCAGCACGCGCGCCGGGCCGTGCTTGTCTTCGGCGCGCCAGGCGAAGGGCTGGGCGCCGTTGCCGCTGTCCAGTGTCCAGTCGGCGCCCTGGCGCGCGACGGTGACGTGGCGCGTCTCGCCGTTGTCGATCCATTGCAGTTGGCGCTGGTAGCGGCCGCCGAGGCGCCAGCCGTCGCGCGCGGCCCACGGATCGGCCGGGGCGGCGGCGGCATGCGGCGCCGATTGCGCCTGGCCCTGGCTGGCCAGCACGGCGGCCGTGGCCAGCGCCAGCGTGGCGGCGTCGGCCGGCGCCGGCTCGGGCAGCAGGGTCGCGCGCTGGCGTTCGATCAGTCCAGTGTCGAGGTCCGCGGCGGCGAAGGCGCTGTCGCGCATCAGGCGCGCCAGGAAGGCGACGTTGGTCTGCACTCCCACCGCCTGGGTCTGCGCCAGCGCCTGCAGCATGCGGGCGCGGGCCTGGTCGCGGTCGGCCCCGTGCACGATCAGTTTGGCGATCATCGGGTCGTAGAACGGCGTGATGGTGTCGCCCGTGCGTACTCCGCCATCGACACGGATGTCGCCGTTGGCGAAGGCGACGTGGGCCGGCAGGCCCAGGTAGGCCAGCGTACCGATGGACGGCAGGAAGCCCTTCTCGGGGTTCTCGGCGTAGATGCGGGCCTCGATGGCGTGGCCGTGGATGCGCAGGTCTTCCTGGCGCGCCGGCAGCGGCTGGCCGGCGGCCACGCGCAGCTGCCATTCGACCAGGTCGTGGCCGGTAATCATCTCGGTGACCGGGTGCTCGACCTGCAGGCGCGTGTTCATTTCCATGAAGTAGAAGCGGCCGTCGGGTTCGGCGATGAATTCCACCGTGCCGGCGCCCACGTACCCCACGGCGCGCGCCGCGGCCACCGCCGCCTCGCCCATGGCGCGGCGGCGTTCCTCGGTCATGCCGGGGGCGGGCGCTTCCTCGATCACCTTCTGGTGGCGGCGCTGCACCGAGCAGTCGCGCTCGAACAGGTAGACGCAGTTGCCGTGGGAGTCGGCGAACACCTGGATCTCGATGTGGCGGGGCTTCTGCAGGTAGCGTTCGATCAGCACGCGCTCATCGCCGAAGCTGGAGGCGGCTTCGCGCTGGCACGAGGCCAGCGCGTCCAGGAAGGCGCCGGACGATTCGACCACGCGCATGCCCTTGCCGCCGCCGCCGGCGCTGGCCTTGATCAGCACCGGGTAGCCGATGGCGTCGGCCTGTTCCTTGAGGAATTGCGGGTCCTGGTTGTCGCCGTGATAGCCAGGCACCAGCGGCACGCCGGCTTTTTCCATCAGCGACTTGGCGGCGGACTTGCTGCCCATGGCGGCGATGGCCGAGGCAGGCGGGCCGACGAAGGCGATGCCGGCCTGTTCGGCGGCTTCGGCGAAGGCTTCGTTTTCCGACAGGAAGCCGTAGCCGGGGTGGATGGCGCCGGCGCCGGTATCGCGCGCGGCCTGCAGGATGGCGTCGGCGCGCAGATAGCTGGCGCGCGGCTCGGCGCCGCCGATGTGCACGGCGAGATCGCAGGCGGCGACGTGGCGGGCGTTGGCGTCGGCGTCGGAATAGACGGCGACGGTGCGGATGCCCAGGCGGCGGGCGGTGGCGGCGACGCGGCAGGCGATTTCGCCGCGGTTGGCAATCAGCAGGGTATCGAACATGGCGTTATCCAGACTGGGATGATTCGTGGGCCGAAATGGAGCGCGCAGCGCGCTCTACATCCGGAAGACGCCGAAGCGCGTGTCTTCGATCGGCGCATTCAGCGCCGCCGACAGCGCCAGCCCCAGCACGCGGCGCGTGTCGGCCGGCGCGATGATGCCGTCGTCCCACAGCCGCGCGGTGGCGTAGTACGGATGGCCCTCGCGTTCGTACTGCTCGCGGATCGGCGCCTTGAAGGCGTCTTCCTCGGCCGCCGACCACTGGCCGCCGCGCGCCTCGATGCCGTCGCGCTTGACCGTGGCCAGCACGCTGGCGGCCTGCTCGCCGCCCATGACCGAGATGCGCGCATTCGGCCACATGAACAGCAGGCGCGGGGAATAGGCGCGGCCGCACATGCCATAGTTGCCGGCGCCGAACGAGCCGCCGATCAGCACGGTGAACTTGGGCACGTTGGCGGTGGCCACCGCGGTGACCATCTTGGCGCCGTGGCGCGCGATGCCTTCGTTTTCGTACTTGCGGCCGACCATGAAGCCGGTGATGTTCTGCAGGAACACCAGCGGGATCTTGCGCTGCGCGCACAGCTCGATGAAGTGCGCGCCCTTCTGCGCCGATTCCGAGAACAGGATGCCGTTGTTGGCGACGATGCCCACCGGCATGCCGTGGATGTGGGCAAAGCCGGTCACCAGCGTCGGGCCGAAGCGCGCCTTGAATTCGTCGAACTCGGAGCCGTCGACGATGCGGGCGATGACCTCGCGCACGTCATACGGCTTGCGCGTGTCGGCGGGGATGATGCCGTTCAGTTCGGCCGGGTCGTAGCGCGGCTCGCGCACCGGCACGGTGGCCAGCGGCGCGGGTTTCTTGCGGTTCAGGCGCGCCACGGCGCCGCGCGCCAGTTGCAGCGCGTGCATGTCGTTGGCGGCCAGGTGGTCGGCCACGCCCGACAGGCGCGTGTGCACGTCGCCGCCGCCCAGGTCCTCGGCGCTGACTTCCTCGCCAGTGGCGGCCTTCACCAGCGGCGGGCCGCCCAGGAAGATGGTGCCCTGGTTCTTGACGATGATGGACTCGTCGCTCATGGCGGGCACGTAGGCGCCGCCGGCAGTGCACGAGCCCATCACCACCGCGATCTGCGCGATGCCCTGCGCCGACATCTGCGCCTGGTTGTAGAAGATGCGGCCGAAATGGTCGCGGTCGGGAAAGACCTCGTCCTGTTGCGGCAGGTTGGCGCCGCCGGAGTCGACCAGGTAGACGCACGGCAGCCGGTTTTGCGCCGCGATCTCCTGCGCCCGCAGGTGCTTCTTGACCGTCATCGGGTAGTAGGTGCCGCCCTTGACGGTGGCGTCGTTGCAGACGATCACGCATTCGGTGCCGGCGATGCGGCCGATGCCGGTGATGACGCCCGCGCCCGGCGCATCGCCGTCGTACATGCCGTGCGCCGCCATCGGCGACAGCTCCAGGAACGGCGAACCCGGATCAATCAGTTGCTCGACGCGGTCGCGCGGCAGCAGCTTGCCGCGCGCCACGTGCTTGGCGCGCGAGGATTCGCTGCCGCCCAGCGCGGTCTGCGCCAGTTGCCGGCTCAGGTCGTCCAGCTGCGCCTGCATGGCGCGCGCGTTGTCGGTGTAGTCCTGCGACCGCGGATTGATGCGGGATTCGATGATGGGCATGGGGTACCACCCGTCCTGCTGATTGGGATGTTGAAGGCGCTCGGGGTCGAGCGGTTTGTCTCGCTGCCCGCTGAACCGGGCATTCTTGTCATTGATGCGGGTTTTCGATCCAGATTTCGTTGCGCCTTTCCGGCAAGGCCCGCGACCGACCCGTCGCGTACTTCGCCAAACCAGAAAGGCGCAGCGGAATCCGACGCGGGAAACGGGCAAGGCCCGCTTCCCGCATACAGCCTTAGATCATCTCGATCGCCATGGCCACGGCTTCGCCGCCGCCGATGCACAGCGTGGCCACGCCGCGCTTGCCGCCGGTCTTGCGCAGCGCGCCGATCAGCGTGGTCATCAGGCGCGCGCCGGAGGCGCCGATCGGGTGGCCCAGGGCGGTGGCGCCGCCGTGGATGTTGACCTTGTCATGCGGCAGCTTGAAGTCGGTCATGGCGGCCATGGTGACCACCGCGAAGGCTTCGTTGATCTCGTACAGGTCCACGTCCTCGGCCTTCCAGCCGGTCTTGGCGAACAGGTTCTTGAGCGCGCCGACCGGCGCGGTGGTGAACCAGCTCGGTTCCTGCGAATGCTGGCTGTGCGCCACGATGCGGGCCAGCGGCTTGACGCCGAGCTTCTCGGCGGTGGACGCGCGCATCAGCACCATGGCGGCGGCGCCGTCGGAGATCGACGACGAGTTGGCGGCGGTGACGGTGCCGTCCTTCTTGAACGCCGGCTTGAGGGTGGGGATCTTTTCCGGCATGGCCTTGGTGGGGGCCTCGTCGATGTCGACCACGGTGTCGCCCTTGCGGCCGGCCACCGTGACCGGGGTGATTTCCCACTTGAAGCTGCCATCTTCGGTGGCGGCGCGGGCGCGGCGCAGCGATTCCAGCGAGAACGCGTCCTGCTGTTCGCGGGTGAACGAATACTTGGCGGCGCAATCCTCGGCGAACACGCCCATGGCCTTGCCCTTGTCGTAGGCGTCTTCCAGGCCGTCCAGGGCCATGTGGTCATAGATGGTGCTGTGGCCGTAGCGGTAGCCCTGGCGGCCCTTGAGCATCAGGTAGGGGGCGTTGCTCATGCTTTCCTGGCCGCCGGCGACGATGACGTTGGCCGACCCCGCGGCCAGCAGGTCATGGCCGAACATGGCGGCCTTCAGGCCCGAGCCGCACACCTTGTGGATGGTGGTGCACGCCACGCCCAGCGGCAGGCCGGCGCCGAGCGCGGCCTGGCGCGCCGGGGCCTGGCCCTGGCCGGCCTGCAGCACGTTGCCCATGATGACTTCTTCGATCTGCTCCGGCTTGAGGCCGGCGCGTTCGACGGCCGCCTTGATGGCGACCGAGCCCAGTTCGTGCGCGGCCAGGCCGGACAGGCTGCCGAGCATGCCGCCCATGGGCGTGCGGGCGACGGAAACGATAACGATGGGATCTGACATGACTAGCTCCTGTGAGGATCGGGACAGCGTCTTTTACGAGGCCGCGGCGGCAATGGCCGGGCGCAGGCGCCTGTCTGTATCGTAAGGGAAAAATTCTTCAATTCGGCCTTGCGCCACCTGGTCGCGACAGGCCTGCCACCATTCCGGTTCCAGCAGGTCGGCATGGTGGCGCAGGAAGGCGGCGCGCACGCGCGCATCGCCCAGCAGGAAACGGCCGAATTCCTCGGGGAAGACGTCGTTGGGCCCGACGGCGTACCAGGGTTCCGACGCCATTTCGGCTTCTTCATTGGGGGCCGGCGGGATCCGTCTGAAATTCATTTCGGTCATGCGCTGGATTTCGTCGTAGTCGTAGAACACCACCCGGCCCAGCCGCGTCACGCCGAAGTTCTTGTAGAGCATGTCGCCCGGGAAGATGTTGGCCGTGGCCAGTTGGCGGATGGCATCGCCGTACTCGCGCACGGCCGGTTCCAGCAGCGCGTCGGGCGCCTGGCTCAGGTACAGGTTCAGCGGCGTCATGCGCCGTTCGATGTAGACGTGGCGGATGACCACCGTGTCCCCGGTTTCCTCGATCAGGCTCGGCACCAGGCGCCGCAGTTCCGCCAGCAATGGCGGCGCGAACCGGGCGCGCGGCAGCGCCACCTGCGAATACTCCCAGGTATCGGCCATGCGGCCGACGCGGTCGTGCAGCTTGACCATCTGGTACTTGCGCCGCACCGTGGCGTGGTCCATGCCGTCTTTGTCGATATGGTCCTTGATCAGCTTGAACACATAGGGGTAGGACGGCAGCGTGAACACGCACATCACCATGCCCTTGATCCCCGGCGCGATGTCGAAGGCGTCGCGCGAATGCGCCAGGTGGTGCAGGAAGTCGCGGTAGAACAGCGTCTTGCCCTGCTTCTGCAGGCCGATCATGGTGTACAGCTCGGCCTTGGGCTTGCGCGGCAACAGGCTGGCCAGGAAGTTGACCACCGCGGCCGGCGTTTCCATGTCCACCAGGAAATACGCCCGCGTGAAGCTGAACAGCGTGCTCAGGTCGTCGGCGCCCAGCAGCAGCGCATCGAGCCGCACCTGTCCGGCCGGATTGCGCATCAGCGCCACGGCAAAGGGGTAGACGGTGCCCTGGTTGATCAGGCGGCCGACGATGTAGGCGCCCTTGTTGCGAAAGAACAGCGAACCCAGCGCATGCACCTGGCAGTCGCTGGCGATGCGCCGGCCGACGTGGCGCGGCAGCTGCTGGCGCAGTTGCCGGACCGCGGCGCGCGCCAGCAGGCGGGTATCGCGCGGCAGGTCTTCGAACGGCAGCGCCAGGCCGAAATCGGCCACCATGCGGATCAGGCTCTTGTGCAGGCCTTCGGTCACCGGGTAGTAGACGCGGTAGGACGGCACGCGGCTGTCCAGGTAGTCGGTGGCCACGGCCGGCCGCACGAACAGGAAGTCGTTGTGGAAATAATCGCGGTGCAGCAGCCGGCACGACACCGAATTGAAGAAGGTCTCGGCGCATTCCGGCTGGCGGTGTTCGGCCAGCAGGCCCACGAATTCCTGCTTGATCTGCTGCCAGTAGGCGGTCTGGGTTGCGGTCAGCGCGGGGCTGGCCGCGCCGTTGCCGCCCTCGGCGCCGGGAACGCCGACAGCGCCCTCGGGCCGGCCGCGCAGCACGCCTTCGAGCTGGCTGGCGCATTCGCGCACGCGCATGTCGTAATACTCGATGCGTTCGCGCGACAGGTGCTGGATGCCGTGCCAGTCGCCGGATTCGAACAGCGCCTTGGCACGCTGCGCGCTGTAGCGGAACAGGGCGTAGTGGCGGTCGAAGCCGGCCAGGATGCGGCGCGCGACGTCCAGCGGCGAGGGGCCCTGGACGGGCGCCTGCTCGATATGCTGGACGTCGGACGTGCGGATCATGGCCAGGCCGCTCAGAGGGTCTCGGCGAACAGTTCGCGGCCGATCAGCATGCGGCGGATCTCGCTGGTGCCGGCGCCGATTTCATACAGCTTGGCATCGCGCCACAGGCGGCCCACCGGGTACTCGTTGATGTAGCCGTTGCCGCCCAGGATCTGCACGCCTTCGCCGGCCATCCAGGTGGCCTTCTCGGCGGTGTAGAGGATCAGCGCGGCGCAGTCCTTGCGCACCTGGCGCACGTGTTCGGCGCCGAGGCGGTCGAGGTTCTTGCCGACCTGGTAGCAGAAGGCGCGGCTGGCCTGCAGCGTGGTGTACAGGTCGGCCACTTTGCCCTGGATCAGCTGGAATTCGCCGATGGCCTGGCCGAACTGCTTGCGGTCGTGGATGTACGGCACCACCACGTCCATGACGGCCTGCATGATGCCGACCGGGCCGCCGGACAGCACGGCGCGTTCGTAGTCCAGGCCGCTCATCAGCACCTTGACGCCGCCGTTGACCTGACCCAGCACGTTTTCCTCGGGGATCTCGCAATCCTGGAACACCAGTTCACCGGTGTGGCTGCCGCGCATGCCGAGCTTGTCCAGCTTTTGCGCCACCGAGAAACCCTTGAAGCTCTTTTCCACCAGGAAGGCGGTGATGCCGCGCTGGTGCGCCTCGGGGTCGGTCTTGGCGTAGACCACCAGGGTGTCGGCGTCGGGGCCGTTGGTGATCCACATCTTGGTGCCGTTGAGCACGTAGCGGTCGCCCTTCTTGTCGGCGCGCAGCTTCATGCTGACCACGTCCGAGCCGGCGCCCGGTTCGCTCATGGCCAGCGCGCCCACGTGCTCGCCGGAGATCAGCTTGGGCAGGTACTTGGCCTTCTGCGCCGGGGTGCCGTTGCGGTTGATCTGGTTGACGCACAGGTTGGAGTGCGCGCCATAGGACAGGCCGATGGACGCGCTGGCGCGGGAGATTTCCTCCATCGCCACCATGTGGGCCAGGTAGCCCATGTTGGCGCCGCCATATTCTTCGCTGGCCGTCATGCCCAGCACGCCCAGGTCGCCGAACTTGCGCCACAGGTCCATGGGGAACTGGTCGCTGCGGTCGACTTCGGCGGCGCGCGGCGCGATCTCGGCCTGCGCGAAAGTGCGCACGGCGTCGCGCAGCATGTCCAGGTCTTCGCCCAGATCGAAGTTCAGGCCAGGAAGGTTCATCGCTGTCTCCGTGATAGTAGGTGCTTACATTCTTATGGGCGCAAGGAGCCGCGCCGGATCTTGCCGCGTGGCCCATGATGCGCCGATCGGCGATGGCTACGCAATGATGCAGCGCAAATATTACGTTTACGTAAACGTAAATAAGAGTCGGGTTTTCCCTAGGCAAATGTTTGCGCCCCGGGGAATGGCCGTGGGTACGATGCCCTCCCGGTCCTTGACACTTGAGATGCGGGACGGAGTAAGGGGTGTCCGACCTGGCCAATCTCGACGATATGGTGGCGCTGCGGCGCGGCCTGCATGCCCCTCCCGAGCTCTGCTACGAAGAGCACCGCGCCGGCACAAGGGGGGGTAGCCGACGCGCTGCGCGGCGAGGGCGGGCCGGTTGCGCCAGGCGAATCGGGCGGGGTGTCGGGAGGGGCGTCTCCCTGTTATCCGCGGCAACGGCGTCAGGCGGCTTTGGGCCCGAACATGATCACCAGCATCCCCGCCAGGCACAGCCCCATGCCGACATAGTCGCTGACGCTGGGCCGCACGCCATCGACGGCCCACAGCCACAGCAAGGCCATGCCGATGTACACGCCGCCATAGGCCGCGTACACGCGCCCGGACGCGGTCGGATGCAGCGTCAACAGCCAGGCGAACAGCGCCAGGCTGACGGCGGCTGGCGCCAGCAGCCAGATGGAATGGCCGCGGCGCAGCCACAGGTACGGCAGATAGCAGCCGACGATCTCGGCCAGCGCGGTCAGGACGAACAGCGCAAGCGTTTGCAGCATGGCCATGGAACGGCCTCAGGACTGCTGCGCCGCCAGCAGCTCGCGGCACTGGCGTTCCTGCACGGCGATCTCCTGCAGCGTATCTTCGATGTCGCGGCGCTGCTGTTCCAGCGTGGCGCGGTGCTGGGCCAGCACCGCCAGATACTGGCGCAACTGCACCTCGGTGTCGCCGGGGCCGTCGTACATGTCGATCAGCGTCAGGATCTCCGACAACTGCAGCCCCAGGCGCTTGCCGCGCAGGGCCAGCTTCAGGCGCGTGCGGTCGCGCGGCCCGAAGATGCGGTTGCGGCCCTCGCGCGCCGGGCTCACGATCCCCTGGTCTTCATAGAAGCGGATCGTGCGGGGCGTGACGTCGAACTCGCGGGCGAGCTCGGAGATGGTCCAGGTTGACGGGGACATGCGACGTGTGGCAGTTTACGTAAACGTAAATTATGATGACTTGACGCGATCGTCAAGCGTGGAGAGCGAGGCAATGAACCCCAACGAACAGAAGCTGCAGTATCCCTTCGCTGATTTCCAGCCCGAAGCCGGCCGCGCCCATGAGGTGGCCGAGGGCGTGAAATGGATCCGCATGCCGCTGCCGTTCGCGCTGGATCATATCAATCTCTGGCTGTTGCGTGACCGCATCGACGGCCGCGACGGCTGGACCATTGTCGATTGCGGCATCTCGCGCGACGAGGTCAAGACGCTATGGGAGCAGGTGTTCGAGAACGAACTGGAAGGCCTGCCGGTGCTGCGCGTCATCGTCACCCACATGCACCCCGACCACATCGGCCTGGCCTACTGGCTGTGCGAACGCTGGGACGCGCGGCTGTGGATGACCATGACGGACTTCATGGTCGCATCGCTATGGTCGTCACGCCGCAACGATGCAGGCGCCGGCCCTGGCGGCCAGTCGGCCGTGGACCACTTTGCCCGCCACGGCTTGACCGACCCGGATGCGCAGGAACAGATCCGCCAGCGCGCCAACTATTTCCCCAACCTGGTGCCGGCGGTGCCCGCGCGTTACACGCGCATCATGCATGGCGACCCGGTGCGCATCGGCGCGCACGACTGGCGCGTCATCGTCGGCTACGGCCACGCGCCCGAGCACGCCTCGCTGCATTCACCCGACCTGGGCGTGCTGATTTCCGGTGACATGGTGCTGCCGCGCATCTCCACCAACGTCAGCGTGTTCGACTACGAACCCGACGCCAATCCGCTGCCGTTGTACCTGCGCTCGCTCGACCGCTACGCCGACGTGCCGCGCGACACCCTGGTGCTGCCGTCGCACGGCCGGCCGTTCAAGGGCCTGCACGAGCGCATCGCGCAGCAGCACGAACACCACCGCGACCGCCTGGCCGAGGTGCTGGAGGCCTGTAAGGCCGGTCCGCAATCGACCTCGGACATCGTGCCGGTGCTGTTCAAGCGCAAGCTCGACCTGCATCAACTCACCTTCGCCATGGGCGAGGCGCTGGCGCATCTGCATGCGCTGTACTTCGAGGGCAAGCTGACGCGCAGCGAAGGCGCGGACGGCATCGTCCGCTTCAAGGCGGCCTGAGGCCGCTTCAGCGCGTGGCCGTCGCCAGCCGCACGGCCAGACCCACGAACACCAGCGCCGCGATCCGGTTGAGCCAGCGCTTGGCCGTGACCGAGCGCTGCAGCAGTTCGCCGAACGCGCCCGAGAAAAAGGCGATGGCGCCGAACACCAGCAGCGTGGCCAGCATGAACACCGCGCCCAGCTGCACCGTCTGCCAGCCCACCGGCCCCAGCTTGGGCGAGGTGAATTGCGGCAGGAAGGCGAAGAAAAACAGCAGCACCTTGGGATTGGTCAGGTTCATGACGATGCCGCGGCGATACAGGGCCGACGGCTTCAGCGGCTCGGGCCGGGGGCCGTCCTCGGCGTGCACCGGCGCCCGCAGGATCTGCCACGCCAGGTAGGCTAGATACGCCGCGCCGATCAGCTTGAGCAGCGTGAAGGCCAGCGGCGAGGCGGCGAACACCGCGGCCAGCCCCAGCGCCACGGCGGCCGTGTGGCCCAGCAGGCCGGTGCACAGCCCCAGCACCACGAACAGCCCGGCCTTGCGGCCCCAGATGGCCGATTGCATCAGCACGAACAGGTTGTCGGGCCCGGGTGTGAGGGCCAGCAATACGGCAATGCCGAAGAACGCGATCAGGGCGTCGAGAGGTAGCATGGGGTCTCGCCAGAGTCGGGCGGCGCCTTGCGCGCCGGCAATCAAGTGGCATCATACGAGGAAACCAAGGAGACACCATGCCCGCCGTACCGCAAGCGCCCGCCGCGCGCCCCGACGCCGCGCTCGAAGACTGGCTGCGCGCGCGTCACAGTTGCCGCGCCTTCCTGCCCGAGCCGGTGCCGCGCGCCACCATCGAACGCATCCTGACGCTGGCGCAGCGCACCGCGTCCTGGTGCAACTGCCAGCCGTGGCAGGTGACGGTGGTGTCGGGCGACGGCGCGCGGCGCCTGAGCCGGGCCCTGGTGCAACGCGCCGCGCAGGCCGGTTTCACCCCCGATTTCCCGTTCCCGCGCGAGTACCAGGGCGACTACCTGGCACGGCGTCGCGAATCCGGCTTCCAGCTGTACGGCGCGGTGGGCGTGGCGCGCGGCGACCGCGAGGCCTACCGCCGCCAGGAGCTGCGCAACTTCCAGTTGTTCGACGCGCCGCACGTGGCCATCATCACCACGGACGAAGCGCTGGGCGAATACGGCGCCATCGATTGCGGCGGCTATGTCGCCAATTTCCTGCTGGCGGCGCAGGCCAACGGCGTAGCCACGGTGGCCCAGGCCTCGCTGGCGATGTATCCCGAAGTGCTGCGCGAGCAGCTGGGCATCGGCGCCGAGCGCCGCGTGGTCTGCGCGATCTCGTTCGGCCATGCCGATCGTGCGCATCCGGCCAACAGCTACCGCACCAGCCGCGCCGGCCTGGACGCGGCGGTGCGCTGGATCGACTGACACCGGACCTGCCTGGGGCGCGACATTCCCGCGCGTTCCTGCTACGGTTCCGATTCCCGACAATACGCAAGCATTGGCTCCAGAAGATGGCTATCACCAAACACATCGATACGGTTTTGCAGCACGCGGGCACCGCCCCGTTCAACCCCGAGACCGGCACGGCGCCGGTGCCGCTGCCGCCGATGCGGGCCAGCACGGTGCGCTTCGAGAACCTGGCGGCATTGGAAAAGGCCCAGCGCACCAAGGCCGCCGGCGGCCGCGCCACCACTTATGGCCGCATGGGCATGGACACGCACGCCGCGCTGGAGCAGGTGTTCGCGCAGCTCGAAGGCGGCACCCATGCCTACCTGGCATCGTCAGGCATGGCGGCGATGACAATGGTGATGCTGGCGCTGTGCTCGGCCGGCGACCATGCCCTGATCTCCGATTGCGTCTACGGCCCGATGCGCGAGCTTGACGACGCCGTGCTCAAGCGCATGAACATCTCGGTCACCTACTTCGCCGCCGGCGAGGACCTGGACGCGCTGGTGCAGCCCAACACCACGCTGCTGTACGTGGAATCGCCTGGCTCGCTGCTGTTCGAGATGCTCGACATGGGCGCCATGGCCGCCGTCGCGCAGCGCCACGGCCTGGTGCTGGCCACCGACAATACCTGGGGCTCGGGCTACATCTACCGGCCGCTGACGCTGGGCGCGCAGGTGTCGGTGATCGCCGGCACCAAGTACGTGGGCGGCCATTCCGACCTGATGCTGGGCGCGGTCGTCACCCATGACGAAGCCATCGCCAAGAAGCTGAACCGGACCCAGTACGCCATGGGCTACTCCATCAGTGCCGACGACGCCTGGCTGGCGTTGCGCGGCGTGCGCACCATGCCGATCCGCATGGCGCAGCATGCACGCCATGCGCTGCAAGTGTGCGAGTTCTTCAAGCACCGGCCCGAGACCGTGCGCCTGTTCCATCCGGCCTGGCCGGAAGATCCGGGCCATGCGCTGTGGCAGCGCGACTGCACCGGCTCGAACGGCATGCTGTCGGTCGAGCTGCGCCTGTCGCCAGCGGCCGCGCGCGTGTTCGTGGACGAACTGGAACTGTTCGGCATCGGTTTCTCGTGGGGCGGCTACGAAAGCCTGGTGCAGCTGGTGTCGCCCAAGGACCTGGCGCACCATCGCTATTGGGGCGAAGGCGATAACGCACTGGTGCGCCTGCACATCGGCCTGGAGTCGCCACAGGACATCATCGCGGACCTGACCCAGGCCTTGGAAAAGGCCGCGGCGGTCAAGGGCTGACGCAGGGCTCCCTGCCGGGCCGGCCTCAGGCGTTGGCGCGGATCCACGCGCCGATGCGCGCCGCGATATCGTCGCTGTTGTCGTCCATCATCGGCATATGCGAATTGCCGCGGATGCCCATGGCGGCCAGGCGCCAGCTGGTGACGCGGCCGCCGTGCGCCGCCAACTGGTCGGCGTAGGCCTGCCCGGCGGCGTCCAGCCTGGCCCACAGAGGCGTGGCGTCGAGATAATCGCCATAGACGAACAGGAACGGCTTGCCCGCCACGGCGGCCGGATCCACCGCCTGCGAGAACCCGGACGGCTCGATGCCGATGACCCCGCGCACCAGGTCCGGCCGCGCCTGCTGCGCGCGGTAGGCCACTTCGCCGCCATGGCTGTGGGCCAGCACCAGGCACGGCCCGATGCGTTCCAGCGCGGCGCACAAGCCCGCCAGCGCCGCGTCGTTGTTGCCCAGCCAGCGCGGCACGGCGTGGCGGATGAACTCATCGAAGGCCGCCAGCGGAAAGCGCAGCCCGTCGAAGGCGCGGCGTTGCGCATAGTCCTCGGCGCGGCCGAAGCGGAACAGCGACCAGCTTTCCTCGGCGTTGCGCACGATGGGCGCATCCGGCCAGATCTCCTCGAACGGCGTCCAGCCGGCGCGGCCGCGCTCGACGTTGTCGACCACGTAGACCGCGTGGCCCTGCCGCACGAAGTGCTGCAGCCAGCCGTGGCGGCCGTCCGGGGTCTGTTCCCACATCGCGCCGGTCATGCCGCCGCCGTGCAGCAGCACCAGCGGCAGCGGATGGCGGCGCGCGGCCGGAATGAAGTACTGCACGTAGGCCTGCTCGACGTGGTACAGCCCGTTGGGGTCGTACGAGAGCGAGGCGGTCTTGGTGAAGGCGATCTCGCGCACCGGGCGGCCGGCGATGCGCGCCTGCCGCCCGCCTGCGTAGAAGCTGCCGAAATCGGCCAGCGCCAGGGGGCCTACTTCTTGACCAGCGGGCATTGGCTTTCCGACAGGGGCCAGGCGAGCGAGTCGCCGGGAATGGTGCGCACCACGTTGTAGTAATCCCAGGGCGCCTTGGACTGGTCGGGGGACTTGACCTGCGCCAGCATCATGTCGCGCACCACCAGGCCGTCCGCGCGGATGTGCGCGTGCAGGCTGAAGGGGTCGTCGATCGGCATCGACTTCATCTTCGCCATCACCGCATCCGAATCGGTGGTGCCGGCCGCCTGCACCGCGCGCAGGTAGTGGCGCACCGAGCTGTAGACGCCGGCTTGCAGGAAGGTGGGCGGGCGGCCCAGGCGGGCTTCGAATTTCTTGCTGAAGGCGCGCGTGCCATCGTTCATGTCCCAGTAGGACGGCACCGTCAGGTACGTGTGCTGCGCCGCCTGCAATCCCAGGCTGTGCACGTCGGTCAGCAGCAACAGCATCGCCGCCAGCTTCTGTCCGGCGTTGGTGATGCCGAATTCGGCGGCCTGCTTGATCGCCGCGATCGTGTCGCCGCCGGCATTGGCGACCGCGATGATCTGCGCCTTGGAGGCCTGCGCCTGCAGCAGGAACGAGGCGAAATCCGAGGCGTTGAGCGGATGGAACACCGTGCCCACGACCTCGCCGCCGTTGGCCTTGACCACGGTTTCGGTATCGGCGGCCAGCTGCTTGCCGAAGGCGTAGTCGGACGCCAGGATGAACCAGCGTTTGTTGCCTTCCTTGACCACGGCGGTGGCCGTGCCGCGCGACAGCGCGTAGGTGGTGTAGGTCCATTGCACGCCATAGGGCGAGCATTGCGCCTGCGTCAGCGCGGTGGTGCCGGGGCTGGAGAACAGCACCAGCTTCTTCTTTTCGCGCGCGATGCCCTGGACCGCCAGCGCCACCGACGAATTGGGCACGTCCACCACCACGTCGACGCCGTCGGTGTCGTACCACTTGCGCACCATGCTGCTGCCGATGTCGGGCTGGTGCTGGTGGTCGCCGGATACCAGCGACACGGGTTTGCCGAGCACGCTGCCGCCCAGTTCCTCGATCGCCAGGCGGGCGGCCTCGACCGAGCCGCGCCCGGTGGCGTCGGCGGTGACGCCGGCCATGTCCGTGAGGACGCCGATCTTGACGCCGTCGGCGTCATTGGCATGCGCGGCCATGCCGGCCAGGGCCAGGCTCACGCCCAGCGCCATGCGGCGCAGGAATTGCTGTCTCATCTTCCACCCCTTGTAGGCCGCGCGTGGCGGCGAATAATTATTGGAGGAAGTGTAGCGCGCGCTGTCCGCTTTGCCGGCTGCGCGCGCCCTGGGGAAGACCCCATGAAAAACACCCCAGAGGCGGGATCCGTATCCACGCTCTGGGGTGCGTTCCGGCATCGCGCGCGACGCCTCGATGCCGGGTCTGGCGCGATTATTTACCGCGGGCCATGGGGATCAGCTGGTTCACTTCCTTCAGGGCGCCTTCGTAGCTGTTGCCGGCCATGACGGGCGAGGTCATGAACTTGCCGCCGACGGCGA
>LXNH01000005.1_pt1 | contig 46926 bp, 40 predicted proteins | sample 809111 | NCBI WGS metagenome assembly LXNH01 (sample SAMN04870528, study PRJNA318959) | seawater metagenome | biome: 00002010; material: water; isolation source: marine seawater | place: Greece: Milos, Mediterranean Sea | collected 2013-05-29 | depth 5-7 m
ATTCCGTCACGCAAAGCGGTGGTGGGCGGCGTGGTGGTGTTCGGCAACCTGCACGTGTGGACCGCCGACACGCAGACGCCGCAATCGCGCGCCGACTGGCTCGCCACGCTGGCCCGTATCGACAGCCTCAAGCCCACGACCGTGGTGCCGGGCCATTACGCCCCCGGCGCGCCGCTGACCCTGGAATCGGTGCATTACACCCAGGGCTACCTGCGCGCCTTCGAGGCCGAGGCGGCCCAGGCCAAGGACAGCGCCGCACTGATCCGGGCCATGCGCGCGCGCTACCCGCAGGCGGGCGCGGCCGCCTCGCTCGAAATCAGCGCCAAGGTGGCCAAGGGCGAAATGAAGTGGTGAACGGGTGAAGCGGCCAAAGCCGTGACGGCGCCCGGCCGCGGTGCCCCCGCGAGGCGCGCTGGCCGGCGCGCCTCGTCTGGTTCAGGCCGTCGCCAGCGCCAGTGCGTGCAGCATCAGGTCCAAATTCTGCACCGCCGCGCCCGAGGCGCCCTTGCCCAGGTTGTCGAACACGGCGCTCAGCAGCACCTGGCCGTGCGACGCATTGCCATGCACCGCCAGGCGCAGGTCATTGGTGCCATTGAGCGCCTGCGGATCCAGGTGGGTCTGCGCGGCGGCGTCCTGCGGCGCCATCACCTGCACATGGCGGCTGCCCTCGTAGTGGCGCGCCAGGCATTGGTGCAGTTGCGCGATCGTGACGCCGGCCGGCAACAGGCGCAGCTGCAACGGCACCGTCAGCACGATGCCCTGGCGGAACGCCCCGTACGATGGCACGAACACCGGCCGTTGCGACAAGCCGGCATGGCGTTCGATTTCGGGCGTGTGCTTGTGCGCCAACCCCAATCCGTAGACCTGGAAGGCCAACCCGCCCGCGGCGCCCGGCGCCTCGTAGGCGTCGACGCTGGCGCGCCCGCCGCCCGAATAGCCGGACACGGCATGGATGGCCAGCGGATAGTCGGCTGGCACCAGGCCGGCCTGCACCAACGGCCGCAGCAAAGCGATGGCGCCGGTGGGATAGCAGCCCGGGTTGCTGACGCGCTTGGCCTCGGCGATGCGCCGCGCCTGCTCCGCTTCCATCTCCGGGAATCCATAGACCCAGCCGGGGGTCGTGCGATGCGCCGAACTGGCGTCGATCACCCGCACTTCGGGATTGACGATGGACGCCACCACCTGGCGCGCCGGTTCGTCGGGCAGGCACAGGATGGCGATGTCGCTGGCGTTGATGGCCTCGGCGCGGCGCCGCGCGTCCTTGCGCTCGGCCTCCGGCAAGGTCAGCAGGCGCAAGTCGGCGCGGCCGCGCAGGCGTTCGTGGATCTGCAGACCGGTGGTGCCCTGGTCGCCGTCGATGAATACGAGAGGATGCGTCATGTGCGTGGCCTTGCGGGTATGCCGGCGCGGTGCCGGCGGAACGGGGTTGATGGACGTCATCATTGCGCAACGCCAGGGATAGGAAAAGTCGAATATCATGACGATGAAATTCAGTATTCCTGAACGAGACCGCCATGCGTGAAATCAACCTCGACCGCCTGCGCACCCTGGTCGCCATCGCCGACCTGGGCTCGTTCGCCGAGGCCGCCCGTGCGCTGCACCTGGCGCCGCCCACCGTCAGCCTGCACGTCGCCGACCTGGAAGCCCGCATCGGCGCGCCGCTGCTGACGCGCACGCGGGGCCAGGTGCGGCCCACTCCCATCGGCGACACCCTGCTGGAACGCGCGCGGCGCCTGCTGGCCGACGCCGACCAGGCGCTCGACGACGTGCAGCGGCAGGTGCAGGGCCTGGGCGGCCGGGTGCGGCTGGGCGCATCCACCGGCGCCATCGCCCATCTGCTGCCGCGCGCCCTGGAAACGCTGGGGCGCGAGCATCCCGGCATCGACGTGCAGGTCGCCGTGCTGACGTCCCAGGAAACTCTGCAGCAACTGCGCGACGGCACCCTCGATGTCGGCTTGGTGGCGCTGCCGCAGCCGCCGGTGCCCGGCCTGGTGCTGCGGCCGTGGCGGCGCGATCCCATCATGGCTTTCCTGCCCGCCGCCTGGGACGCGCCGCCCCGCGTCACGCCCGCGTGGCTGGGCGAACGGCCGCTGATCCTGAACGACGCCAGCACCCGGCTCTCGCGCCAGACCGGCGAATGGTTCGCCGGCGCCGGCCTCAACCCGCGTCCGCGCATCCAGCTCAATTACAACGACGCCATCAAGAGCCTGGTGGCGGCCGGCTACGGCGCGACCCTGTTGCCGCATGAGGCCACCGCGCCGCAACCCGATCCGCGCATCGCGATGCGGCCATTGCGGCCCGCGTTGTGGCGTCCGCTGGGCATCGCGCATCGCGATGGCCAGATCGAACGCGCCACCCAATACGTGCTGGATGCGTTATGGCAGTTGCGCGCGCCCGCCGCGCGCGCCTGACCCTGCCTGCCCGCCACGGCGGCGGACGGCTCGCCGCCTCCGTAGCCCTACGGATTCCAGTGCGGACAGGCCGCAGGGCATAATCCCAGCGTGAATCCCCCCTTGCGCCGCCGCGCCCTCCTCTACTGGCTGGTCCTGTTCTGCCTCGGCACCCTTTGGATCGGCCGCCAGCACTACGTCGACCAGTACGACCGTTTTTTCCAGGACACCAGCATTGCGCAGCGCATGCTGAGCCAGAAGGCTGTGCAGCACGAGGCGGTGCTGGCGACGCTGGCCGCGCTGTCGCATCCCCCCGCGCCGGAACGGCTGTTTCCCAGCCTGCGGCCGGCCATGCCGCAACTGCGGGCGCTCGGTTACCTGACGGACGGCGCCTGGGCCGGCAGCAGCGCCGAGCCGCCCGGCCTGCGCGCCGCAGTGCAACAGGCCCGCAGCCTGGGCCGTCCGGTCACGCTGCCGCTGGACGCCGCCCGCTACTGGCTGGTGTCGCCCTCCAGCTGGAGTCTGCTGGTGGACGCGCGCGACCTGCTCGCCGCCGCCGACTTTCCCGCCGGCCTGTCCAACCTGACCCTTGCCATCGGCCCACAGCCGCTGGCGCTGCTGCAACGCCAGCCCGATCCCGCACCATCCGGCTGGCCGCTGGCGCTGTCCAAGCCGCTGGGCGCGGCCAGCCAGCCCTTCATGCTGTACAGCGCCCGCACGCTCACGCCGGCCACCTGGCCCTGGCTGCCCTGGCTGCTGTGGGGCCTGACCAGCGCGCTGCTGGTGGCGGGCGTGGCGGCCACCCGGCGCTCGCGCGCCGAGACCCGGCGCCGGCAGGAGCAGGCGCGCCTGGCCGCGATGGCGCGGCTCAGCACGCTGGGCGAAATGGCGGCCGGCATCGCCCACGAATTGAACCAGCCGCTGACCGCGATCCTGGCGCAGACGCGCGCCGCGCAACGCCTGCTGGACGACGACGACGAGCGCCCCGCGGTGCGCCGCGCGCTGCTGGCCAGCGCCGAACAGGCCAAGCGTGCCGCCGACATCATCAGCCGCATGCGCGACCTGGTGCAACCCAGCGCGCCGAGTCGGCGCGAGGCGCTCGACCCGGACGCGCTGGTGGACTCGCTGCGTTTCCTGCGCGGCCCCGAGCTGGCGCGCCAGGGCATCCAGCTGGACTGGCGCAACGCCAGCCCGCTGGCCCGGCCGCTGGGCGACCGGGTCGCCCTGGAACAGATCCTGCACAACCTGGTGCAGAACGCCGCCGACGCGCTGGCCGCCACCGCCGGCCCGCGCCAGATCGCGCTCAAAGGGCGCGCCGAGGGCGCCACCTATGTCTTCAGCGTCAGCGACAACGGCCCGGGCATCGCCGCCGACGCCTTGCCCCGGCTGTTCACGCCCTTCTACACCACCCGCGCCCAGGGCATGGGGCTGGGCTTGGCGCTCTGCGAAACGCTGGCGGGCGCCATGGACGGCCGCCTGGCCGCACGCAACCTGCAGCCCTCGGGCGCCTGCTTCACCCTGGTACTGCCGCTGGCCGGAGACACCGCATGAACCTGTCCGCCCAATCGCCCCTGGTCTACCTGGTCGACGACGACGACGCCGTACGCGACGCGCTCGCGCTGCTGTTGCGCACGGTGGGCCTGCGCAGCGAAAGCCATGCCGATCCGCAGCGGTTCCTGGCGCAACTGGGGCCTCAGGCCATCGGCTGCGTGGTGCTGGACATCCGCATGCCCGGCATCAGCGGACTCGACGTGCTGGCGCGGCTGGCCGACACCTCGGACCTGCCGGTGGTGATGCTCACGGGCCACGCCAATGTCGACCTGTGCCGACGCGCCTTCAAGGGCGGCGCCATGGAGTTTCTGCAGAAGCCCGTGGACGACGACGTCTTCCTGGACGCGGTGCAGTCCGCCGTGCGCGGCCACATCGCCCGCCGCGAGCGCCTGGCCGTGACCCAAGCCGCCGCCGACCGCCTGGCGCGCCTGTCGGCGCGCGAGCACGAGGTGCTGAAACGCATCGTGCAGGGCATGAGCAACAAGGAAATCGCGCGCGAATTCGACCTGTCGCCACGCACTGTCGAAACCTATCGCGCCAACGTCTTCGCCAAGCTCGAAGCCGACTCGCTGGCGCAATTGATCCGCCAGTACGCCACGTTGCTGGATTGACGCCGGCCCGCCACCTCCGTAGCGCTACGGAGGCCCGTGGGTAATCGGGCGCATACCGCGCCGCCGGCATTTTGGCCACACTGACTGCTCCTGATCCCCACTTGAAGAAAGGACGCAGACCATGACCCGTTACCCGCTCGCCACCCTGGTTGCCACGCTTGCCGTCAGCGGCGCCGCCCACGCCGCCGTGCTCAGCGAAAGCAATATCTCCAGCGCCGACGCCCAGAAGCTGGCCAGCGCCACCGTCGCCGCCTGCCAGGCCAAGGGCTACCACGTCAGCGCCTCGGTGGTCGACCGCGCCGGCCTGCTCAAGGCCTTCGCGCGCGCCGACAACGCCGGCCCGCACACCATCGAAGCCAGCCGCGCCAAGGCCTTCACGTCGGCCTCGGCCAAGGCGCCGACGCTGGCCATCATGGAGAACGCGCAAAAGAACCCCGCCGCCGCCAACCTGACCGACATCCCCGGCTATCTGCTGCTGGGCGGCGGCGTGCCCATCAAGGCCGGCAATAGCGTCATCGGCGCCATCGGCGTGGCCGGCGCGCCGGGCGGCAACCTGGACGCGCAGTGCGCGGATGCGGTGCTGGAAGAGAACGCGGCGTTGTTCAAGTAAGGCGGGCGAATCTGATCCCGAATGCCGCCGGATGGTCGGCTGCATTCGGCATCATGCGCGCATTCGGCGTCGCAGGTTTCACCAAACCGGGACCTCCATCCAGTGCCCATCGGGGTTCAGCAGAGTATCCTGTCCGGAGCCAAGCTGCATCTCCATCGCATCCATGTCATCAAAGATCCGCCCCACGACATTGGCCTGCAGCAAGGCTGGCTCCGGCAGCTGCTCATCAAGCCTATTCCACGCAACAAGTGGCTCCGCGATTGCCAGATAGTCGGTAGTTCGCTCATCTCCAAGCGCCAGGAACACGCCACTCTGACTCATGCTTTGAGCGCGAGGCATGCTATGGTCGCTGAGCATCGCGCATACAGAATCGTAGTCCTGTTCGCAGCCATACAAACTCCAAAGAGCATCCAGCGTACCAGGGCGATCCAAAGGATCACCATACACCGTGATTGGCGGCGATGGCGGCCCCTTCGGCCCGGTCCCATCAGCGGGAAATGGCGGGTCGACCAACTCCGCATAGTAGGGGCCATCGGACGAGATGGAAGACGGCACGGAAGATTCGGGGCTGAGTGGCCAGGACGTTGACGGCTGCGAAACTGATGGCAAGAGGTAGGAGACAATCGGTGCGATACCGATCATTGGCGGGATTGGCATATCGGCCAAATACGACTTCCCCGATCCGGGTGCCGGTATCCATCCCTTTGATGGAACGGGAATCACGTCAGGGAAGACCCGAAAATCGTCCAGATACATTCCAGGCCAGGCCATGATCGAAGGCTCCGCCAGCACGACAGGGGCCTGCAGACCGGATTGTGCAGTGACAAAGCCACCGTCATAGATTGTGATCGTTCGGACCGATCCTTCGACGATTTCGCCGGCGGCAACGGCAGCGACACCGTGAGCTTCCCGATACGGATCTTCGTAGTATGAAATTACCGCACTGCCCCCGGCCGTATCGGTCGCGGTCAGCGTGAATCGTGTGAACGGGATGTCCCAGAACTCCTGATCACCGAGTCCGCCGTGGAGTTCTCCCTCCTTGACCGCCCCCCACATCATGGCGCCGAACTGATCCATATAGGACAGCCCATCAATTTTGTCGAAGAGGCCATGGAGCGATAGCATCAGATCCTTCATGGCCGTCATGACCGCCTCGTAACCAAGCGCGGGGACATCGACGTTGAAGATCTTCTCGGCGAAAGCGAGCGCCATCAGTTTGCTGTAGGTTTTCTCGTCTTTGGTGAGCTTGTTCTCGTCCAACGCCACGAGATCGTTCAACAGATCCAGATCCGCGTGAAATTTCTGCGCGGCCTCGTGGTCCGTATGATCCATCGCCTTAACGTAGGCAATATCATGCGCCTTGCAAAGTTCATCCAGCGGGCTGTCCACCTTCGCCCCTCCGCCGGGGCCGATGCGTTTGAATACGGGCTCTTGAAGAAGCTCCTCCACAGTCTTCGTTACTCCTCGCGCTCCCGCGGACCAATCCGGCCCGCACCATCGCCCGTATACCGGGAGCCAGCTGGAGGGATTCCATCTCGGATCTTGCACACTGATGCTGCCATCATTTGTTGCCATGTCATTTCTCACCCGTCAATGCGCTGCTCTTGAAGACTACTTTGCGGCTCGACTCATCCCCCCATTGGAGATGACCACCGGTATTTCCTCAGCATCCGCCCATGGCGGCAACGGCAATGTGGACCATTTATTGACCGCAATATCGAGCATGGCGAGGCCCCCTGATCCATCACCAAAACGTAGTGGATGATCCCGATAAATGGACGCGATATATTTACCGCTCGGATCGCAGACCACTTCTCTCGGATCGAACGACGCCTCCGATCCGCCTTCTTGCAGCCATCCACTGCGTTCACCGTCAGCCGCGATACGGATGACCGTCAGCCCGTAACGGGGCGTCTGGCCCCATAGATACAGACTGCCTGCACGATCCATGGACGGCTTCCTGATGTGTCCGATTCCATCGAACACATCAGGAGTCGGCACCTTGTCGGCCCCTCGCCTCATTCGGTAGATTTCATTGCCGTCATAGCGGCGGTGGTATTCCGAGAAATGATCTATCGGCCCATAGGATTCAAACAAGATCTCGTCGTCCGAGATGTATTGCGCCTGGCCGCCATCGACAAAGTGGAAGACGCTGGCAAAGGGCCGTTCGACCATGGCGCGCCGATCAAATTCCCAGATATCGAAATCGAACAGACGTATGCGCTTGCCAGGCGGCACCAGACGAGCAACTCTCCAGTACGCGATGCGCGTCTCGTCCAGAGACATGAACGGCCACAGTTTGTTGCCGAGTGCTGTCGGGATGACCTCCAGCACACGACCATCCTGACGCATCAACACGATCTCGCTGTCATTGAGCGAACGGCGCAGGCCCTCTTCGGTATCTCCATAGACAGGCCTGCGCGACATCACGATGAAATTACCTTTGGGCGAATAGCGCGCGTAGGTGTAGGAATAGGCGGACGGCAGCGCGTAGCGATACAGCCGGCCGGAATCGAGTTGGTAACGCATGACGTCGCAACGGTTGTCGCCATCCTGGGCGCACTCGACAAACAGCCAGTCCACGCCATTCGGATGCACGCTCAACGAGCGGATGGCCCTGCCGCCGTTTGGCGGGAAGAACGGCGTGCGCAGGGTCGGTGTGTCCACGACGGCGACAACCGGCGTCCTGTCGGCGTCAACCGGAGCGGCAGGCTTCAAGAGCGACCGCCACAGAGGCAGGACGCAGGCCGCCGTCAACGCCCCCAGCAGAATCCACACACGATTTCGTTGCATCACGGTTGGAGTCTCCAAAGATCCCGCGGGCGCGCGCTCGCCGGGGCCGCTGCCCCGGCGAGCATGGCGGGCGGCCCCGCGTCAACGGCGATTTGAAAGTGCCGGGAGGGCCTGGCATGACATACGATTGATACGCATTATCATATTGGGCCGCTATGCCAGCACAAGTCCCGGCGCGCGGGAAGCGGACAATGGGAAACTGGTAATGGAACCCGGACACATCAGCGGATGCGCCGTGCGGACGCTGCCGCCTCGGTCTGTGCGCGGCTACTCCGTCGGCGGCGGGAAATTGCGCTTGAGGACCCGCGCCACCTTCGGCTCTTGCGCCGCCTGGCGTGCCACCGATGTCAGCGCCGGACAATTGGCCTCGAACCAGGCCTGCCCGGGACGCCAGTGCGTCATCACCGTCACGTACAGGTCCAGGGCCGAAAAGCGCTCGCCCAGCATGTGCGGCGCGCCGGCCTGGCGCTCCAGCTCCAGCCACAGGTCAGCGCGGCGGCCATGCACCCGTTCGCGCAATAGTTCCGCCGGCGCTCCCGCGGTGGTCCACTGCGGCGGGTCGTCACCGTAGGTGAAGGTGGGGTAGATGGCTGCCACCAGCCGCAGCAGCAGATTCAGAAAGCGCGGCCGCTCCGGCCGCGTCGCCGCCGGTGCCAGGCCGGCCTGGGGCGCGACGTCGTGCAGGTGCAGCACCATCGCCGCGCTCTCCGTCATCACTTCGCCATCGGGCGTGATCAGCGTCGGCACCTGGCCCAGCGGGTTCAGGCGCAGCAGCCGGTCGCGCTGCGGCCCGGGCTTGAGATACGGCACATCGGTCAGCACATGCGGCACGTCGGCCAGCGCCAGCGCCATCTCGACGATGGCCGAACCGCAGCCCGGCGACCCGATCAGTTCGTAGGTCTTCATGATGCTCACCCTCCCGGCTGCGCCGGCGCCAGCCGCAGCAATTCGCCCGGCGAGGCATCCGTCAGCACATAGATATAGCCGTCCGGCCCCTGCCGCACGTCGCGGATGCGGGCCTTGCGCTCGCCCAGCAGCCGTTCCTCGGCCACCACCTTGTCGCCGTCCAGCGTCAGGCGGATCAGGTCCTGGTCGGCCAGCGCGCCGATGAACAGCGAACGGCGCCAGGCCGGGAAACGGTCGGCGTCATAGAACGCCATGCCGCTGATGGCCGGCGACTTGGCCCACCAGTACAGCGGCGGCGCCATGCCGGGCAGCGTCTCGCCCCTGGCTTCGGGTATTGGCTGGCCGGAATAGTTGATGCCATGGGTCGCCAGCGGCCAGCCATAGTTCTTGCCGGGCTGCACCAGGTTGATCTCGTCGCCGCCGCGCGGGCCGTGCTCGTTCTCCCACAGCGCGCCGGTCCAGGGGTTGAGCGCCATGCCCTGCGGGTTGCGATGTCCGTACGACCAGATCTCGGGACGCGCGCCGGCCTTGCCGGCGAAGGGATTGTCGGTCGGCACCGAGCCGTCGGCCTTCAGGCGCACCACCTTGCCCTGCAGCTTGTCCAGGTCCTGCGCGCTTGGGCGCTGGTTGTTCTCGCCCAGCGAGATGAACAGGTAGCCTTTGCCGTCGAACACCAGGCGCGAGCCGAAGTGCAGCCCCTGCGACAGCTTGGGCGCCTGGCGGAACAGCACCTGGAAATCCTCCAGCGCGCTGGCGTCGGCCGACAGGCGGCCGCGGCCGACCACGGTACCGCTGCGCGAACCGTCGGATTCGGCATACGAAAGATAGACGTAGCGGTCCTGCGCGAAGCCCGGCGACAGCGCCACGTCGAGCAGGCCGCCCTGCACCTGCGCCGCCACCTTGGGCACGCCGGCCAGCGGCTCGGACAGGCCGCCGGGGGTGCGCAGCAGGCGCAGCTTGCCAGGCCGTTCGGTGATCAGAACGCCGCCGTCGGGCAGGAATGCCATCGACCAGGGATGGTCCAGCCCGCCCACCACGGCCGTCACCTGCACGCGCGCGGCGGGTGGCCGGTCCGGGCTTTGCTGTGGCGAGGCCCAGGCCGGCGCGCACAGGAACAAGGCGGCGCAGGCGATCAGGGACGAGACGCGACGGATCGCGGGCGGACGTGACGGCATGGACATCTCCGGCGGCTAAGGGGCGCGGCGGTACTCGGCGGCGCCGCGCGGGTGGCGTACCATAGGCGCAGCGACGGGTGGCCTCCCGTCCTATCCTCTCAGGAGACTCCCTTACATGAAACTGTACTACATGCCCGGCGCGTGCTCGCTCGCTTCCCACATCGTGCTGGAATGGATCGGCAAGCCGTACGAGACCCACAAGCTCAGCCGCGACGAACTCAAGGGCGCCGAGTTCCTCAAGGTCAACCCGCTCGGCGCCGTGCCCGCGCTGGACGACGACGGTTTCAAACTGACCCAGAACGTCGCGATTCTCGAATACCTGGCCGAACAGGCCCCCCAGGCCAAGCTGCTGGGCGACGGTTCGGCCCGCTCGCGCGCCGACGTGCGCCGCTGGCTGGGCTTCATCAACTCCGACATCCACAAGACCTTTTCGATGATCTTTGGCGCCGGCCGCTTTCTCAGCGAGGAAGCCCCGCAGCAGGAACTGGCCGCCTCCGCGTCCAAGCTGCTGACGCGCCTGTTCGCGCTGCTCGACGCCCAACTGATCGACCAACCATACCTGGGCGGCGACGCGCCTTCGATTGCCGACGCCTATCTGTACGTGGTGATGCGCTGGGCCCACGCCAAGCAGATCGACCTGTCCGACCAGGATCACCTGGCCGCGTTCTTCAAGCGCATGCAGGACAACCCCGGCGTCCAGGCCGCGCTCAAGGCCGAAGGCCTGGCGTAATGCCGCCAGGGCCGCCTTGACGGCCCGGCAAGTCGGATTGCCCCGCCGCCCGCGCGCCGGGGCGATGCCATTTTCAGCCGCCGGCCAGCGTCGGCGCGGCGACGTCCAGGGTCTTCTTGACCGCCGCCAGGAAGCGCCGCGCCAGCAGGGGCGGCGCGCTCAGGTTCGAATGCGTCGCCCAGATCTCGACACTGGCGGCGGGCGCGATCGGCCGCAGCACCACGCTTGCCGCCTGGTCCGGCGACACGCACCAGGCGTCCACCAGCGCCGGCCCCAACCCCTGCTGCACGAACGAACAGGCGGTCACCGGAGAATGCACCTCGACCGCCGCCGCGCAGGCCGGCGCGCCGCCGAAAAACGACTGCAGGGCCTGTCCCAGCGGCGTATCGCGCGGATAGCCGATCCAGGCCGCCGAAGCGAAATCCTCCGGATGCACGACCTCGTGCGCGGCCAGGGGATGGTCCCGGGGCAGCACGCAAACCACCGGCACCGTGGCCAGCTTGACCGAGGTCAGGTTGGGATGGTCCGGCGGCCGCATCGAGATGCCGATATCGGCCTGGCCCGACAGGAAATACGCCGCCAGCTCATCGAACGTGACGCTGCGGTAATCCACCCGCGCCGCCGCATTGCGGTCGCGAAACCGCCCCAGCGCCATCGGCACCAGCCGCTGGCCATAGCTGGCGCTGGCCACCACCCTGAGCATGCCGGCGCCGGACTGCCCCAGGCTGGCGGCCAGGTCATTGACGCGCTGGATGCCGCCGTAGACCTGCTCGACTTCGGCATACAGGCGCCGCGCCTCCGCCGTGGGCGACAGCCGGCTGCGCACGCGCTCGAACAGGCGGTAGCCCAACCGGTCTTCGGTCAGCGCCAGCACCCGGCTCACCGCCGGCTGCGACACGTGCAGCATGCGGCCCGCGCCGCTGATCGAGCCGGCCATCATGATGGCGCGGAACACCTCGATCTGGCGCAGGTTCAGCGGCCGGCCGGCGCTTGGCGCGCGTTCGCCGGCATCGTCGTGCGCATCCATTTTTACCCCCTTGATCAATAACGGCGGATTATAGGTTTTCGACATTTTTCGATGACGCAGTGCCGCAAACCCGGTGCTAATCTGGCCGCCTCCACACAACAAAACAAGGGGAATCCAGCATGCAACGCACCTTCCTGCGCCACGTCGCCGCCCTGGCCCTGGCCGCCACCACGCTCGCCAGCGGCGCGCAGGCCGCCGGGACCTATCCCGACAAGCCCATCACTTTCATCGTGCCTTCGGCCGCCGGCGGCTCGCCCGACGTATTGTCGCGCCTGATCACCACGCAACTGGCCAAGGACACCGGCGCCACCCTGGTGGTGGAAAACCGTCCCGGCGCGGCCGGCAACATCGGCATTACCCTGATCAAGCGCGCCGCGGCCGACGGCTACACCATCGGCTACGGCAACATCAACACGCTGGCCGTGAACCGCTCGCTGTTCAAGCGCCTGCCCTACGACGTCGACCAGGACCTGGCCCCCGTGGCGCACCTGTTCGACCTGTACAACGCCCTGATCGTGCCGGCCGGCTCGCCCATCAAGAGCGTGCAGGACCTGATCGAGCGCGCCCGCAAAGAACCCGGCCGCCTGTCCTATGGCGCCTCGGGGGTGGGCACCACCGGCCACATGGGCGGCGAACTGTTCAAGAGCATGGCCAAGGTCGATGTCATGTTCATCCCGTACAACGGCGGTCCCGCCGCCATCCAGGACCTGCTGGGCGGACGCCTGGACTACATGTTCGTCAACACCTCCGAAGCCACGCCGCTGGTCAAGAGCGGCAAGGTGCGCGCCATCGGCGTCAGCAGCCTCAAGCGCCTGGCGCTGATGCCCGATGTGCCGACCCTGGACGAGGCCGGCCTGAAGGGCTACGAAACCGTGGCCTGGGGCGGCGTGGTCGCGCCCAAGGGCACCCCGCCCGACGTGGTGGCCAAGCTCAATGGCGCCATCCAGAAGGCGCTGCAGGCCCCCGAAGTGCGCACCGGACTGGCAACGCTGGGCGCCGAGCCGGCCACCGGCAATCCCGATGACTTCAAGCAGTTGATCGATCGCGAAACCGCCAAATGGAAGCGCATCATCGATACCGCCGGCATCGAAAAACTGGATTGAGCCCCGCCATGACGGACTGCAGCACCCCGGCGGCCCACGCCTTGCAAGCAGACTTCATCGTCGCCGGCGCCACCCTCATCGACGGCAGTGGCGGCGCCGCCCGCCAGGGCGACCTGGCGGTGCGGGGCGGGCGCATCGCGGCGCTGGGAGATTTCGCCCACCCGCCCGGCGCGCGCGTGATCGACGCCCGCGGCCTGGCCCTGGCGCCCGGCTTCATCGACTCGCACACCCACGACGACGGCTACCTGCTGGCCCATCCCGGGATGCTGCCCAAGGTGTCGCAAGGCATCACCACAGTGGTCACGGGCAACTGCGGCATCAGCCTGGCGCCGCTATCGCGCCAGGCGATTCCGCAGCCGCTGGACCTGCTGGGCCCGCCCGCGCTGTTCCGTTTCGGCACCTTCCGCGAGTGGGTCCAGGCCCTGGCCGACACGCCCGCGGCCGTCAATGTGATCCCCCTCGTCGGCCACACCACCCTGCGCGTGGCGACGATGGACGATACCGGGCGCGCCGCCACCGCTGCCGAGCGCCAGGCCATGCGCGGCCTGCTCGACGAGGCGCTCGAGGCCGGCGCGTTCGGCGTGTCCACCGGCACCTTCTACCCCCCCGCCAGCGCCGCGCCCACCGACGAGATCATCGATGTCTGCCAGCCGCTGCGCGGCCGCGCCGGCGCGATCTACGCCACCCACCTGCGCGACGAAGCCGACCACATCGTGCCGGCCATGGAAGAAGCCCTGCTGATCGGCCGCGAGCTGGATTGCCGCGTGGTGTTCTCGCACCACAAGCTGGCCGGCGAACGCAATCACGGCCGCAGCCGCGAAACCCTGGACCTGATCAGCCGCGCCGCCGCCGCGCAACGCGTCTGCCTCGACTGCCATCCCTACCCGGCCACCTCGACCATGCTGCGGCTGGACCGGGCCCGCCTGGCCAGCCGCACCATGATCACCTGGTCCAAGGGCTACCCCGAGGCCACCGGCCGCGATTTCGGCGAGGTCATGGCTGAACTGGGCCTGGATGACGCGGCCGCCATCGCCCGCCTGGCGCCCGCCGGCGCCATCTACTTCCTGATGGACCCGGCCGACGTCAACCGCATCTTCAGCCATCCGCTGACCATGGTCGGCTCCGACGGCCTGCCCTTCGACCCGCATCCGCATCCGCGCCAATGGGGCACCTTCACCAACGTGCTGCGCACCATGGTGCGCGAACAACAGTTGCTGTCGCTCGAAAGCGCCATCCACAAGATGACCGGCCTGGCGGCCGCCCAATACGGCCTGTCCGGACGCGGCCTGCTGCGGCAGGGGTATCATGCTGACCTGGTGCTGTTCGATCCCGCCAACGTCACGGACACGGCCACTTTTTCAGCTCCCATTCAGGTCAGCCAGGGCATCCACGCAGTATGGGTCAACGGCAGGCAAGTGTGGGATGGGGAACGAACCGGCACCGAGCGCCCGGGCCAGGTACTGGCACCCGGTGAAGCAATACCTTGGAGTCAACAAAGTGAATAGCTATTCCCAGGGCTGTTACCTGGGTGTTTTGGGCGGCATGGGCCCCATGGCCGGCGCCGCTTTCGCCCTGCGCCTGGCGGCGCTCACGCCCGCCGACGCGGACCAGCAACACATCCCCACTCTGCTGCGCAACGACCCGCGCATCCCCGACCGTTCCAGCGCCCACATGGCCGGCGGCGAAAATCCCCTGCCCTACATGGTCGACGGCGTGCGCTTCCTCGAACGCGCCGGCGCCCAGCTCATCGCCATCCCCTGCAACACCGCGCACCTCTGGTACGACGAAATCGCCGCGGCCACGCGCCTGCCGGTCCTGCACATCATCCAGGCCGTCATCGACGACCTGCGCCGCCTCGGCCTGCACCAGGGCCGCATCGGCCTGATGGGCACCGCCGCCACGCTCAAGCTCGGTCTCTACCAGCGCCACCTCGAAGCCCAGGGCTACGAATGCATCGTCCCCGACGACGAGGAGGTCGAGCGCTACTGCATGGCCTCGATCCGCGCCGTCAAGGGCAACCAGCTCGACGCCGCCTTCGCTCCCGCCGCCGACGGCATTGCCCGCCTGAAGGCGCGCGGCGCCGATGCCGTCGTCCTGGGCTGCACCGAACTGCCGCTGGCCGTGCCCCACGCCCTGCGCCCCAGCCTCGGTATCACCCTGACCGACTCCATCGACGCCCTGGCCCGCGCCGCCATCGCGCACTACCTGGCCGACCAGCCCGAGCAACGCATCGCGGCATAGGGGCGCCGAAGGCGGACCAAGATGACGACGCAGCAGTCCGGAGCGAACGCGCCGGACCGCAGTCGTTGGCGCGCCTCGCCAAGGCGCCGCCCGCCTCGGGCGACCTACAAAGCAACATCCCCGGCAAGACAAAAAAAGGGCGCCCCTTGCAGTAGCGCCCAAATTTCCCTTCGCGGGGAATAAACCGTAATTCGAATCACCCGCCCAGATACGCCTTACGCACCTGATCATTGACCAGCAGATTCGCCCCCGTATCCTGCAGCACGACCCGCCCGTTCTCCAGCACGTAGCCGCGATCCGCCACCTGCAGCGCCTTGTTGGCGTTCTGCTCGACCAGGAACACCGTCACGCCCTGCTCGCGGATCTCGCGGATGATGTCGAAAATCTGCGCGATCACCAGCGGCGCCAGTCCCAGCGTCGGCTCATCCAGCAACAGCAATCGCGGCCGCGTCATCAGCGCCCGCCCGATCGCCAGCATCTGCTGCTCGCCGCCCGACATCAACCCGGCGCGCTGGCTGGCCCGTTCCTTCAGGCGCGGGAACAGGCCATAGACATGGTCGATGCCCTCCTGGATCTGCTCGCGCTTGGAGAAAAAGCCGCCCATCTTCAGGTTCTCGGCCACCGTCAGATCCTTGAACACGCGCCGCCCCTCCGGCGAAATGGCAATGCCACTGCGCATGATGTGGTGCGTATCCTTGTGGGTGATGTCCTCGCCCTCGAAGGTGATCGTGCCTTCCTTGGCTCGCGGGTTGCCGCAGACCGTCATCAGCAAGGTGGTCTTGCCGGCGCCGTTGGCGCCGATCAGGGTCACGATCTCGCCCTGGTTGACGTCCACCGACACGCCGTTCAGCGCCTGGATGGCGCCATAGTAGGTGTGGATGTTTTCCAGCTTCAGCATTTATTCCTCCCCCAGGTACGCCTTGATGACGCGCTCGTCGTTGCGCACCTGCTCGGGGGTGCCGGTAGTAATGGGCTTGCCGTGTTCCATCACCAGGATGCGGTCGGAAATACCCATGATCAGGCTCATGTCGTGCTCGATCAGCAGCACCGCCACGCCGAACTCGCGGCGCAGCTGGTCGATCAGCGATTGCAGGTCGCGCTTCTCCTGCGGATTCAGGCCCGCCGCCGGCTCGTCCAGCATCAGCAGGCGCGGCTTGGTGATCATGCAGCGCGCGATCTCCAGGCGGCGCTGGTGGCCGTAGGCCAGATTGCCCGCTTCGCGGTTGGCATACTCGCGCAGCCCCATGAAATCCAGCCACTGCGCCGCGCGCGACAAGGCCTCGGTTTCCGCCTGGCGATAGGCCTTGGTCTTGAGCAGGCCCGGCAACAGGCGCGATTCCACCTGCGTGTGCTGCGCCACCAGCAGGTTCTCCAGCACCGTCAGCTGCTTGAACAGCCGCACGTTCTGGAACGTGCGCACCAACCCGTGGCGCGCCACCTTGTGGCTCGGCAGGCCGGTGATCGGCTTGCCGTCCATCACGATATCGCCCGCGGTCGGCGAATAGAACCCGCCCACGCAATTGAACACCGTGGTCTTGCCGGCGCCATTGGGGCCGATGATGGCGAACACCTCGTCGGATTTGACTTCGAACGCCACGCTGTCAACGGCCAGCAGACCGCCGAAACGCATGGTCAGCCCGGATACTTTCAGCAATGCCTCGCTCATTTAGCCAGCTCCACGTGGGGACGCTTCATGGGCAACAACCCCTGCGGACGCCACATCATCATCAACACCATCACCAGCCCGAACATCAGCATCCGGTACTCGGCGAACTCGCGCGCCAGCTCGGGCAACACCGTCAGCAGGATCGCCGCCAGAATCACGCCCACCTGCGAGCCCATGCCGCCCAGCACCACGATGGCCAGGATCAGCGCCGACTCGATGAAGGTGAACGACTCGGGGTTGACCATGCCCTGGCGCGCCGCGAAGAACGCGCCGCCGAAACCGGCGAAGGTTGCGCCCAGCGTGAACGCCGACAGCTTGATGCGGGTGGGATTCAGGCCCAGCGAACGGCAGGCGATCTCGTCCTCGCGCAGGGCTTCCCAGGCGCGGCCGACCGGCATGCGGATCAGGCGCGTGGACACCAGCAGCGTGATCAGCGCCAGCAGCAGCGCCATCATGTACAGGTAGATCACCATGTGCTGGTTCTGGAACGTCAGGCCGAAGAAGTCATGGAACGTGGTGGCGCCCTCCTCGCTGGCGCGGCGGGTCATTTCCAGGCCGAACACCGACGGTTTGGGAATGCCCGAAATGCCATCCGGACCGCCCGTGAGCGTGTTCAGGTTGATCAGCAGCAGGCGGATCATTTCGCCGAAGCCCAGTGTCACGATGGCCAGGTAGTCGCCGCGCAGCCGCAGCACCGGGAAGCCAAGGACGAAACCGAACAACGCCGCCATCGCGCCCGAGAACGGCAACGCTTCCCAGAAGCTCCAGCCGCCCCAGTGATACAGCAAGGCATAGGTATAGGCGCCGACGGCATAGAAGCCGACGAACCCCAGGTCCAGCAGGCCCGCGAAGCCGACCACGATGTTCAGGCCCAGGCCCAGCATCACGTAGATCAGCACCAGGGTGGCGATGTCGACCGAGCTGCGGCCGGCAAAGAACGGCCAGGTCACCGCCACCGCCAACAGCAACAGCATCAGCAGTTTGTGGTTCTTGGCCGGCGCCGACGGCAGCGTCGGCAGGCTTGCCTTGAATTGGCGCAGCGGCCGGGTCAGCCATGGCCGCAACAGCTGGAACACGAACACGACCGCGGCGGCGATGGCCACCAGCGACCAATGCGATTGCATCGATGTCCGGGCACCCTGGCGCACCAGTTCCAGGCCGAAGATGGGGGTGACGATGACGGCGGTCAGCACCGCCGCCATGGTGGCGTTTTTGAGATTGTTGTTCGACATCAGACTTTTTCCACCTCAGGTTTGCCCAACAGCCCGGTGGGACGGAACAGCAGGATCAGGACCAGCAGCGAGAACGCCACGATGTCCTTGTACTGCGACGAGATATAGGCGGCCGCGAACGTTTCGGCCAGCCCCAGCAGCACGCCGCCCAGCATGGCACCGGGGATGCTGCCGATGCCGCCCAGCACCGCCGCCGTGAAGGCCTTGATGCCGGCCAGGAAGCCGATGAAGGGGTTGAGCTTGCCGATGGTGATGGCGATCAGCACGCCGCCCACCGCCGCCAGGATCGCGCCCATCACGAACGTGAAGGAAATCACGCGGTTGGTGTCGATGCCCAGCAGGTTGGCCATGTGCATGTCCTGCGAGCAGGCGCGCGAGGCGCGGCCCATGCGGGAATACTTGATGAACAGCGTCAGCGCCACCATCAGCACCACGGTCACCACGATGATCATGATGCGCGAATACGGCACCGTCACGTCGAAATCGGTACCCATCTGGAACTGCACCGCGCCCGACACCAGCGATGGCACCGCCATGTCGCGCGCGCCCTGGCCCAGCGCGACCCAGTTCTGCAGGAAGATCGACATGCCGATGGCGGAGATCAGCGCCACCAGGCGGGGGCTGCCGCGGACCGGGCGATACGCCACGCGCTCGACGCTGAAGCCATAGACGCCGGTGACGACGATGGCCACCAGGAGCATGGCGGCGATGATGAACGGCACCGGCAAGCCGCTGTTGGTGCCGATGGCCGTCAGGGTGACCAGGCCGACATAGGCGCCGATCATGTAGATTTCGCCGTGGGCGAAGTTGATCATACCGATGATGCCGTAGACCATTGTGTAGCCGATGGCGATCAACGCGTAGATCGCGCCCAGAGACAATCCGTTGAAGAATTGCTGGGTAAGTTGGGGTATGAGGTCGGACATTATTTCTCTATGCTCCAAATAGTTCCGGCTCCGGTAGAGAGACCCGGAGCCGGAAACCTGGGCGTATTTTAAGGGCCTGTCTTCATCGCGCGCCGGCCGCACAGCGCTTTTGGCGCATCGCTACGCGGATTACGGCACATCGACGACGACAGGCCCTCGCGCCGGCACCACGCCGGCGGAATCGCGGGAGTTTACAGCTGGGTCTTCTTGCCGTTCTTGTCCCATTTGTAAACGGCGAATTCGAAGTTCTTCAGATCGCCCTTGGCGTCGTACTCGACCTTGCCGATACCGGTATTGAAAGTGGTCTTGTGCATGTAATCGGCGACCTTGGCGGGGTCTTCGCCCACCGCGTTGATGCTGTCGGCCAGGATCTGCACCGCCGCGTAGGCCGGCATCTGGAAGGCGCCGTCCGGATCGCGTTTGGCGTCCTTGAAGGCCTTGACGATGCTCTCGTTGCCCGGCAGCTTGGTGAAGTCGGCAGGCAGCGTCACCAGCAGGCCGTCGATGGCCGGGCCGGCGATCGCCACCAGATCCTGGTTGGCGGTGCCTTCCGGACCCATGAACTGGACATTCAGGCCCTGCTCACGCGACTGGCGCAACAGCAGGCCCAGCTCGGGGTGGTAGCCGCCGAAGTAGACCAGATCGACGCCGGCCGCCTTGAGCTTGGTGATGATGGCCGAGTAATCGCTGTCCCCGACGTTGATGCCTTCGAACATCGCGACGTTCACGCCTTCCTTGTCCAGGGTGTCCTTGACCTGGGTGGCCACGCCCGAGCCGTAGGTCTGCTTGTCGTGCAGCACGGCGACCTTCTTGGGCTTGAGGGTGTTGGCGATATAGCGAGCGGCGTACGGCCCCTGCTGGTCGTCGCGGCCGATGGTGCGGAAGAAGAAGTGCGGCTTGATGGTGTCGGTCACCAGCGGCGACGTGGCGCCCGGCGTGATGCCGACGATCCCTTCCTGTTCGTAGACGTTGACGGCCGCCACGGTCACGCCCGAGCACGCATGGGCCACGGCGAACTTGGCGCCGGAGTTGACCACGCGGTTGGCGGCCGGCACGGCCTGCTTCGGCTCGCAGCCGTCGTCGATGAGGATGGGTTCGAGCTTCTTGCCCTTGACGCCGCCCTTGGCGTTGATGGTCTCGATGGCAGTCAGCGCGCCAGCCTGGATCTGGTCGCCGTACTGGGTGTTGGGGCCCGTCATGGGCTGCGGGATGCCGATCTTGATGGTATCGGCGGCGTGCACGGAACCTGCCAGGGCGAGCGCCCCGAATGCCATAGCTACCGGGGTAAGGCGATGCAGAAACTTCATGCGGAGTTCTCCAGCGAGGTTTTGAGCGGCTCTGTTCGATACGGAGTATCGGGTGGATTCCCCTAAACCCGCATCGCCCGTCGCCGGCTTCTTGGGCGAAAACACTGTGTGGCCGGTATTCTGGAAGCAAGCCGACATACTGTCACTGCGTGTAATCCCCAATATTTGAAGAACAACTTTTAATCGTGACGGATAGACGCGACAAGTATGTGAAAACGCAGAAGAAATCCGCGTGGCGCCTGGGATTGCGGCTGGCGCCGCGGACCATTGGATGGCAGGCGATTTATATGAATAATCATTAATACATTGTTTGACTTCGCATTTTCATACAGTACTTACGCGAGTCTTACGAATAATGATTATCCCGTTAATAATAATCGCCCGATTTTCGAAAAAAATCAGGCGTTGGCCGGTTTGGCGAGATTCCACATCAACGCCCGGAACGGCGCCAGCATGCTGATATTGACCGCCAGCTTGACCGCCAGGTCGCCCAGCATCCAGCTCAGCCAGGGCGCGCCGGTGGCGGCAAAGGCCACGCTGAAGAACACCGCGGTATCGAGCGCGGCGCCCAACACCCCGGACACCAGCGGCGCGCGCCACCAGCGCTGGTCGCGCAGGCGGTCGAACACCTGGATGTCCACCAATTGCGCGCAGATATAGGCCAGGCCCGAGGCCAGCGCGATGCGCGGCGAGGCCACCCACACCGAAACCACCAGCGCCGCGGCGAAACCGAACCAGGCCACGCGGCGCGCCGCCGCCGGACCGAAGCGGCGGTTGAGCACGTCGGTGACCAGAAACGCCACCGGATACGACAGGCCGCCCCAGGTCAGCCAGTCGTTCAGGGGCACTTGCACCAGGATGTTCGACCCCACCACCACCAACACCATGCACAGCACCGCGATGCCGAACTGGGTCCGGCTCATGGGCGCGAAGCGCGTGGCGGCGTGGCTCACTTGCCGAACTCCTCGGCCAGTTCGCGCGAACGCTGCGCGGCGGCCGCCATGGCGTCCTCGACGATGCCGGTGAAGCCGGCGGCATTGAACGCCGCCAGCGCCGCCGCGGTGGTGCCGCCCTTGGAGGTGACGCGCTCACGCAGCACCGAGGGCGGATCGGACGATTCGGCCGCCAGCCTGGTGGCGCCGGCGAAGGTGCCCAGCGCCAGCTGGCGCGCCTGTTCGGCCGTCAGGCCGACCTTCTGGCCGCCCGCGATCAGGGCTTCGAGGAAAAGGAACACATAGGCTGGGCCGCTGCCCGACAATGCCGTCACAGCGTCCAGGGCGGCGTCGTCGGCCACCCAGACCACCTCGCCGACGCTGGCCAGCATGCGGGCGGCCAGGTCGCGGTCGGCCTGCCCCACGCCATCGAGCGCGGCCAGGCCGGTGATGCCGGCGCCGACCAGCGCCGGCGTGTTGGGCATGCAGCGCACCAGGCGGCGCCACGGCGCCGCGGGCGTGCCGAGCCAGCCAGCCAGGGTGTCGGCGCGGATGCCGGCCGCAACGCTTACCACCAAAGTGTCGTCGCGCAACCACTGACGCGTGGAAGCCACAACCTCTTTCATGTTCTGTGGCTTGACCGCGAACACCCAAACGCGGCACCGCGCCAGGGCCTCGTCCGGGGCGCTCGCGGTGGTCATGCCGCGGGCTTGCCAGGCAGCGTGCGAATCCTGGTTAATGTCAATGACATGAATGCTTCCGGCGGGGCATACTTTGCCCGCCAGGCCGGAAGCCAGCGCGGCGGCCATATTGCCGCCGCCAATGAACGCAATCGAAAGTTCGTTTTTCATGGGATGCGATTGTAAACCGGTCGGCCCCTGCGGGAAAAAAGGAAAAATGTTCGTTCGCGCCTGAAACGCGCAATTTGACAGGCGTTTTAAGTGATGTGAAAGTCACGGTTTTGTCACAAACAATTCATAAGGTGACGTGTTTTCCGCGCCCGGACAACCCCCGGCGCGACACGACCAACTGGAGGAAACCTCTCATGCGATCCCACCGAATTGCCCTTACTTTCGCCGCCGTCATGGCGGCCTTCGCCGGCGCTTCCGCGCACGCGGCCACCGAGATCACGTTCTGGCACTCGATGGAAGGCGCGCTGGGCGACCGCGTCAACGGCCTGGTCGATGAGTTCAACAAGAAGAACCCCGACTACCAGGTCAAGGCTGTCTACAAAGGCAACTACGGTGAATCGATGAACGCCGGCATCGCCGCGTTCCGCGCCGGCAACGCCCCGGACATCCTCCAGGTATTCGAAGTCGGCACCGCCACCATGATGTACGCCAAGGGCGCCATCAAGCCGGTGCAGCAGATGTCGGAAGAAGTCGGCAACCCGATCGATCCGAAGCAGTTCATCGGCGCCGTGGCCGGCTACTACTCGTCGGCCGACGGCAAGCTGGTGTCGATGCCCTTCAACAGCTCGACCGTGGTGTTCTACTACAACAAGGACGCCTTCAAGAAGGCTGGCCTGGACGCCGACAATCCGCCCAAGACCTGGGAAGAGCTGGCCGCCGCCGGCCAGAAGCTCAAGGCCGCCGGCCAGGAATGCGGCTACACCACCTCGTGGCCGTCGTGGGTCCAGCTGGAAACGTTCTCGGCCTGGCACAACGTGCCGTACGCCACCAAGGACAACGGTTTCGGCGGCCTGGACGCCCGCATCGCGATCAACACTCCGCTGCACGTGCGCCACCTGGAAAACCTGGCCAAGCTGGGCAAGGAAGGCATCTTCATGTACGGCGGCCGCGGCGACGAGCCGAACTCGCTGTTCATCAGCGGCAAGTGCGCCATGATCACCGGTTCCTCGGGCCTGCGCGCCAACATCGCCAAGAACGCCAAGTTCGAGTTCGGCACCTCGACCCTGCCCTACTACGCCGACGTCAAGGGCGCGCCGCAGAACACCATCATCGGCGGCGCTTCGCTGTGGGTCTTCGCCAACAAGAAGCCGGAAACCTACAAGGGCGTGACGGCGTTCTTCAAGTTCCTGGCCAGCCCCGAAATCGCCGCCCGCTGGCACCAGCAGACCGGGTACGTGCCGGTCACCAAGGCCGCCTACGAGCTGACCAAGAAGGAAGGCTTCTACGACAAGAACCCGGGCACCGAAGTCGGCGTCAAGCAGTTGAACGTCGAAACCACCGCGCAATCGCGCGGCCTGCGCCTGGGCTTCCTGCCGCAGATCCGTGAAATCGAGGACGCCGAAATCGAGCGCATCGTGGCGGGCAAGGTCTCGGCCAAGGACGGCGCCGAGAACATCGTCAAGCGCGGCAATGAACTGCTGGAAAAGTTCGAGAAAAGTGTAAAGTAACGCCCATTCCGAAGCTTGCCAGCCGGTCCCGCGCCGCACAATTTCCGTTGCGCGGCAGGGACTTGCAAAGATGGCTTAAAGCCCTGGTCATTTAAGGGCTTTAAGCCTATCGTGTTTTTATGAGTACCGGCGCACCCCGCGCCGCAGGCGGCCGGCCCACCCCGGCGGCGGTTTCATCAGGCGGCGGTTAATCCAACCGCCGCTTTTCGTACCTTGGGTTCCCCCTATGGAAAAACGTGTCGTCTTCGGGCATAAGACTCTGCCCTATCTGCTGCTCCTGCCGCAGATCGTCATTACCGTGGTCTTCTTCTTCCTTCCCGCCGGCCAGGCCATGTGGCAGTCGATGCGGTTGGAGGATGCGTTCGGGCTGTCGTCCGAATTCGTCGGTTTCGACAACTTCATGGAACTGTTCTCGCAACAGGCCTACCTCGATTCCTTCCGCGTCACGGCGGTGTTCTCGATCCTGGTCGCGGTGGTCGGCCTGGGCGTGTCGCTGCTGCTGGCCGTCATGGCCGACCGCGTGATCCGCGGCGCCGGGCTCTACAAGACCCTGCTGATCTGGCCCTACGCCGTCGCGCCCGCCGTGGTCGGCGTGCTGTGGCTGTTCCTGTTCTCGCCCTCGGTCGGCATCCTGGCGGTGGCGCTGCGCCACGCCGGTGTCGACTGGAACCCGCGCCTGGACGGCAGCCAGGCGATGGTCCTGGTGCTGATCGCCGCGGTCTGGAAGCAGATTTCGTACAACTTCCTGTTCTTCCTGGCCGGCCTGCAATCGATTCCGCGCTCGCTCATCGAAGCCGCTGCGATCGACGGCGCCAGCCCGTCGCGCCGCTTCTGGAGCATCGTGTTCCCGCTGCTCTCGCCCACCACCTTCTTCCTGCTGGTGGTCAACATCATCTACGCCTTCTTCGACACCTTCGCGGTGGTGGACACCACCACGCAAGGCGGTCCCGGCACGTCGACTTCCATCCTGGTCTACAAGGTGTACAGCGACGGCTTCCGCGGCCTGGACCTCGGTTCGTCCGCGGCCCAGTCGGTGGTGCTGATGTTCATCGTGATTGCCTTGACGGTCGTGCAGTTCCGCTACGTCGACCGCAAAGTGCAGTATTGATTTTCGAGGCAGATAACAATGGTTGAACGCCGTCCCTGGCTGGATATTCTGGCCCACGTCATCCTGCTGTGCGGGGTGGCGATGGTGGCCTTTCCGCTCTATGTCACTTTCGTCGCGTCGACCCAGACCGCGCAGGAAGTGGCCTCCGCGCCGATGTCGCTGATTCCCGGTCCGCACTTCGTCGACAACTACATGCAGGCGCTGTTCGGCGGCTCCAGCGGCGGCTCGTCCGGCGCGCCGGTGGGCCGCATGATGTACGTCAGCCTGATCATGGCGCTGGCGATTTCCATCGGCAAGATCGCGATCTCGCTGCTGTCGGCTTTTGCGGTGGTGTACTTCCGCTTCCCCGGCCGCATGTTCTTTTTCTGGATGATTTTCGTCACCCTGATGCTGCCGGTAGAAGTGCGGATCGCGCCCACCTACAAGGTGGTGGCGGACCTCGGCCTGCTCAACAGCTACGCCGGCCTGACGCTGCCACTGATCGCCTCGGCCACGGCCACCTTCCTGTTCCGCCAGTTCTTCCTGACGGTTCCGGACGAGCTGATCGAAGCCGCCCGCATCGACGGCGCCGGCCCCATCCGCTTCTTCCGCGACGTGCTGCTGCCGCTGTCCAAGACCAGCATCGCCGCGCTGTTCGTGATCCAGTTCATCTACGGCTGGAACCAATACCTGTGGCCGCTGCTGATAACCACGCAGGAAGACATGTACCCCGTCGTGATCGGCATCAAGCGCATGATCAGCGGCGGCGACAGCGTGACCGAATGGAACATCACCATGGCCACCGCCATGCTGGCGATGATCCCGCCGGCGCTGGTCGTCATCCTGATGCAGAAATGGTTCGTGAAGGGGCTGGTCGACACTGAAAAATGAGGCCCCCACGCCGGGCCCTCGGCTTGCTGCCCCCACGACAACGACTCCGATACGAATAACTCATGGCTACTCTCAGCTTTCGCAACGTCAAGAAAACCTATGCCGGCAACGTGCCGGTCATCCATGGCATCGACATGGATGTCAAGGACGGTGAATTCATCGTCATCGTCGGCCCCTCCGGCTGCGGCAAGTCCACGCTGATGCGCATGGTCGCCGGCCTGGAAACCGTGACCAGCGGCGAAATCGTGATCGACGACAAGGTCGTCAACAATCTCGAACCGGCCGAACGCGACATCGCGATGGTGTTCCAGAACTACGCGCTCTATCCGCACATGACCGTGTTCGAGAACATGGCCTATGGCCTGAAGATCCGCAAGTTCTCCAAGGACGAGATCAAAAAGCGCGTCGACGTCGCCGCCCAGATCCTGGAGTTGAGCCACCTGCTGGACCGCCGCCCGCGCGCCCTGTCGGGCGGCCAGCGCCAGCGCGTGGCCATGGGCCGTGCCATCGTGCGCGAGCCCAAGGTGTTCCTGTTCGACGAACCGCTGTCGAACCTGGACGCCAAGCTGCGCGTGGCGATGCGCCTGGAAATCATGAAGCTGCACCGCCGCCTGGGCACCACCAGCCTGTACGTCACCCACGACCAGGTCGAGGCCATGACGCTGGCGCACCGCATGATCGTCATGTACCAGGGCGTGCCCGAGCAGATCGGCACGCCGATGGAAGTGTTCGAAAAGCCCGCCTCCACCTTCGTGGCCGGCTTCATCGGCTCGCCGCCGATGAACCTGATGGAAGTGAACGTAGCCGGCGACGGCACCGTGCAGACCACCGACGGCCTGGCGCTGGAGATCTCGCCGCTGCAAGTGCCGTCGCAAGTGCGCGGCCGCAAGGTCATCATGGGCATGCGCCCCGAGCACATGCTGCTGAACACGCAAGGCGTGCCGGCTGAAGTCGAAATGGTCGAAACGCTGGGTTCCGAACAGCTGGTCCACTGCCGCTGCGGCAAATCGACCCTGGTGGTGCGCTGCACGACGCGCCAGCTGTCCGAAGCCTCCGCCAAGGTCGGCGACCGCGTCAACGTCGGCCCCGACGGCCGCCATCCGCTGCACTGGTTCGAGGCCGACAGCGGCCGCCGCGTCCAGGGCCTGTAAGCGCCGCGCCCTGCCCGTCCCGCGCCGGGACGGGCCAGCGCGCCCGTCAAACTCAGTACGTGTACGTGATCATGGTGCCGATCGAGTACTGGTTGCGGTCCTTCACGATCGGGCTGTCGGCAGCATCGCCGTACAGGCGGCGCGCCTCGGCCGCCACCGACCATGACCATGCCTTGCTCAAGGGCAATACCCAGGTCGCGCCCAGCCCCACGCTTTCCAGGCCGCCCTTGGGCTTGTAGCGGCGATACCCCGACCGCGACGACTGGCGCTCGCTGACGCCATACCAGGTGCGCATGTAGTTGCCGTCGCCGAAATCGCCGCTGAGCGACAGCGACAGCGCGCCCGCCGCACCTTCGTAGACCGTGGTGCTGGCGCCCAGGTTGAACAACGTGTAGGCGCTGCCCACGTCGCGGTCATCGCCCTTCTTGAAGGCGTGCACCACCGTTGCCGACAGCGTCACCGGCCCCAACTGGGTCTCGGCGTCCATGCCGATCTCGGCGCGGCTCTTGATATCGCCCATGCCGCGCAGCTGGTTCGAGCCTTCGGTACCTTTCTTGTGGTCTCGGCGCGAGGCGCTGGGAGCCACGTAGAACCGGAAAGTGCTGTTCAAGGCCTCGGTTTGCCAGCCCAGGCCGCGCTCCGTGTCCAGGAAAAAGCCGCCCGGACTACGGATACCCAGGCCGAAGATCGGCAACGCGGCGCTTTCATCGCTACCGCTGTAGCGCGGCGCGTAACCCACGCCGAGCGTGCCATAGAACTTCCACTCATCGGCCGGCTTGGGCGCGCCGGTCGACACCTCGATGCCGCGCGAACTGGCGCCGCGCGAGCCGTAGACCGAATTGTCGGCCACCTGCGGACCGCCGGCGGCACACGACAACGTGGGCAGGCACGCCAGCACGCTCGCCGCGCCGGCAAGGCGCCGCATCGAGGACTTGGAGGAATATCGCTTCATAAATGCATCCGGGAAACGAGGTTGGAGGGATACAGCCAGACGCCGCGACCCGCTCGCGGCGCCACTACTCTTGCGGGCTCCCCTTGGCCTGGCGCATCAGGTCCATCGCCAGGGTGGAGACCGAGGCCACCAGCGGCTCGGCGCTGTCGGCATTGCTCATGACCAGTACCGCCAGCTTTTCGTGCGGGTCCAGCAGCCAGCGCGAATGAAATGCCTCGGTGGCGCCACGGTGATCGCGCAGCGTCAGGCCCGCGACGTCGTCCCCGTCACAGGGCGCCGCCAGCCAGGACAACGCCAGGCGGCACTCCAGCCCGATGCCGTGCGCCACGGTCTCCAGATCGAGCAGGATCCGCGCGGAATCTTCGTTCAGGACGCGGCGTCCCCGGTACAGGCCGCCGGCGAACAGCATGCTGGAAAACCGCGCCATCTCAGCCGAGCTGGCCCACAGGCCCTCGGCCGCCTCATTGGTCTGCGGTTGCTCGATCCACGGCACGCCGCGGCGATAGCCGGCCGCGCGCAACGCGCGCGCCTCGCCGCCAGCGGCCGCCAGCCGAAAGCCCGTGCGCGAGATGTTCAGGGGCTGCAGCAGCGTGCGCCGCACGTAGGCCTCGAAGGGTTCGTCGGCGGCATGCGCCACCATTTCGCCCAGCAGCGCGTAGCCCATATCGGCGCGGGCCCGGCCCATGGTGTCCACGGACGTGTCCGGGCGCAGAGCCAACAGCCGGCGGGCGGTGAAGGGATGGGTGCCCATCCAGTGCATGGCGGCGCGGCGCGGCTCGACCTGCCAGGGCGGCAGCGCCTGCCCCGCCGGCCGGTCCAGCGACAGGCGGCCGTCGTCGGCCGCGCGCAGCACGCTGGCGGCGGTCACAATCTTGGAAATCGCGCCGACCCGGTACAACGTATCGCTGGTGGCGTTGCGATGGCGCGCCGGATCGGCGTAGCCGAAGCCGCTGCTCCAGACCGTGCGCTGATCATCGACGATGGCGATCGACAGGCCGGGCACCCCTTGCGCGTCCAGGTCGTGAGCGATGCGCTGCTTCAGATAGGCCACCACCGCCGGGTAATCGCCCTGGGCGATGGCGGGCGGCGCGGCCGGGCCCATGCCCTGGCAGCCGCCAACGGCGATCAGGAGCGTGGCGACGGCGGCCAGGCGGGTGAGCGAAAACATGGCGGGGACGGCGGCCTCTTTGAAGAACTGCCGTCATGCTAGTCAGCGCCTGCGCGCCGATCTTTCCCGCTTTGTATCGAGTTTGTGAAAAACCGCCGGGCAGATTGTGAAGTTTGTTAAAGGCGTGCCGGATGACAGGGGCACGCCTGCCCCGCGGACGCGCCGCGCCCGCTACGCCGGGACGGCGCGCGTTTCAGGCGGCCTGCCAGCTGACGATGAAGCGGGCTCCGCCCAGCGGACTGTCGGCGGCCTCGGCGGTGCCTCCATGCCAGCGCGCCACACGGTTGACGATCGCCAATCCCAGACCGGTGCCGCCGGTGCCGCGATCGCGGCTTTCGTCCAGGCGGATGAACGGCTCGAAAATGCGCTCGCGGTCGGCCACCGGAATACCCGGACCATCGTCATCGACCATCAGCACGTAGGCGCGCGGCGCGGGCGACACCAGGCTGACCTGCACGCGGCTGCCGGCATAGCGGATGGCATTCTGCAGCAGATTCAGCAAGGCCCGCGTCATATAGCGCTGGTGCAGATGCACTTCGCGCACCTGGCACAGCGCCACTTCGCAGCGCACACCCGATTGTCCGGCCTGGAAGCTGGCGTGCTGCATCGCGCCATCGAGCCAGCCGCGCGCATCCTGCGCCTGCAGCGCGACGCCGTCATCCTTGTGTTCCAGGCGCGCGTACATCAGCAATTCGGAAGCCATGCTGTCGAGTTCGGCGACATCGCTTTTCATGTCTTCGATCAGGCGCTTGCGCTCGGCCGGCGCCCCGGCGCGCTCGATCATGTCCAGCTCGAACGACAGACGCGCGATCGGCGTGCGCAGCTCGTGCGACACCGCGTTGGTCAGCTCGCGCTGGCTGCCGATCAGCGCACCGATGCGCTCGGACATCTGGTTGAAGGTGTCGCCCAGATTGCCGATGCTGGAATGGCGCGACAGCCGCGCACGGGCCCGCAGATCGCCCTGCCCCATGCGCAACGCCGCCGTCTTCAAGGCCTCCAGGTCGCGCCAGATCGGCAGCGCCCACACCAGCATGAAGGCGCACAGCAGCAGCCCCAAGGCCGAATAGATCGCCGCTACCACCCAGGGGCCGAACGAGGGGTCGGGCGGCAGCCTGACCTCCAGCCACTGGTCGCCGGGGCCGGGGATAGCGGCCACGAAGGTCTGCATTTTGTCGCGGATGAAAAAATCGCCGCTGGCGGCGATGCGGCGTTCCTTGTCGCTGGCGTTGTAGTCCGAGGCATTGAAGACCCGCAGGCCCAGGCCGTAGTACGGCGCCAGCTCCCGCTCGATGTAGGCGGCGCGCGCGCCGGGTTCGACCTGGGAAAGCTCGCGCACCAGGCTGTGCATCTGCCCGCGCACCGACTCGCGGGTATAGGCGTCGCTGACCGGCTCGAACAGGTAGTTGGCCGAGCGGTCCACGACTTCGTTGGAAATCACGAACCCCACCGCCAGCACCACGAAGAGCCGCAGGACGAATTTAATCATCACGGCCCTCGTGCGCCTTGGGCGAGAACAGATAGCCCTTGCCCCACACGGTCTTGATGCGCGCCGGGTCGCGCGGATCGTCATCCAGCTTGCGGCGCAGCTTGCTCACGCAGACGTCGACACTGCGGTCCAGGCCGTTGAATTCGATGCCGCGCACGGCGTTGAGCAGGTCGTCGCGGGTCAACACCTGACCGGCCTGGCTGGCCAGCGCCCACAACATTTCGAACTCCATGGTGGTCAGGTCGACCTCGGCGCCGGCGTGCACCACGGCGCGCGTGCGCCGGTCGATGACCAGCGGGCCGAATTCCAGGCGCTCCGGCGGTTCATCCAGCTGACTGTGGCGCCGAAGCAGCGCGCGGATGCGGGCCAGCAGCACGCGCGGCTCGACCGGCTTGATGACGTAATCATCGGCGCCCGACTCCAGGCCCAGGATCTGGTCCAGGTCGTCCTCGCGGGCGGTCAGCATCAGGATGGGCGCCGCCGAGAAGGCGCGCAGGTCGCGGCAGACCTGCAGCCCATCCCGGCCGGGCAGCATCAGGTCGAGAATGGTGATGGCCGGATCGTGGCGGCGGAACGCTTCCACCGCGTGGTCGCCGCGATACGCTTGGGCGACCTGGAATCCATGTTGTTCCAGGAACTGCGCGATCAGGCGCGACAGCTTCGGATCGTCTTCGACTAGCAAGGCCTTGGTCATGGGGGGTCCGGACAGGAAAAGGGAATTCGATTTCGCCGCATTCTACGCAAAACGGCGCGAGCGGCGCTCGACCGCCAGGGCGGCGGCCCGGCTCCCGGTGCTTGCCGCCCAAGCAAAAGCCGGGCCGGAAGACGATGCTTCCGGCCCGGCCGGGGAGTCTGGCGCCAGGCGCGCGGCGCGCCCGCCGCACGCGCCGGACGATTACTTGTAGACCGACTTGGAGCCGTCCTTGTGCCACACGAACACGTCGAACTGGAAGTTCGTCAGGTCGCCCTGCTTGTTCCAGCTGACTTTGCCGATCGGGGTGTCGAACGTGTTGGCGTGCAGGTACTTGGCGACCTTGGTCGGGTCTTCGCTGCCGGCGCCCTTGATGCCGTCGGCGATGACCTGGGTGGCGGCGTAGGCCGTCATCTGGAACGCGCCCGAAGCATTGCGCTTCTTGGCGGCGAAGGCCTTGACGATCTCGGCGTTGGCGGCGTTCTGGGTGAAGTCGGCCGGCAGCGTCAGCAACATACCTTCGACCGCGTCCCCGGCAATGGCGTTGATGTCCGGGTTGCCCGTGCCTTCCGGACCCATCCACTTGGCCTTCACGCCTTGTTCGGCGGCCTGGCGCAGCAGCAGGCCCATTTCGGGGTGGTAGCCGCCGTAGTAGACGAAGTCCACGCCTTCGCCCTTGAGCTTGGTGATGACGGCCGAGTAGTCGCTGTCACCGGCGTTGATGCCTTCGAAGATCGCGACGGGCACGCCGCCCTTCTCCAGATCGTTCTTGACGGCGGTCGCGATGCCCTGGCCGTACGACTGCTTGTCGTGCAGCACGGCGACCTTCTTGGGCTTGATCTTGTCCAGGATGAACTTGGCGGCGGCCGGGCCTTGCTGGTCGTCGCGGCCGATGGTGCGGAAGATGAACTCGTAGTTCTTGCCGTCGGTCAGGGCCGGCGACGTGGCCGAAGGCGTGATCATGACCACGCCTTCGTTGTTGTAGATGTCGGCGGCGGCGATGGTGGCGCCCGAGCACACGTGGCCCACGACGAAACCGATCTTGCTGTTGACCACCCGGTTGGCGGCGACCGGACCCTGCTTGGGTTCGCAGCCGTCGTCGATGACCACGGTTTCGAGCTTCTTGCCGTTGACGCCGCCAGCGGCGTTGATGCGTTCCACCGCGGTGTCGACACCCTCGCGCACCATGTCGCCGTACTGGGTGACGGGGCCGGTGGTGGGGCCGACCACGGCGATCTTGATGGTCTGCGCCTGCGCGCCAGCGCTGAACGCCAGTCCCGCGGCGACGCCCAGGGCCGCGATGACCGGGGTCAGACGAAATGCTTGCTTCATGAGTGCACTCCTTTAATGGCTTGTAATCGTTGGTTTATGAACCGGGCGGACAGCCGGAAATGTAATCGTCACGCCCCGTTACGTTGCATTAGCAGGGCAAGCATACACTGAAAAATAGCGGCTTTTGCAGGGGTTCCAGGACCCGCGCGGCGCCGTCGCCGATATTGCGGCGCCGCATCGCGGGCCATCGCCCTTATACCCGCCGCGGTATATGCAAAAGCGCATTTATTCGTTTGCGTTGGTAAGGCGGCGCGGCATCATGGCCGCCATGAGACTCCAACCGATCATCGTCCCCGGATGGAAAGACTCCGGACCGGAACACTGGCAATCGCGCTGGGCCGCCCTGCTGCCCCACGCCGTGCGGGTGCGCCAGCGCGATTGGGAGCATCCGGTCTGCGCCGAATGGATCGCCGCCCTCGCCGCGCAGGTCGACCAGGCCCGCAGCCCGGTGCTGTTGGTGGCCCACAGCCTGGGCTGCCTGATCAGCGTGGCGCTGCCGGTACCGCTGCGCGCCAAGGTTGCCGGCGCGCTGCTGGTGGCGCCAGCGGACGTCGAGCGCCCCGACGCGCCCGACTGCCTGCGCCGATTCGCGCCGGTGCCACGCCATTCGCTGCCGTTCCAGAGCGTGGTGGTGGCCAGCGACAACGACCCCTATTGCAGGCTGGAACGGGCGCGCGCCTTTGCCGAGCACTGGGGCAGCCGCCTGGTCGTGATTGCCGGCGGCGGCCACCTCAACGCCGACAGCGGCCTGGCGGATTGGCCGCAAGGCCTCAAGCTGTTCGCCGCGCTGCGCCGGCGCGCCTCGTGGCGCGTCTCGCCGCCGCCCGAGCGCATCGCGCCGATTCCCGAACGGCCCTGGCAACACCCGGCCTGACGGCCTTGCCGGCCCGCCGCCGCCGCTCAGCCGCCGCAGCCCGCCCCGATCCGCGCCGCCGGCAATGGCGTTGCGCCGTCCGTGTTGCCCGCGAACTTGCGAATCCTGTCCGCCAGTTCCGCCGAGGGCTTTTCGTATCCGTAGCAATATGGCGGCGTCGGCGCGGCCTCGGGCCGGTAGTCCTGCAACACCGGTTTCGCATCCCCCAGGTAAAGGTTGTCCCTCAGGCGCAGGAATGCCTTGTAGTCGCGGGTGTAGCCGTGCGTGGCCTTCAATGCCCGATAGGCACCCGCGTCGGACGCGCCGTTGTCCAGCGCGCTGCGCCGGGCGGCCGTGGGGATGTAACGGCAGTAATTCACGTTCACGCCTTCCACCGTGGGGAAGAAGGCCGGCTCCACGCATTGGCGCCGCGCGTCATTCTTGAAGATATTGCCTTCGACCAGCGCCTTGGCTTCGAGGCTGAAACTCATGCCGTAGAAATCCCAGTTCTCCAGCAGATTGTTGAACAGATGGAACGTGCCGAACTGCCCTCTGGGGTTGCGCTGCACCGTGTTGAAGAAATAATTGTGGTGCAGCGTCACGCGCGCGATCGAATCGCGATCGTAGTTCGCGAACAGGTTCTTCGAGGTAATGTTGTTGAGCAGCATGACCTTGTTCGAGTTATGGAACTTGGTCCAGGAAATGGTGACGTCGGTCGAGCCGTTCTTGACGTTCAGCAGCCGGTCGGACATGCGTGACAGGTCCATGTGGTCGACCCACACGTCGCGGCTGTCGTTGGCGATGTTCACGGCCTGCGTCAGCCGGTTCAGGCGGCCATCGATGGTCAGATGCGTCAGGATCACATTGGTGCTGCCATACACGCCCAGGCCGTCGTCGATCAGGACCACGCGCTTGCCCCGGCCGTCGATGGTCGTGTTGGACGGCACGCGCAGCTGCGAATCGAGCACGATGGTCATGTCCGAGGCGAAGCGGATCCAGACCGGCCCCTTCCTGGCCTGCGCCAGCGCGGCGCGCAGCGTGCCCGGTCCGGCGTCCTGATCCGAGGTGACCTCGATGAAGCGCCCGCCCAGGCCGCCCGTGGCCCGGGCGCCGTAGCCTTCGCGCTGTTGCAACAGCGCCGAGACAAAGGCGCACTGCGCGTCCGGCACCGCGCAGGTTGCGCTGGCGCCGGCCGCGCCGCCGTACAGCACGCCCAGCGCCGGCAGCCAGGCCAGCGCCCGCAACAGACCGCGCCGGGTCCGGGACGGCGCCACGTCCGGCGCCGCCTGTCTCGAAATCATTCCTGGTTGCATGCGAACTTCACTCCCTGAGGCTGCGCGGACCGGTCGGCGGGCTGTACGTGGCGCCAGATGCCCCCGCTCAAGCGCAGGTTTTCCGGTGGGCCGGCCACATGCGCGCGCAGGTGCTCGAAATATGCCGCCTGCCAGCGCCGCGCGTAGGTATCGGCATCCTCGCCGGGGGCCACGGCGGGCAGCATCTCCAGCGTGTAGGCGACGCGGCCGTTTTCCCAGCGCGGCGTATAGAACACCGAAGGCACGCCCTGGCGATGCGCCAGGTGGGCCGCGAAGCTGGAATAGGTCACTGACTGCCCTTCGAAGGAAGTGCGCGGAGCGGCCGGGTTGGCCGCCCCATCCACGGCCAGGCACAGCACATTGCCCGCCGCCAACGCGCGCATGCAGGCCTTGGCGACCTGCGCCTCGGTCTGGTCGGCGGTGGAAATCAGGGCGGCGGCATAGCTGCTCTGGGCGATGCTGGGCGCGGTCGCCAGCCAGCGCGAGGGAATCCCCAGCAATTCCAGCGCCATCAGGCCGGCATACATGGGCCCCACGTGCGCCGTGGCGACCACCACGCCCCGGCCACTTGCCAGCAGCGGCGCGAAGAAACGCTCACCGGTATCCAGCTCGCCCAGCACCTGCATGGCCTGCTCGACATGGTCTTCACGGCATTCGAGCCAATCGAACAGCAGGTGGTCGACCAGATGGCCCCAACGCGCGCGCCGCTCCCATTGCGTGCGGTCGGCCGTGGCGTCGCCGCGCAGCGACCAGGCCCAGTCCAGGCGGGCCTGCGGTATGGGCGCGGTATCGAGCTTATGCTCCAACTGCTCCAGGGCGTGCTGGAATGTCGCCGGCAATGCCTGGCCGCGTTGCGCCACATAGCGCGCGAACAAGGCCTCCGCCTCCTGTTTGCGCCCTGCCTGCGACAGCGCGCCGATGGCGGCGCGCTGCCACAATGGCTTATCCGGCGATTTATCGAGCAGCCGCAACAGCTGGTCGGCCGCTTCGCCGTACTGCAGCGTGTAGCGCAGTGCCCGCGCGTACAGGGCGCGGGTCTGCTCCAGTTCTGGCGCCAGTTCCATGGCCTGCCGCAGCGGCGCCACGGCATCCTGGTAACGGCCGGCGCGCAGCAGCGTTTCGCCATGCAGCGTCAACAGCCGCACGTCGGCCGGCGCCGCCTTCAGGCCGGCCTCGAAATGCGTCAGGGCGTGCCGCTTGCGGTCGTCGTCGCTGGCGCGCCGCAGGTGCGCCAGCCCCAGCGACGCGCGCAGCGCCGGGGCGTCGTGATCCGCGTCCAGCGCCGCGTTGCCCAGCTGGATCGCCGCCTCGACCCTGTCGTCGTCGAGCAGCGCGCGCACCGCCACGGTGGCCACGCGCGCGTTCGGCAGATCATCCGCCCGCAGGGCCGTGGCGATGGCGGCGGCCTCGCCGGCATCGCCATGGCGCGAATAGGCCAACATCCACCAGTGCGCTTCGCCGGGGTCGGCCAGCGCCAGGGCGGCGGTCTGGCGCGCAACGTTGGCGGCCTCGGCGATACGGCCGGCCTGCACGCGCAGTTGGATCCGCGCCGCCTGCAACGGCGCGGCATCGGGGGCCAGCGCGGCGGCGGCATCCGCCTGGGCGATGGCGCGGTCCCACTGCTCGGTCCGCCCCAGCAGGCTGGCGAGCAGGCGGCGGTCGTCGGTGCGCGCCGGATAGGCCTCGACCAGCCGCTCAAGCACGGCGATCGCCCGCTCCAGGCGGCCGGCCCGCACGAGCGGCGACACCAGCAGGCGGCGCGCATCGCGCCAGCCCTGCTCCACCCGCGCCAGCGCCGGCCCGAGCGCGGCCAGGGCCGGCGCGGGATCTTCTGCTTCCAGGAGCCGCGCCATCACCTCGCGCAGCTGGCTGACGGCTTCGCTTGCGGCAGCCGGCGCCGCGGCGGCGCCGGGGCGTTCTATTGTCGTATCAACCATGGCGCAACCCCCTCAGCAAGGCCATCGCCGCACGCAGCACGAACATGAGCACGAAGCCCAATGCCAGCGCCTGCAGCAGCAGCACCGCCGTGCGCGGACTGCTGGGCCGGTCCGTGGAGACCGGTTGCGCGATGATGGACAGATAACGTTGCAGGCGCAGGGCGTCCGTCACGGCCTGCTGGTAGGACTGCTGCGCCAGCGTCAGGTTCGAATCCGCGAAGGCCTGCATATTGCGCAACGCTTCGTACGATTTGAGCTGCTTCGCTTCCGTGTTGCCTTCGCCGCTCAGACGCTGGCGCACATTGGCGAGCCGCTTCTTCAGCGCCGCGACCTGCATTTCGGCGGGCTTGAGCATGAAGTGGTCCTTGTTGCCGATCGCGCGGATCTTGTCCAGGTTGATCTGGGCGCTGCTCAGTTCCGCCTCCAGCTGGCTGGACAGGTTCAGCAGCATCGCCACCGTGGCGGTCGGGTCGATGTTGCCATGCCGGGTCCGCCAGGCGGTCAAGGCTTCGCGCGCGCCGAGCGCCTTCTGTTCGGCCTGCCTGACCGATTCCTCGCTCACTTTCAGCTTGTCCGCCACGCCTTTCTCGTTCATGGAGCTGACGAAATCCTCGGCCAGGCCGATCAAGGCCTTGGACAGGGTCTCGGCGTCTTCAGGCGAATAGGCGCGCACGCGCAGCACGTCGATCTGCTCCAGTGGGTTGAAGGAGACCTGGACCGCGGCGCGATAGGCACGATAAAGATCGTCCTCGCTGGAGTCCTCGGCCAGATGGTTCGCCGGGTCCATGCCCTGGTTCAGCAAATAGCGGCGCAGGCCAACCTTCTTGTCCAGTTGCCGCATGCTGTCGCGCGACCTGAGAAAATCACTGACCGCCCAGCCGTCGACGAAACCGCCCAGCATGCCGCCCGAATTTCCCGTGGTCAGCAGGCTGGCCGCCATGCCGCCGCCGCCCTGCTGGCCCGATCCCGATTGCACGAAGAAGCGCGATTCCGCTTCATAGCGCGGCGTGGCGATGCCGAGCACATACACCAGGGCCAGGACCACCGGGGCGATGACGATGAGGACATTGATCCAGCGCTGGCGGCGGCGTTCGCGCAGCGCGGCCTGCCGCTCATGGCGCCGGCGCTCGATCTCGGAACCACGCTCAGAAGCCGAGCTGGCCGTCGTCGAAGCCGCCGAAAACGTCGTCGCCTGTTCCGGATTCGCTTCGTGATCGTCGCGCAGGGAACTGCTGGATGCACTGGTCGAGGTCGTCTTCGATGCGGAGTGCGCTTCGTTCATAAATCAGGCCCTTCAGGCAATAGTCCGCCAATTGATTCTGGCGGTAACTGGAAAGAATGAGCGTCCGGCCGACCAGCCGTTCTTCGAACAGCGCCAGCCACAGACGGGTGAAGCGGCAGGGTTCGAAGGGAATGGCCCCTTCGATCACGTAGACGTCGAACGCCGGCGCCAGCGCCAGCGCGAACGAAAACTCCTGCCGCGCATAGAGTGGCCAATGCTCCATCGGCCGGCTCAGGATCCTGGGATCGCTGAGCAGGTCGGCCACCAGTTCATAGGTGGCGTCGGCGTCAAGCTCGTACATCTGGCTTACCAGCTCGATCATGCTCAGGCCGCTGGCCTTGCCGCGGATGAAGCCCTGCCGGCCGATTGCCCAGGACACGTTGCCGTCATGCTGCACAAATCCCTGACGCGGCGGCCGCAGGCCGCACAGCAGGTCGATGATCTGCCGGTGCAGCTCCGGCGCGGGCGACAGCAAGGCGTAGCGCCCGACCGGAATGTCGAGGTAGGCCTGGGCTAGCAGCGCCTGCCGGTGGCCGAAGGCCAGGGGATTGTCCGTTACGCCATTGAGATGGATCATGGTCATTGCTCACATGGGCTGGATGTTGGGGCGGGCCAGCCGCTCGGCCGCCAGGGCCACCACCATCAGGAAAACCATGCTGGTCAGGAAGTACCCCAGGCTCGCATCGTGCGAGGTATAGGCGTCGAAGTAGGCCGAGCGCAACAACTGCATGCCGTGCGCGAACGGCAGCCACAGCATCCAGGGCCGCAGATGCTCGGGCAGTTGTTCCGAAACGAAGAACACGCCCGAGAAAATCTGCAGGAAGCGCTCGATCACCGGCGCCAGCCGCAGGAAGAAGTGCCAGAACGTCGCGATCGCGCCGAACAGCAGGCCCATCGCGGCCGCGCAGCACGCCATCAGCACCACATACAGCATGAAGCCCGGCCAGCTACGGGGCAGCGTGATCAGGTCGAGCGCATGGCCGGCAGTGATCAGCACCACGAACACCACCAGGTACACCGACACATACAGCAGCGCCTGCACCAGCGCGCACATCAAGGGCGACACGCCCTGGAAGTTCAGCAGGCCGCGGGCCGATACATAGGCCGTGCTGCTGCGGAAAATGATCTGGCGGAACATGATCCAGGTGGTGGCGCCCAGCAGCGAGAAGGTCTGCACATCCATGCCCAGGATGTAGTGCGTGCCCATCAGGATGTACAGCGACGAGATCAGCGTCAGCAGCACCACCGGCCCGACCAGCGCCCACAGCAGCGCCACCCGGCTCTCGCCATGCATCACATGCAGTTGGTAGACGAACAACGCCAGCAGCGTGCGCCCGCCCGGCCAGCCGCGGCCGGCGATGCGCGGATGATGGCCGGCATGCAGTCCGCGCACCCGGTCCCGCAGGATCTCCAGATCGCCGGCCTCGCCCGCGGGCAGCGCCATTTGCAGCGCGATATCGTTGCGCGAGGCATGGCGCCGCGCATCGCGCGCCTCATCCTGCCGGCGCCGCTCCGCGCGCCGCGCATGCGCCTGGGCCAGGCGCTGGTCTTCCGCCACCAGCCGCGCCGGCATGTAACCGGGCGCGAAGACCTCGATCCCCGCGCGCACGTCCTGCTCCAGCAGCCGCACGATAAGGCGCAGGCGCCGCCGGGAGAAATCCGCCAGCGTCTCATCGACTCCGGCGCGCGCGATCTCCGCGTCCAACTCGGCCTGCACCGCCTCGTAGACCGCCCGCCGGGCGGCCACGGAATCGTGCGGTTCGCCTTGCAGGCGCGCCAGCAAAGGCTTGAACAGGACGGCCGGCTCGGCCTTGGCCTCGAACAGCGCGGCAGGGTCCAGACGCCAGGCGGCAACGCCTGCCCCCACCGCGTAGCGGCTGTCTTTCCTGCGCGCGCGCCACCCCTTGATCCGATCCTCGTTACTCATCGACACGTCACTGGCTGACGCCGCCGGATGAGCCGGAATCCGAGTCGATGGCCCGCGTGGCGCTGAAGCCGGCGCTCATGGTCACGCGGAACGCGGACAGCACCTTCTGCACCTGCGTGAACGGCGCATCCGAGATATAGATCGCCTGGCCTTCATGCACGCTGAATTCGCGCGCCAGCGCCACCTGCTCCGGACGGGTCAGGTCGAACTGGTACACCACCGGCAGCAGATCCGGCTTGCCGTCCACGCCGGCCTGCGCGGGCGTGAACAGGAACACCGAGCGCGGGTCCGCCGTCTTGTCGTCCAGGCCCCTGGCGTCGGCCAGCGCGTCCAGCACACTGTAGTTGCGCTTGCTGATGGCCACGCGCCCCTGGTTGCCGGCAGCGCCCAGCACCGTCAGGAACTCGCGCGCTTCGTACGCGGTAATGACGTCGCCGGCGCGCAGCAGAATGTCGTTATTCTGGTTGCGGTAGATGTCCGACAGGCGCACCGAGGCCACCTGGTTGTCGCGCCGCAGGCTGATGACGAGCTGTTCGGGATTGGTCTGCACCGGCGCCGCCTGCGCCAGCGCGCTGCTCAGCCGCTGCGAGGTCTGAGTGATCGGATACATGCCAGGCTTGGTCAGGTTGCCCTGCACCGTCACCATCTGCCCACGCGCGTCGGCCACGCGCGTCACGCTGACGTCAGCGCCCACCACCAGCCGGCTCAGGCGCGCCACGATGGCGTTATGCAACTGCGTCAGCGTCATACCGCCGGCCTGGAATTTGCCGAGGATGGGAAAGACGACATTGCCGTTGCGGTCGAGTTGCTGGTTGCCCAGATCGCTCACGCCGGACGGATCCGCCGCGAACACGCCCAGCCCGCCTCGCTCCCAGACCTTGACATTGACGCCGTCGCCTGGAACCAGGCTGTCGAAGCCGGCCTGGGTCAGGTCGCGATAGCGCACGGGAAAATCGGCGACTTCGGGCACCCGGCTCGCGCGCGCAAGCTCGCGCGAGGCCGGCATCACGATCACATCCTTCTCGTCGTGGGCCCCTGTCATCTCGCTCAGCATGGGGCCGGAGCGCGGCAGCTGGCAGCCGCCGAGCATGAGCACGGTAATCAGCAGCAGGGCCGGCGCCGCAAGGCGGCGCGGACCCGCGGCCGGGACAGTCATTTGCATAATTTCCTTTATCTTCAGGACCAGGGTCGGACGCGGCCTCAGGCCTGCATCAGGCGCATCGGCGGCAACTCCATGCTCTCGTCGTTCTCCGACTGCGGCATGAGCGGCATAAGCGGCATGCACAGGCTCAGGAACTTGGCCAGCATGGCCTCCAGCGAGAACAGGGTCTGCGCCCGGTCGCGGCTTTGCGCCTTCAGGCTCGCGTCGGCCCGCGCCCGGTCGACGATGGAGACCACCTTGTCGCAGGCCTCGTGCAAGTCCGGATGCTCGACATCGCCCAGCAGGTGTCCGGTCTGGCCTTCCTCGAAACACTCGCCCGCGCCGCCCGCGGGGGTCGACACGACGGGCACGCCGAGCAACTGGGCTTCGATCAACACGTTGGGCAGGCCTTCGTAGCGCGACAACAGGACCTTGGCATCCATTTGCGAATACCAGTAGCCCACGTGGTTGGACAGGCCGACCAGCAGCAAACGGTCCATTACGCACAACTCCTGCGCCAGCGCCACGATGTTCTCGTGCAGGCGGCCGTCGCCGACGATCACGAAGCGCGCCTGCGGGCGCTGCTTCAGGTAGAGCGCGGCGAGCTTTATCCACAATTGCGGCCGCTTGTCCGGCTCCAGGCGGAACACGCCGCCGATGGTTTCCGTGGCGTCGGCCGTGCTTTCCTGGAAGGCGCGCCATTTTTCCTGATCGGTCTGCGCGGCGTCCGTGGCCAGGTCGGGCACGCCGTTGTACAGCACGTGGAACCGCACGATCGGAATGCCGAGCCAGTCGGCGTAGGCCTCGGCGGCCTTGCGGCTGTTGCTGACGAAGTGCACCCCGGGCACCTGCGCCAGCGCCTGATACAGCTCGGGATACTCTTCGCGGAAGCGGTCCTTGCGGATGTTTGGCGGCAGGCCGCGGAACACCAGATGGATGGTCGGCGCCCCGGCCAGCAAAGCCGCCAGCGCACCGAACAGGCAGGTGCCATCCTGCCACAGGCTCACCACATCGAACGTGTTCGCGCGCAGCACAGGCGCCAGCCGCGTCACGCCATAGTGGACCGGCGGCGGCAGCTTTTCCAGCAAGCGCCCCAGGCTGCCGTCCGGCACGGTCTGGTGCGCCACCGAGATCGCCGGCAGCTTGTTGATCTCCGTGACCGGAATGCGCGCCTTGACCAGCACCGACAGGAAGAAGTCCAGGCCCTGCTTTTTGCTGGAACCGGCCGGCTCGCTGTGCTGCTTGACCAGCACTTCGACCTTCTCCGGCTTCATCGGCGCATCGGCCGGGCGCGGGTCGGGCGTGTCCGCCATGCGCGCCAGTTCCCCGGCCAGCCGCGTCAGTTGCCGCTCAGCCCCGCCGGGCCCAAGGCTGCCCGTCACCAGCGCGACCGAGACCGGCTTGTCGGGCGAATACTCCGGGATCTGCCGGTTGCGGAAATGCAGGATGGCATGCTTCATCGACACGATCCGGATGTCCTTGCCGGCCAGCGCGGTTTCAGGCTCCAGGCGCTGGTAGAAGGCATAGTCGCTGGCCAGGCCATCGGCCAGTTCCGCCGCCTTACTGCCCGGCGCAAGGTGCTTGGCCACCGGCGCGATCACCTCGAAGGCATCGGCCAGCAAGCCGCGCTTGCGCAGGCGCTTGGCAAACTCGACGCGGATGTTACGGTCCGTGTGCTGCAGGATCAGCCGGCGGAACAGCTCGTCCGACTGCTCGTACGCCCGGATATCGCTCAACAGCTTGGCGCGGGCGAACAGCCGCGACGGGTTGTCGGTGGACTCGGGCAGGTGCCGCTCGACCAGCGCCAGGGCGTCCTCGACACGGCGCTCCTTGACCAGACGGGTCGCGCAGTAACGGACGATCTCCAGGTCATCGGGGCATTCGCGCAACAGCGTGGCCCACTGTTCGGACATCCCCTCGTTCAGGCCGGCCGCCTCTTTCAACCTGAGCAGCAGGAAGCGGACCTTGGAGTCGGCCATATGGCCGCGCGCCAGCGCCTGCGCCTCGGCCAGATTCTCCTGCGCGACCTGGACCCGCCCCGACGCCGCGACGATCTCCTCCAGCCTGGCCTGCACCTGCGCCAGGTCGGACGCGGCGGGCTTGCGTTCGGTAGTCAGCGGCGGGTTCATGCGGCCTTCCTGCGGTTGGCCTTGTCGATCCACACCTGGCAGCGCTGGATGTAGTGGTCGTACTGGGCCGGATTGTCCGAACGTTCCTGCAGCGCCCGCCAGTACGGCAAGGCCTGCTCGAAGCGGTGCAGGCGCATGGCGCCGACGGCGGCCAGGCGCAGGCCGATGGGATCGTCGGGCACCAGTTGCAGGATCCGCTCGCCCAGCGCCAGCCGCTCGCTGGTGCTGGACGCATCCAGCGCGCGCGATTCCGCGTACAGCACGGCGAGGATGCGCCGCTTCTCGTGCTCCACTTCCGTCATCTGCGGCCAGGACTGCGCGACGCGTTCGAGCAGGTTCCAGGCCGCCTTGGGATCGCCGGCCGACAGGATTTCCCGGGCGCCGCGGATGGCGCGTGGGCCGAGCCTGCCGAGCTGGCGCTCGGCCTCGTCTTTGGCGCTCTGGTCGGCCGAGGCATGCGCCAGGACCATCTTGTAGGCATCGATGGCCTCGCCGAACCAGCCGCCGTTGAACGCAACCCGGGCGAAGTGCAACTGGGTGCTGAACGGCGCGGATTCGTTGGCGGCCGCCTGCTCCAGGTGCCGCATGGCGGTCTGCTTGTCGCCCAGCGCATCGGCCGCGCGGCCACGCATGGCGTGCAGCTCGGGAAATTCGACCTGGGTATCGAGCGCGATGTCGGTCAGGTCGATCACTTCCTTGTGATTGCCCGCCACCAGCGCGGCCCGCACCCCCAGGCGCATCGCGCGCTCGAAGGCGCGCTGGGCGCGCACGCCGGCCAGGGCATCGGGGTTGAGCAGGCGATGCGCGCAGATGCGCTCGGCGGCATCGCGCAGGCGGCCCTCCTCCAGCGCCTGCGCGCCCTCCTCGGCCCACGCCGCGGACTGCCCGCGCAACCACGCGGCAATGTCTTCCTGCTCGCTGTCGGCCAATTTGCACGACACGGCCAGCGCGGCGGCGGCCATGATGCAGCCGCGCCAGGTGGCTTCCTTGACCAGCTCCAACGCTTCGACATCCTTGAGCGCGGGCGCTTCCGACGCCAGTGCGCGCAGCCCCGGCCGGTCACCGGCGATCAGGCGGTCGCGCCACAGCACCGCGAAGCAGCGGCCGTGCGACGGGATGGCGGCGCGCACTTCATGGACCCAGCGCAAGATGGCCTCCATGTCGCTGCCGGCCTGCAGCAGCGAGAGCACCGTATCGGCCGCTTCCGTGGCGGTGGCGTCCTGCGGCGGAGAAATGCGGAACAATTGCTTCCAGTTGCCCAGGGCCTCGTCCACGAAGCCCAGGTGCCCGGCCGAAATCGCCGCGATGCGCACGATCTCCGGCGTCTCGATCTCGTCGCCCAGCAGGCCGGCGGCCAGCGAATGCGCCGCCTCGTATTGGCCAAGCCTGAACTGGTTGCGCATCAGGATCTGCTCGGCCTTGCTGCCCGTGGCCAGCGCGCCGTCGGCGCCGCCGAGCAGCGCCAGCGATCCTTCGTAGTCGCCCAGTTCTTCCTGGATGCGCGCGAACAGCAGCGTGTGGTCGGGCAGGCCCGGATGGCGGCGCAGCACGTCGCGCAGGCGGCGCGAGGCTTCGCGCAGCTCGCCAGCGTCCCAGAGCTTCTCGATGCGCTCGGCGCTTTCGTCGGCGCCCAGTTTGGGCACGGAGGACTGCGGCGCGGCATTGCTCATGCGTGGCCGCACGAAGGCCTTGTACCACTCCGTGTACAGCCGCTCGGCGAACAGCGCGGTGTAGTGGGTCAGGTCCAGGCCGCCGTCTTCCATGGCCTCGGCCTGGCCGATCTTGTTCATCAACGGCGTCGGATCATAGCAGGGAACGCCCAGGCGTTGTGCGCTCGCGCTCACCGCCGCAATCAGTTGCGCCCGCTGCTCGATCGGCACATTGTCGGGCGTCACGGCATTGACGTGCGTGACGAACACGACCTTGTCCCGCCCCAGCAGATCGACCAGCGCATGCATCTGCTGCTCGATCTCTTCGTCCGTCTGCTCGCGCTTGACGATGCGGGCCAGCAGATCGCGATTGTCCGCCGACAGGCTCTTGAAGACCGGGTCCTGGTCCAGCCAGGCGCGCCTTTCGGCCAGCCGCTCGTCGCTGGCCTGAGACCAGAACGCGCGGGTGCGCGCGCGGTCGGCGAAGAATTCGCTGAAATAGCGCACCAGGTAATTGGACTGGATCGGATAGCCGTCGACGGTCAGCAGCTTGCGCGAAGACAGCTCGACCATGTACAGGTCGGCCGGCTTGTGCACGCCACGGCGAGCCTGCTCGCCATTCGATGGGCGGAAAATCACGCGCTGCACGTCAACGGGAATCTCGGCCTGGCCGAACATGAAGCGGGCCTGCTGCAGCGCCTCGGCGCTGGTATGCACGAAACCGTAATTGCGGCCGAGCTGTTGCTTGATCGGATAGCGTCCCACGGCATCGCGCAGCGGCGTGTGGATGCGGCAGGTGCCAATCGGAGCGATGGTAAAGGCGGTCATTCCGGGCCTCTCCTGGGTTGATGGGTTGCGGGCCTGGACTCAGAGCGTCCAGTACAAGAGGTCGGACGGCAGGCGGCGGCTATCGAGCACGGACTTCAGGTCACACACCATGCCACCGGCCTTGACCAGCGCGGGCAAGTCTTCCCAGATGCTGTCCATGGTTTCGCGGTGCGGCACCGCCAGGATCAGCACGTCCATGTCGCGGAACTGGTCGCGGTCCACCAGACTGATGCCGTACTCGTGCCGCATCTGGTCGGCGTCGACCATCGGGTCGCAGGCCACTGGCGTGATGCCGTAATCGCCGAGCGCGTGATACAGGTCCACCACCTTCGAGTTGCGGATATCCGGCACGTTTTCCTTGAACGTCATGCCCAGGATGCCGACCCGGGTCGAGGCGTTCAGGCGGCCGTTGCGGGCCAGGGTCTGCACCACCCGCGAGGCGACGTGGCTGGCCATGCCGTCGTTGATGCGGCGGCCCGACAGGATCACTTCGGGGTGGTAGCCCAACTCCTGCGCCTTGGAGGTCAGGTAATACGGGTCCACGCCGATGCAGTGGCCGCCGACCAGGCCGGGCGTGAACTTGAGGAAGTTCCACTTGGTGCCCGCGGCCGCCAGCACTTCCGCGGTGCGGATGCCGACCAGATCGCAGATCTTGGACATCTCGTTCATCAGCGCGATATTGATGTCGCGCTGCGTGTTTTCGAGCACCTTGGCCGCTTCTGCCACCTTGATCGACGAGGCGCGATGCACGCCCGCCTCGATGATCTGCTCGTACACGCCCGCGATGACCTCCAGCGATGCCGCGTCCTGGCCGGACACGATCTTGACGATCTTCTCCAGCGGATGCTCGCGATCGCCCGGGTTGATGCGCTCGGGGCTGTAGCCGAGCTTGAAGTCGATACCGCAACGCAGGCCCGATGCCTTTTCCAGCTCGGGGCCGCAGATCTCCTCGGTGGCGCCGGGGTGCACCGTGGATTCGAACACCACAATGCAGCCGGGGCGCAGCACCGGGCCGATCGAACGGCAGGCGCGCACCAGCAGGGAAAAATCGGGATTGTTCTTTTCATCGACCGGCGTCGGCACGGCGACCACAAAGAAATCGCAGCCGACCAGCTCGCTCACCTGGTCGGTGAACAGCATGGGGGACGCCAGCAATGCATCACGCTCGATTTCGCCGGTCCAATCCTCTCCCTGTTTCAGGCTGGCGATCCGCCGCTTGTCCACATCGAATCCGACTACATCAAAACGCCTGGAAAATGCCACGGCCACGGGCAGGCCGACATATCCAAGACCGCACACTGCGATTCTCTTTACCAAGGGGGACCTCACTGTTTTCGTCGTGTCGAAGACACTAGAAACCGACACCCAGGAACCGGGAAGCCATGCCGCGATCAAATGGCTTATTCCCGCCTGAGGCAGACGCGTTACTCAAAATTGATTACAACTTGATACCCCGTCATACGTAGGGGTAGCGAGCCACCGAATCGTAGGCCGCGTACACAGCAAATTTTTTTCTAAAAGTTTTCGTTGCTGTGGAAATAAGTCGCCGC
>LXNH01000006.1_pt1 | contig 46635 bp, 49 predicted proteins | sample 809111 | NCBI WGS metagenome assembly LXNH01 (sample SAMN04870528, study PRJNA318959) | seawater metagenome | biome: 00002010; material: water; isolation source: marine seawater | place: Greece: Milos, Mediterranean Sea | collected 2013-05-29 | depth 5-7 m
CGCCCCGCGACAAACCCGCTTGCCGTAGCCTTCGGATCCGTTGCACTTGCCTGGCCCCGCCGCTCAACAAAACTGCTTGAACTGCGAAGGAGCGAGACTATAGCACAGAATTTCGGCTTGTCACGCCAGCATGACACGCATTTTGCAGAAAGATGATGATTGACAGGGACACACCCCTTATTTGCCATGCGAGCGGCATCCGCTCTGCGCTACCGGGCCTGCGCATCCCTTACGACGCACCTCCAGCGAAGCGCCGTAGTGGAGCAACGATCCTGTCGCGCCCTCGGGGCTGACGCAGTTCATTCCTCTCTCTATATAGAGGGTAGAGACAGCCGCGATATTTGCCGCCCCCTACGTGGCCCTGGATTTCGGCCTGCTCGCTGATAGGCGGCCCCTCTGCACGCAATATCTATATGTAGAGACTGCCGCTATCCATTGGGAAACAGCCTCTACTCTTATATATAGAGGGCACACCCGCCTCTTCCTCCTCCCGCAGCCCTCTCCTATATACAGAGAGCGCTGCAGACGCGGGCCTCCCCCCATTTCCGCTACAGTCGCAGCTCGGTGGTTTCCTTGATCTGCTGAAGCGCGAAGAACGACCGCATATCCACCACCGCGGGATGGCGCATCAAGGTGTCCATGGCGAACCGCGAGAAATGCGCCAGGTCGGCGACCTGGATACGCAACAGGTAGTCCATGTCGCCGGACATGGCGTAGCACTCGACTACCTCGGGCCAGAGCTGGACGTCGCGGGCGAAGTCGCTCATGGGCGCGTGGCTGGAACCGCTGTGTTTATTCAGGCGGATGTTGACGTAGGCCAGCAGGCCCAGCCCGACCTTCTCGGCGTCGATCAGCGCCACGTATTTCTTGATGAAGCCCTTCTCTTCCAGCCGCCGCACCCGGCGCAGGCAGGGGCTGGGCGACAGGGAGACGCGATCGGCCAGTTCCTGGTTGCTCAGGCGGCCATCCCGTTGCAATTCGGCCAGGATCCTTAGATCTGTCCTATCCAGCTCTATGTCAGACATTTTCAGCCCCATATTTTTTATCTTCGGCAATATTATTGCTCAATCAGGCCACTTTCGCGACATGTTTGCAATTGTCTGCCTGCCTTTCCTCCCTACAATCTTCATCCTAGACTTGAACGACAAGTCGCCTCTACAACGACGCAAGGGAGCAGACACATGAGCAGCGCTTTCCAACCCTGGGACAACCCGATGGGCACCGCCGGGTTCGAATTCATCGAATATGCCGCGCCGGACCCCGCCGCGCTGCGCAAGGTGTTCGAACTGCTGGGCTTCAAGGCAATCGCCAAGCACCGCCACAAGGACGTGACGCTGTACCGCCAGGGCGGCGTGAATTTCCTGATCAACGCCGAACCCGATTCCTTCGCGCAACGTTTCGCCCGCCTGCATGGCCCGTCGATCTGTGCGATCGGCTTTCGCGTGCAGGACGCCGCCGCCGCGTATAAGCGCGCGCTGGAACTGGGCGCCTGGGGTTTCGACTCGCATAGCGGCCCGATGGAACTGAACATCCCCGCCATCAAGGGCATCGGCGACTCGCTGATCTACCTGGTGGACCGCTGGAATGGCAAGGAAGGCCACGGCGGCATTGGTGACATCAGCATCTATGACGTCGACTTCGTGCCGGTGGATCCGCAGAACGCGCAGGCCGACCTGAACCACCGCGGCGCCGGCCTGACGCTGGTGGACCACCTGACGCACAATGTGCACAAGGGCCGCATGGCGGAATGGTCGGAATTCTACGAGCGCCTGTTCAACTTCCGCGAGGTGCGCTACTTCGACATCGAGGGCAAGGTGACGGGCGTGAAGTCCAAGGCCATGACCTCGCCGTGCGGCAACATTCGCATTCCCATCAACGAGGAAGGCACGGAAGAAAAGGGCCAGATCCAGGAGTACCTGGACCTGTACCGCGGCGAAGGCATCCAGCACATCGCCATGGCCACCGAGGACATCTACAGCACGATCGAGGCGCTGCGCGCCAACGGCGTGGTGTTCCTGGATACGCCGGAGACCTACTACGAGCTGCTGGACCGCCGCCTGCCCAACCATGGCGAAGACGTGCAGCGCCTGCAGAAGAACCGCATCTTGCTGGATGGCGCCCCCGACGGCGGCCTGCTGCTGCAGATCTTCACCGAGAACCAGATCGGCCCGATCTTCTTCGAGATCATCCAGCGCAAGGGCAACGACGGTTTCGGCGAAGGCAATTTCAAGGCGCTGTTCGAGTCCATCGAACTGGACCAGATGCGCCGTGGCGTGGTGAAAGCCGTCGACTGACCGCTTCCCCCTCCCGCGCCGGTACCCATGTGTCCGGCGCTGGGCTTGAAACCTCGCCTGGCGCGAGGTTTTTTTTCGCCTGCCTTATTTCTTCAGGCGATCCTGGAACTGCTTGCGGAACTTGGCGACCTTGGGCGCGATCACGAACTGGCAATAGCCCTGCTCGGGATGCAGGGCGAAATAATCGCGGTGATAGTCCTCGGCCTGCCAGAAGTGCGCGGGCGCCAGCAACTTGGTGACGATGGGCGCGTCGTAGACCTTCTGCGCCTCGACCTCGGCGATGACGGCTTCGGCCTGCGCGCGCTGGGTGTCGTTCTGCCAGAAGATGGCCGACTCGTACTGCGGGCCGATGTCATTGCCCTGGCGGCCCGGGGTGGTCGGGTCGTGGGTGGCGAAGAACACGCGCAGCAGGTCGCTGTAGGACAGTTCGGCCGGGTCGAATTCGACGCGCGCCACTTCGATGTGGCCGGTGTCCTTGCCGCAGACCTGTTCGTAGCTGGGGTTGTCGACGTGTCCGCCGCTGTAGCCGGGCAGCACGCTCTTGACGCCGCGCAGGTCGGTAAAGACCGCCTCGACGCACCAGAAACAGCCGCCGCCGAGGACGGCGACCTCATTGCCCGGGGAGGGTTGTTCTGCCATGACCATTCCTTTCCTGAATCTTTCCAGAGACGATACGACTACTTCTTCGCTGGCGCCAGCGACAGAATCCATTCGGCCAACAGACGGGCATCTTCCGGACTGACATGGGTTTGCGCCGGCATGGGCACCGCACCCCAGGTGCCGCGCCCCCCGCTGCGGATCTTGCCGGCCAGATAATCCACCATGGCATCGCCCTGCCCGGCATAGCGCTCGGCCACGCTGGCCAAGGGCGGGCCGACGCGCTTGACGTCGACCTGGTGACAGGCCATGCAGGCCTTGCTCTTGGCCAGTTCCAGGCCGGTGGTTTGCGCCTGCGCCGCGCCAGCGGCCAACAGGCTGGCGGCGACCGCCAACAGACTACGAATCGAATGCATCGGTTACTGCCCCACGGCTCGCGGTGCTGGCGAGCTTGCCGAACTTGGCAAGCACACCGCGTGTATAACGCGGCTTGGGCTGGACCCAGGCCTGGCGACGAGCCGCCATTTCATCGTCGCTGATATTGAGCTGCAACAGCAGCTGGTGGGCATCGATGGTAACCGAATCGCCCTCGCGGATCAGCGCGATGGGACCGCCGACGAAAGCCTCCGGCGCCACGTGGCCCACCACCATGCCCCAGGTACCGCCCGAAAAACGTCCGTCCGTGATGAGCCCCACGGTTTCGCCCAGCCCCTGCCCCACCAGCGCGGAGGTCGGCGCCAGCATTTCCCGCATGCCGGGTCCGCCCTTGGGACCCTCGTAGCGGATCACCACCACATCGCCATCGCGGATCTGGCGCGCCATGATGGCGGCCATGGCGTCATCCTCGGAATCGAACACGCGTGCCGGGCCCGTGATCACCGGGTTCTTCAGCCCCGTAATCTTGGCTACGCATCCTTCGGGCGACAGGTTGCCCTTGAGGATGGCCAGATGGCCTTGAGGGTAGAGGGCACGGTCCAGCGGCATGATCACGTCCTGATCGGCACGCGGCGTGTCGGGCACATCGGCCAACGATTGCGCCACGGTCTGGCCGGTGATGGTCATGCAATCGCCGTGCAGCAGGCCCGCGTTGAGCAGCAGCTTCATGACTTGGGGAATGCCGCCGGCGCGGTGCAGGTCGGTGGCCACGTACTTGCCGGACGGCTTGAGATCGCACAGCACCGGCACGCGCTGGCGGATGCGTTCGAAGTCGTCGATGGTCCAGGGCACGTCGGCGGCGTGGGCGATGGCCAGGAAATGCAGCACCGCGTTGGTCGAACCGCCCGTCGCCATGATGACGGAGACGGCGTTCTCGATGGACTCGCGCGTGATGATGTCGCGCGGACGCAGGCCGCGCCTGACCGCCTCCACCAATACCCGGGCGGATTCCGCCGCCGAGACGACCTTTTCGTCGTCTTCATTGGCCATGGTGCTGGAGTACGGCAGGCTCATGCCCATGGCCTCGAAAGCCGAGCTCATGGTGTTGGCGGTGTACATGCCGCCACACGAGCCGGAGCCGGGAATGGCGCATTTCTCGATCTGCTTGAAATCGGCCTCATCCATGCGGCCCATGGTGTATTCGCCGACCGCCTCGAATACCGAAACGATGGTCAGGTCCTTACCCTGGTATCGGCCCGGCTTGATGGTGCCGCCATAGACATAGATGCCCGGCACGTTCGTGCGCGCCAGGGCGATCATGCCGCCGGGCATGTTCTTGTCGCAGCCACCGATGACCACCACGCCGTCCATCCACTGGCCCTGGGTGGCGGTCTCGATACAGTCGGCGATAACCTCACGCGACACCAGCGAATACTTCATGCCCTCGGTACCCATGGACATGCCGTCGGAAATGGTGGGGGTGCCAAACACCTGCGGATTGGCCTTGGCGCCGCGGATGGCCTCGATGGCGGCGTCGGCCAGGCGCTGCAGACCGCTGTTGCAGGGCGTGATGGTCGAATGACCATTGGCCACACCGATCATGGGGTTGTCGAAGTCGGCTTCCTGGTAGCCCAGCGCGTAATACATGGCGCGGTTGGGAGCCCGGGCAACGCCGTGCGTGATGTGGCGGGAACGTTCGTTGTGCGACATGGTCTGTTGTCTCCTGTCGGCCGTCAGGGCGCGGACATGGCGATCGCGCCCGGGTGGGTGGCCAGCTCGCTCGCGGGCGAGTCTCGGGATACATCGGCATTCAAGGGCGAGCGCCTCGCCTGTCGATCTATCGCAGGGCTTGCCGGTTATTATCATTCAACTTCATTGTGTCGGGCGGAACATGCTGCAATATCCCAAATTCGACCCCATTGCCCTGCAGATCGGGCCTTTGTCCATCCATTGGTACGGACTGATGTACCTGGTGGGCTTTGCCCTGGTGTACCTGCTGGGCCGCTACCGCATCACCAGCGGCCACACCACCACTCTGAACGTGCGCGACCTGGAAGACCTGATCTTCTACAGCGTGCTGGGCGTGGTGCTGGGCGGACGACTGGGTTACGTGCTGCTCTACAAGCCGGGCTACTACCTGGCGCATCCGCTGGAAGTGGCCTACCTGTGGGAGGGCGGTATGTCGTTCCACGGCGGGTTGATCGGCGTGATCGTGGTGATGCTGCTGTTCGCCCGCAAGAAGCGCCTGCCCTTTTTCGCCTTTAGTGATTTCATCGCGCCCTTGATTCCGCTGGGACTGGGCTTTGGCCGCCTGGGCAATTTCATCAACGGCGAACTGTGGGGCCGTCCGACCGACGTGCCGTGGGCAATGGTGTTCCCGAGCAGCGGCGATGGCATCCCGCGTCATCCGTCGCAACTGTATGAGCTGGGCCTGGAAGGCATCGTGCTGTTCGCGCTGATGTGGTGGTTCTCGAGCAAGCCGCGCCCCCAGGGCCAGGTAAGCGCGGTTTTCCTGATGGGCTACGGAACGTTCCGCTTCCTGGTGGAATTCACCCGCGAGCCGGACAACTTCCTGGGCCTGCTCGCGGGCGGGTTGAGCATGGGACAGTGGCTGTCCCTGCCGATGGTCGTCCTGGGCGCCATCATGTTTGTGCTTACTGCAAAACGATCGTCCCGTTGACCGAAATGCTGACCGTGACGTTCCCCGACTCCAGGGGAACGTCGGCGCTGAAGCCGGCGCCACCCGACGCGTCCTTGGCCATCGCGTTCATCATGCGCGGCATCGGCGTAACGCCGCCGGCGCCGCCCAGTTCGAGCTTGCTCAGGCGGTAGCCCGAGAAACCGAAAGCGTTGGCGGCGGCCAGCGCGCGCTCCTTGAACGCCTGGGCGGCTTCCTTGAGCAGCTTGCGTTCCTCGGCATCGCGCACGGCGCGCGACAGCGAGAAGCTGATATTGGAAATAGCGGTCTTGTCGGACAGCTTGGACGCCAGCGCGGCGGCGGCCGCGAAATCCTTGGATTCGAGAATCACTTCGCCCTGGCCGCGCCAGGTGGTGCTGGTCTTGCCCTTGCTGCTGCTGATGGTATTGGGCCAGACGTTGACGCTGCCGGTGCGCACTTCGACCCCCTTGGTGTCGCGTGCGCGCTTGACCACGTCTTCCAGCATCTCGGTCAGCTTCTTGCCGGCGGTGGGCTGGTCCGCCGCTTCGACTTCGGCCGACAGCGAAATGCGTACCGTGTCCTGCTTGACCTCGGAGGATGCGGTGGCCTGCAGGGTCAGTTCCGGCGAGCGATTGGCCGCGGACTCCGCCGCGGCGGGAGCCGGCGCCTGGGTCTGCGCGAAGACGGGCTGCGTCAGGGAAAGCGCGGCCACGGTCGCGCACGCCGCGCCAAGTTTGGTCAGCGAAAAAACGGGGGATTTCGACATGGACTGGTCCTATGAGGGAGGACGATGGGGGGAGGCGCCCGACGCGGACCTGCGCTCGTGGCAGGCCCGCTGGGAAAGATGCCCCGCCTGTGCCGTCAAGGCCGGCATCTCGAACCCTGAGGTTCAAGGTGGTCGCGTTCCGAAGAGCGTCGGGTTCGTCTACGAGAGACAATCGCTCCAGCTCTGCACTCCCGCAACCAATATGCCATAAGACATAGGTTCAGAGAATGTATGGCCAGGTCACGGACACGGCAGGGACAAACTGAAAAATCTGTGGTGAAAACTGCGTATGAACGTCAGAGCAGCTTTTCTTGCCCTGACAGGGCATCATCCAGGACTGCGTTCATGTCCTCGATTCTACGCTTGAAGTCGCCGACCGCCAAACCGCCCAGCGGACCATCCGGCGCTTTCATCGCTAGCAATTCCCCCGCCACTTGCAGCGCGGCCATCACGGCGATGCGCTCGTTGCTGGAGACCTTGCCGGAACCCTGGATACGCAGCATGAGCTGATCGACATGACGCACGGCGGCCAGCAGCGTGGGCTTTTCCTCGGCCGAGCATGCCAGCGAGTAGTCGCGCCCGAGTATCGTTACATCTACGCGTTCCATCAGTGTTGCTCTCCGGACGGCGCACCCGGCAGGCGGGCCAGGACGGCGTCGATGCGCTCGCGGGCCGAGGCGGCAGCCACGCGCAAGCGCTGTAGTTCGGTGTCGCGGCGCTGCAGGTTGCCCTGCAGTTCGGTTTCGCGGGCGGAGAACCGCGCTTCGAGCGACTGGCGCTCGGCGGTCTCGCGCGCAAGCTGTTCGCGCAAGGCCGCTTCGGCCTTCTGCGCCTGCTCGAGCATCGCGGTCACGGCGCCGTCGTTGTCCTGCAGTTTGCTTTGCAGCGTGGCGATGTCGGCATCGCGCTCGGTGACGCGTTGCTTGAGCATACGCTGCTCGGCTTCTGATTCATTCAGGCGCGCGCGCAATGCGTCACGCTCGGCATGCAGTTGCCGGGTGCGTTGCACCAGTTGCCCGATACGGGCGGCGAGTTGGTCTAGGTCTTGCAGCATGGGCGCTATCGTAAACCATCCAGTGGGGAATCGGGCCTCTTCACGCAAGGTGAGAAACACGGCAATATTCGGTAGGAAATGCGGCACTTATGCCAGCGGCCGGCAACATACCCGATCAGGCCACACTAGAAAAGTCCCCCGCGCGGCGCATCGCGGCGATCCAGCCGGACCGCTTTCGCATTTCTTTCTATCAACTTTCACTTAGCTTTCAAAAAGCCCTCAATCTGGTCCCCCCGTTACAACTGAGGATCGGGAGTTCCCCAATTTTAGGGAAAACCCCAGGCTTTCACCTAGCTTACAGGGTTTGCATCGTTGCAGGCGTCCATTACCATTCGGCCTTTCAAGAAGCCTCGACGACGCTTTCATAAAAACCAAGGGCACCCCGACGTGCCTTTTTTGTGCCTGTCACTCGCCTTTCGGCGAGAGCGGCAGACCACAAACCCTTTTTATCTACATGCTGTAAACAGGAGCCAACCAATCATGCAGCTACGCAATCGACAGGACTTCTGGTCGGGGGTGATGTTCATCGCCCTCGGACTGGGATTCGCCTGGCAAGCCAGCAGCTACCAAATGGGTACTGCCGCCCGGATGGGCCCCGGGTATTTTCCTTTCTGGCTGGGCATCGTTCTCGCATTGCTAGGTGCCATCGTGCTGCTTGGCTCGATGTCGAAGAAGGCCCATGAAACCCACGTCGACAAATTCGACTGGCGCATCGTCGCGCTGGTGGTCGGTTCGGTGGTGTTCTACGGCCTGGTCCTGAAACTGCTGGGTATCTATATCTCGGTGTTCCTGCTGGTGGTCATCAGCAGCCTGGCCAGCCATGAGTTCAACCTGAAGGTGGCTGTCGCCAACGGCATCTTCCTGGTGGTGTTCTCGTATCTGGCGTTCGTCAAGGGGCTGGGGCTGATTTTCCCGCTGTGGCCGTCGTTTCTGGGTATGAATTGAGGAGCAAGCGGCCATGGAATTGATTGATCACCTGATGATGGGTTTCTCGGTGGCGTTCACGCCCGAGAACCTGCTCTACGCCCTGCTGGGCTGCATCCTGGGCACGCTGATCGGCGTGCTGCCGGGGATCGGCCCGGTGCCAACCATTGCAATGCTGTTGCCGATCACGTACGTGCTGCCCCCGGTGGCCGGCCTGATCATGCTGGCGGGCATTTACTACGGCGCCCAGTATGGCGGCTCCACCACCGCCATCCTGGTGGCCCTGCCTGGGGAAACCTCGGCGGTCGTGACCGTGCTGGACGGCCACCAGATGGCGCGCAATGGCCGCGCCGGTGCCGCGCTGGCCATCGCCGCGCTGGGCTCGTTCTTCGCCGGTTGCGTGGCCACGCTGCTGCTGGCCGCATTCGCGCCCCCGCTGGCTGAAGTCGCCTTCAAGTTCGGCCCCGCCGAGTACTTCTCGCTGATGTGCCTGGGCCTGGTCGGCGCCGTGGTGCTGGCCTCGGGCTCGCTGCCCAAGGCGATCGCGATGATCATCCTGGGCCTGTTGCTGGGCATGGTCGGCACCGACGTCAACTCGGGCGTGGCCCGCTTCGACTTCGGCATCCCGGAACTGCAGGACGGCATCGACTTTGCCATCGTGGCCATGGGCGTGTTCGGCTTCGCCGAGATCATGACCAACCTGGAGCAAAAGGAAAACCGCGTCGACATCACCGACAAGATCGGCTCGCTCTATCCCAACAAGCAGGAATTCAAGGAATCGGCGCCGGCGGTGCTGCGCGGCACGGCCCTGGGTTCGGCCCTGGGTATTCTGCCGGGTGGTGGCGCGGTGCTGTCGTCGTTCGCCTCCTACACGCTGGAAAAGAAGATCTCGAAGAATCCGGAGCGCTTCGGCAAGGGCCACCCGGCCGGCCTGGCTGGCCCGGAATCGGCCAACAACGCCGCCGCCCAGACTTCGTTCATCCCGCTGCTGACCCTGGGTATCCCGGGCAACGCTGTGATGGCGCTGATGGTTGGCGCGATGACGATCCACAATATCCAGCCCGGCCCGCAGGTCATGTCGAGCCACCCCGAGCTGTTCTGGGGCCTGATCGCTTCGATGTGGATCGGCAACCTGATGCTGGTGGTGCTGAACCTGCCGCTGATCGGCCTGTGGGTCAAGCTGCTGAAGGTGCCCTACCGCATCCTGTTCCCGGCGATCCTGGTGTTCTGCACGATCGGTGTGTATTCGTTGAACTACAACACGTTCGACATCTTCACCACCGCCATCTTCGGCATCATCGGCTATGTCTGGTCGAAGCTGAAGTGCGAAGGCGCCCCGCTGCTGCTGGGCCTGGTGCTCGGCCCCATGATGGAAGAGAACTTCCGGCGCGCTCTGCTGCTGTCGCGCGGCGACTTCAGCACCTTCGTGACGCGCCCGCTGTCGGCCTCGCTGCTGGCCGTGGCCGCATTCCTGGTGATCCTGGTCGCTCTGCCGGCGATCCGCAAGAAGCGCGAAGAGACGTTCGTCGAAGAAGATTGAGGACGGCGCCGCCGCGTTACGCGGCGGCCTACCCGCCCTGCCCGAACCCCCGGCCCCGGCCGGGGGTTTTTCTTTGGGCGCGCGGCTGGCTCGTCGATTCAGGGTGCGGCGCCGAAAGAAACAAAATACTACGACCCAATACAGGGTGTGCGCGCAACCCCGGACATCTACGTTAAGCTACGGGTTTACCCCCACGCGATGATTCGACATGAATTTCGACTGGAACAACCCCTACCCCACGCTGCGTACGCCGGTCTTCGCGCGCAATATCGTCGCCACCTCGCAACCGCTGGCGGCCCAGGCCGGGCTGCGCGTGCTGGCCAGCGGCGGCAACGCGGTGGATGCGGCCATCGCCGCGGCCGCGACGCTGACACTGACCGAACCGGTCAGCAACGGCCTGGGTTCGGATTGCTTCGCCATCGTCTGGGACGGCGCCCGGCTGCATGGCCTGAACGCCTCGGGCCCGGCCCCCGCGGCCTGGAACCCGGAGTACTTCCGCCGCCGGCACCAGGGCGTGGTGCCGACCCGCGGCTGGGACAGCGTCACCGTGCCGGGCTGCGTGGCCGGCTGGGCCGCACTGCATGAAAAACTCGGGTCCATGGCGTTCGCCGACGTGCTGGCGCCCGCCATCGATTACGCCGAACGCGGCTTCGCCATCAGCCCCATGGTGCAGCAAAAGTGGGCCGCGCAGGCCGATATGCTGCAGCCGCAACCTGGCTTCGCCGAACACTTCCTGCCACGCGGCCGCGCGCCGCAGATCGGCGAGCATTTCATCCTGAAAGGCGCCGCGGCGACGCTCAAGCGCATTGCCGCCAGCGGTGGCCGCGATTTCTACGAAGGCGAGACGGCGCACAAGCTGGTGGCCCACGCCCAGGCCCATGATGCCGCCATGACGCTGGCCGACCTGCGGGATTTCACCCCCGAGTGGGTGACGCCGATCAGCCAGGCCTACCGGGGCCATACCCTGCACCAGATCCCGCCGAACGGCCAGGGCATCGCCGCCCTGATCGCACTGGGCATCCTGCAGCACTTCGATCTGGCGGCGCGCCCGATCGACCACCCCGACACCCAGCACTTGCTGCTCGAGGCCATGAAGCTGGCGTTCGCCGATGTCTATACGCACGTGGCCGACGCCCGCCACATGCGCCTGGCGCCCGAGCAGATGCTGCGCGCCGATTACCTGGCCGAACGCGCCCGGCTGATCGACCCCAATGTCGCCCAGGTATTCGCCTGCGGCCATGCGCCGCAGGGCGGCACGGTCTACCTGACCGCCGCCGACCGCAACGGCATGATGGTGAGCTTCATCCAGTCAAACTACATGGGCTTCGGCTCGGGCGTGGTGGTGCCGGGCACTGGCGTCAGCCTGCAGAACCGCGGTCACTGCTTCAGCGCCGAGGCCGGCCATCCCAATGCCGTGGCGGGCGGCAAGCGCCCCTTCCACACCATCATTCCAGGCTTCCTGATGCGCGATGGCGCGCCGGTCATGAGCTTTGGCGTGATGGGGGGCAACATGCAGCCGCAAGGCCAGGTACAGACGCTGGTGCGCATGCTCGACTACGGCCAGCAGCCGCAGGCCGCCTGCGATGCGCCGCGCTGGAAATGGCACCAGGGGCTGGCCGTGGACATCGAGGCCTCGATGCCGGCCGCCGTTGTGCAGGGACTGCGCGCGCGCGGTCATGTGCTGCAAGGCATTGACGACCCTTATATGGACTTCGGTTCCGGCCAGTTCATCTGGCGCCTGGGCGATCCGGCAGTCGATGGCTACGTCAGCGCCAGCGACAGCCGCCGCGATGGACTCGCCGCCGGCTTTTGATTGCGTTAAGGTTACTGCCTCAGGTTTTCCTTTCCACAGCGGAGTCCCCTGCATGGCATCGATCGGTACCAAGAGCTACGACGCGGTCGTGGCCCAGAAAGTCGCATTCCTCGGCCTGGGCGTGATGGGCCTGCCCATGGCCGGCCACCTGGCTCGCGCCGGGCACGACGTCACCGTGTACAACCGCACGCAGTCCAAGGCGCAGGCCTGGGCGGCCGAGTTCGGCGGCCGCAGCGCCGTGACGCCGCGCGAGGCCGTGGCCGGCGCGCAGATCGTGTTCGCCTGCGTCGGCAACGACGACGACCTGCGCAGCGTGACGCTTGGGCCCGACGGCGCGTTTGCCGGCATGGCGCCAGGCGCGGTGTTCGTGGACCACACCACCGCCTCGGCCGATGTGGCGCGCGAGCTTTACGCGCAAGCCAAGGACCTGGGACTGAATTTCATCGATGCGCCGGTGTCGGGCGGCCAGGCCGGCGCGGTCAATGGCGCGCTGACGATCATGTGCGGCGGCGAGCAAGCCGTGTTCGACGCCATCAAACCGGTGGCGCAGGCCTTCGGCCGCGCGGTGACGCGCGTGGGCCCCCCGGGAGCCGGACAACTGGCCAAAATGGTCAACCAGATCTGTATCGCCGGCATCGTGCAGGGCTTGTCCGAAGCCGTGGCGTTCGGCCAGGCCGCCGATCTCGACATGAAGCTGGTGCTGGACGTGATCAGCAAGGGCGCGGCGCAGAGCTGGCAGATGGAGAACCGCGGCGGCACCATGGTCGACGATAAATTCGACTTCGGCTTCGCGGTGGACTGGATGCGCAAAGATCTGGGCCTGGTGCTGGCCGAGGCGCGCCACAATGGCACCCGCCTGCCGCTGACGGCGCTGGTGGACCAGTTCTACGGCGATGTGCAGAAGATGGGCGGCGGCCGCTGGGATACGTCCAGCCTGATCAAGCGCCTGCGCGATTGACTGACCGCCCGGCAGGAAAATAGCGGACCCCCGGGTCCGCTTTTTATCGCCTCAGGCCGCTTGCCGCGCAACCTGCGCCGGCGCCAGGTCGAGCGCATCGATGCGCTGGCGCGCCAGCGCCACCCCTTCGAGCGCCGCGACTTCGCCCATCGCCATGCCTTCGGCGGCGATGAAGGTGACCTCGTTCATGCCCAGGAAGCCGAGCATCTGCCGCAAGTACGGAGTCATGGTGTCGTTGGGGGTGCCTTCGGCCTTGCCGCCGCGCGCCGTCAGCACGAACACCTGCTTACCCTTCACCAGCCCCTCGGCCACGCCTTCCGGCGTATAACGGAACGTGACCCCGGCACGGGCCACGTGATCCAGATAGCTCTTGAACTGGGCCGGCAGGTTGAAGTTATAGACCGGCACCGCGAACACGACACGATCGGCCTGCAGCAGTTCCGCGATCAGGGCATCGCCACGTTCGACGATGCGTTGCTGCTCCAGCGTGCGCGCATCGGCGGGCGTGAACAGCGCGCCAGCGGTGGCGCCATCGAAGTACGGCAACGGTTCGGCGCCGAGATCACGGATGGTGACGACAGCGGCGGGATCGGCCTGCTTGATGCGGGCCACCATGTGGTCGGCCAGCTCCTTGCTGTGCGAGCGGCTGCCGAGAATCGAGGACAGGATGACAAGGGTCTTCATAACGTGATCTCCAGTGCGGACCGCGAAAAGCGCGGGTCTTGAGTGCATGGCGTCACTGTAGATCGCTTAATTGATCACATAAACCCAGGTATGATGAACTGTTCGTTCCAAACATAGAACAATCATGCAAGATCTAAACGACCTCTACTATTTTTCCCAAGTCGTCGAACAAGGCGGTTTCAGCGCTGCGGCGCGGGCCCTGGATATTCCCAAATCCCGCCTGTCACGCCGCATTTCGCACCTGGAAGAAAGCCTGGGCGTGCGGCTCCTGCAACGCACCACGCGGCGCCTGCGCCTGACCGCCGCCGGTGAACGCTATCTGCACTACTGCCGCGAGATGGCCGCCTCGGCCCGCGCCGCCGACGACGCCATGCGCCAGCTGCAGGCCGAGCCCACCGGGCCGGTGGTGGTCAGTTGTCCGGTCTCGATCGCGCAGGACGTGCTGGCGCCGCTGCTGCCGGAATTCCTGGACGCCTGGCCGGCCATTTCAGTGCAGTTGCTGGTGACCAACCGCCGGGTGGACCTGATCCGCGAGGGCGTGGATCTGGCGCTACGCGTGCGCACCAAGCTCGACACCGACGCCGAATTGGTGGTGCGCCACCTGGGCACCGCGCGCGGCACGCTGGTGGCCAGCCCGGCCTACATCCAGCGTCACGGCGCGCCCGACACGCCGCAGGATCTGGCATCGCATACCACGCTGAGTTTCAGCGACCCGCAGAACGAGGTGCGCTGGCCGCTACGCAACGACAAGGGTGAAGAGGTGCACATCGAGCTCAAGCCGCAGCTGTCATGCAATGACTTCATCGTGCTGGTGGAAGCCGCCGTGCGCGGCCGCGGCATCGCGCTGTTGCCATCGATCGCGACCCAGGAAGAACTGCGCCGCGGCCAGTTGGTGCCGGTGCTGCCGCAATGGCAATCCCCGGAAGGCATCGTGCACTGCATTTACCCGTCGCGGCGCGGCATGATGCCGGCCGTGCGCACGTTGCTGGACTTCCTGTCGCAGCGCCTGCCCCCCACCTATCAGCGGCTGGAGAAGCAAGGCGCCACGGCGCCTGCGGCTCAATAGCCGCGCGCGCGCTCGACCACGCCGGTGATGGGTTCGCCGCGCATCAGGCGGGCGACCTTGCCGGCGATCTGCTCGATGCTCTCGTCGCGCAGCGTGCGGGCGGCGATGTGCGGCGTGACATGCACCCGCGGATCGCGCCAGAACGGATGGTCCTTGGGCAGCGGCTCGGTATGGAACACGTCCAGCGTCGCGCCGGCGATTTCCCCTTCTTCGAGCATCTGCACCAGGTCTTCCTCGACCAGGTGTTCACCCCGGCCGACGTTGACCAGATGCGCCTCGGGCAGCAACTGGCCGAGCGTGTCACGGTTGAGGATGCCGCGGGTGTCGGACGTGAGCGGCAGCACGTTCACCAGGAAGCGGGTGCGGGCCAGGAACGCCGGCAACGCGTCCTGGCCGGAAAAGGATTGCACGCCAGGGATCTCGCGCGGGCTGCGCGACCAGCCCGCGACCGGATAGCCAAATTCGGCCAGCGTCTGCGCCACGCGCGCGCCGACCTGGCCCAGGCCCAGCACGCCCACCGGCCAATCGGCCTGGCGCGTACCTTCGCGGGTGTCCCAGTGCTGGCGCGCCTGCGACTCGTCGAAAGCCTGGAAATCGCGCGACACGCGCAGCAGCGCATAGAGCGCGTACTCGGCCATCTGCACCGACATGCCGGCGTCCTCGAGGCGGACGATGCGCACGTGCGGCGGAATCTCTTTCATCTGGAGCAACGCGTCCACGCCAGCACCCAGGTTGAACAGCGTCTCGATGCGGGTCTCGTGCTGGAACAGCTCGACCGGTGGTTTCCATACCAGAGCGACCTCGGCGCCGGACGGCGGGCCATCGGGATTCCAGACGGAAATGCGACAGCCGGGCATGGCGGCTTCCAGGCGCGGGACCCAGACGTCGGGGTCGTGCAGGGGACAGGCAAAGAGGATATGCATGGCGGGAATCCGGACGAGCGAGAGAAACCGCAAGCATGGGGGAAGATGGCGCGTAAATCAAACGGCCCGGCATGAAGCCGGGCCGTTCGCCAGAAACAACGACCGCAAGCCGATCAGGCCGCTTGCGTCACCGCAGGCTTGTTCTTGTTGCGGTTGCGGCGCGCAAAGGCCCACAGTTGCAGCACGACCAGCAGCGTACTGGCGGCGATGAACCAGGCGCTGATGGGGCGCTCGATGAACACGGCCAGGTTACCGCGCGACAACAGCAGGGCACGGCGGAAGTTCTCTTCGACCATGGGCCCCAGCACGAAGCCGAGCAGGATGGGCGCGACCGAGAATTCCAGCGTCATCAGAATGGCGCCGATCACCCCGAAAGCCAGTACTTCCCAGATCTGGAACAGGCTGTTCTGGGTACTGAAGACGCCCACCGCGATGAAGAACATGGCCGACGGGAACAGATACCGGTAAGGCACCTGCAGCAGCTTGACCCACACGCCGATCAGCGGCACGTTGAGCACCATCAGCAGCACGTTGCCGACCCAGAAGCTGGCGATCAGGCCCCAGAAGATGTCCGGGTGCTCGGTAATGAGCTGCGGACCAGGCTGGATACCCTGGATCAGCAGGGCCCCCAGGATCAGCGCCATCACCGCGTCACCAGGAATGCCCAGGCTCATGGTCGGGATGAAGTCGACCTGCGTCTTCGAGTGCGACGAGGCTTCCGGCGAGGCCACGCCGGCGATCATGCCGGTGCCGAACTTCTCGGGCGTCTTGGAGATCTTGCGCTCCAGGGCGTAGGCCACGAAGGTGGTGATGGTGGGACCGGTGCCGGGCATGGCGCCGAACAGCGTGCCGACGGCCGTGCCGCGCACCATCGGCCAGAAGGCCTTTTTCAGTTCCTGCTTGCTCGGACGCATGTCGCGCAGGCTCAGCTTGGCGCCGCTGCCGATGATGGTCATGCGGTTGACGCTCATGAGGAAGTCGGCCACGCCGAACAGGCCCATCGAGATCGCCACCAGTTCCAGGCCATCGGACAGGTCGAGCAGGCCGAACGAGAAGCGGATGGTGCCGGTGTTCACGTCGGTGCCGACCACGCCGCACATCAGGCCGAACAGCGTCATGGCCACGCCCTTGAGCGGCGAACCACGCGACATGGTGGCGCCGGCCAGCAGGCCCAGCAGCATGATCGAGAAGATCTCGGTCGGGCCGAACTTGAACGCGATTTCGACCAGCAGCGGCGAGGCGAAGATCATGACGATGATGCCGACCGACGCCGCGAAGAACGAGCAGATCATCGTGATACCGAGCGCCGTCCCGCCCTTGCCCTGCTTGGTCATCGGATACCCGTCAAGGCAGGTGACCGCGTGCGGCGGGTGCGAAGGCAGGTTGAGCAGGATCGCGCCGATGGCGCCACCGTATTGCGAGCCATAGAAGATGCCGGCCAGCATCAGGATGGCAGGCACCGGGTGCATCACGTAGGTGAGCGGCAGCAGGATCGAGATGGCCGACAGCGCGCCCATGCCCGGCAGCACGCCGATGAGGTTGCCCACCAGCACGCCGAAGAACGACCACATCAGATTGTGGAGCTGGAACGCGACGCCGAAGCCGTACCAGAGGTCGGTCAAAGCTTGAGAAATCATGGCGCATCAACCCCAACGAAACAGCGGCAGCTGCAGTTGCAGCGCCCACCAGAAAACCACCACCGCGATGACGGACATGCCGACCGACAACACGAACGCCTGCTTGACCGTATTCTTGCGGTCGCCCAGGGCCGAGATGAACACAATGGCAAACGTGGCCGGCAGCAGCCCGCCGTAATGGCCCAGCAACAGGAAGGCCAGCGTGCCCAGCAGAATGCAGGCGCTGCCACGGAAATCCGGCAGTCCGTGCGCATGGCCGTCGCCAGGCGCGGGAGGCGTGGATTCGCCGGAACGCGCCGAGATCGCGATCAGGATCCCGGTTAGCGCCAGCAGTGCGCCCAGTGCCGCGGGAAAGAACCCCGGCCCCATGTGACTGAGCGTTCCGATGTGATAGTCCGTACCACCATAGATCGCCCCCAATCCGACAAGGACCATCAGCGCACCGCCGTAATAGTCCTTTCTATTAATTGTTTTTTGCACTTCCTTCCTCCTGAAGCAGGGTCGTGCGGACCCTCGGGACGGCACCCAAGACGTGCGCCGTCCGGCTTTTTCCAGCAAGCCGGCTGGCAGATTACGGAAGGAAGCTGCTAATTCGCTTTCTGTGCGCTGTCGCGATGCTGAATTCGGGGGTTATCCCTGATGGGAATCCGAGCGAAGCGTAAGATCGAGGAGGACAACCGAATGAAAGCTTGGGCGCGGCTGCGCGCCCGCCGGTCATTGTTCGCCGCTGAACTCGGCGTCGGCCGGCCGCGGGTATTGCGACACGGTCGTCGCCAGCAGCAGCCACAGCACCGCCGCCAGGCCCACTCCGCCCTGGGCGTTGGGCTCGCCGTCGCGCAATTCGATATCGCCGTCATTGCGGCGGGCATAGGCGCGGGCGATGGCCAGCCCCAGCCCCGACCCCGAGGAAGCCACCGGCTTGTCGGTGCCGACCCGCTCGAAACGGGCGAAGGCCCGGGCGCGCAAGAGCGGTTCCAGGCCAGGACCGTTGTCGGACACGGCCACCTCGATACGCTTATCGACCCGGCCGACCGAGACCGTGATGCGCGCGCCCACCGGCGCGTAGTGGATGGCGTTGTGCACCAGGTTGGACAACGCTTCGTGCAATTCGGCTTCGTTGCCGGACGCCGGCGCCTCGGCTTCCTGGCCTTGCTCGTTGACGGCCTGCACCCAGCCCAGATCCTGCTGTTTCTCGTGCGCCAGCGGCAGGTATTGCAATACCACTTCACGCGATACGGCATTCATGTCGAGCAATTGCCGTGGCACCTGGTCCGACTGGTTGGCGTGGGCCAGCGACAACAACTGCTCGGTCAGGCGCCGGGTGCGTCCCAGTTGGTCGACGATCGCGCGCAATCCCTCCTGGGCCCGGGCCGGGTCGCGCTCGCGCAGGGCGTATTGCGCCTGGGTCAGCATGATGGCCAGCGGCGTGCGCAATTGGTGCGACGCGTCCGCCAGGAAGTGTGATTGCTCTTCGAGCACGCGGCGGTAGCGGGCGATGTGGTGATTGACGGCATCGACCAGCGGCGCCACCTCGCTGGGCACGCGCGATGCGTCGAGCGCGGTCAGGTCGTCGGGCCGGCGGTTGCGGATGTCGGCGCGCAGGCGGCGCAACGGCTTCAGGGCCCAGGACACGCCCCACCACACCAGCAGCACCACCAGCGCCAGCATGCGGGCATCGCGCAGGATTTCCTGCCGGCGGGCGCTGTTTTCGGCCTCGATGCGCTTGCCGGTGCTTTCGGCGACCAGCACCAGCACCTGGCGATGCGCCCCTTGGTAGTACAGGTCACGCACCAGCGACACCACCCGCACCGGGTCGTTGCGGTAGACGCCGTCGTAGAACACCGGCGGGCCATTGGAACGCGGCCAGCTCGGCGGGCGCGGCAGCTCGGGCATGCCCAGCAGGGTCTTGCCCTGCGCGGTCGGCACCGGCGCACCGTCCGGCAGCGGCGGATCGATCTGTTCGATGCGGAAGTACTTGCGCAGCCCGGCGCGCGATTCCAGCATGACCTGGGCGTACAGGGGCGTGGCCACCTGCAGCGACCCGTCGGGCGTGAACTCCAGACTGCTTTCCAGGACCCGGGCGGGTTCGACCAGCGCGCTGTCGTAGGCCTCGTTGGTGATTTCGGAAAGGGTGCGGTAGTCGTTCAGGCTGTCGATGACCAGCAGCGCCACCACGCCGGGCAGCAGCAGGATGATCAGCAGCGCGCGGATGCCGACCCGCGGCAACCCAGGAATCCGGAGGCTCACGTGGGGGTCAGGAGTCGGCGGCTTCGCTGGCGACGCTTTCCAGCATGTAGCCCAGCCCGCGCACGGTGACGATGCGCACGTCGCTGCCAGCCAGCTTCTTGCGCAGGCGATGCAGCACCACCTCGATGGCGTCGGGGTTGGCCTCGCTGTCGTGGGTGAACACCTTGCCGAACAGTTGCGACTTGTCCACCGGATAGCCGCTGCGCGTCAGCAGGGCCGCCAGGGCGGCGTGCTCGCGCGGGGTCAGGAACAACAGCGAACCGTCCAGCGTGAAGGCGCGGCTTTCGCTGTCGTAGGACAGCGAGCCGCACTGCAGGCGCGGATGCTGGCGGCCGCGGCTGCGGCGCACCAGCGCGGTCAGGCGGGCTTCCAGTTCTTCGAGGGCGAAGGGCTTGGTGAGGAAGTCATCGGCGCCCAGGTTCAGCCCGCGCACCCGGTCCTGCAGCGCGCCCTGGGCGGTCAGCAGCAGCACTGGGGTGCGGTCGTCGCGGTTGCGCATCTCGCGCAGCACCACCAGGCCATGCTTGTCGGGCAGGCGCAGGTCCATGACGATGGCATCGTATTCGGTGCCCGCCATGAACGCTTCGGCCGTGCGCGCGTCGGCGGCGTGATCCGGCACAAACCCGCTTTGCGCGAGCGCGCGCATCAGCCAGGACGCCATGTCCCGTTCATCTTCAACCAACAATATGCGCATGACCGTCCGTTCCTTCGGGCAAGTTTTCTGCCGTCCGCTGCCCATGCACGCGCTGACGCAGGTAGCGGGTTTCGTGATGACGCCGAAAGAGGATTGCCGACAACTCGTTCAACGCCTGGGTGTAGACGTCGCGCTTGAACTCGATCACGGCATCCAGCGGCACCCAGTACTGGCTCCAGCGCCAGGCGTCGAATTCCGGATGCTGCGTCGCGCGCAGGCAAACGTCGCTGTCACGTCCCACCAGGCGCAACAAGAACCAAATCTGCTTTTGTCCTTTATAGTGGCCGCGCCACTCACGCCGGACGAAGTGATCGGGCACGTTATAACGTAACCAATCGCGTGTACGCCCCAAAATACGGACATGCTCGGGCTTCAGGCCCACCTCTTCATGGAGCTCGCGATACATGGCCTGCACCGGGCTTTCGCCGTACTTGATGCCGCCCTGCGGGAACTGCCAGGCATGTTCCCTGATACGCTTGCCCCAAAAGACCTCGTTTCTGTTATTGACGAGAATGATGCCGACATTGGGGCGGTAGCCTTCGCGGTCAAGCATGGGCCACCCCCACCGAATTCAATACAATTACAGTCGATTATACGTATCTGCTGCCACCTTTAAACATGCGCGCATCCAACTACCACATCAACACCCTCAAAGAAGCCCCTTCCGAAGCCGAAGTCGCCAGCCACCAGCTGATGACCCGGGCCGGCATGATCCGCAAGCTCGCGGGTGGCATCTACACCTACATGCCCCTGGGCCTGAAGATCATCCGCAAGGTCGAGGCGATCGTCCGGGAGGAAATGAACGCCTCCGGCGCCATCGAACTGCTGATGCCGGTGGTCCAGCCGGCCGAACTCTGGATGGAATCGGGCCGCTGGGAGCAGTACGGCGCCGAACTGCTGCGCATCAAGGACCGGCACCAGCGCGATTTCGTGCTGCAGCCGACCTCCGAAGAGGTGATCACCGACATCGCCCGCAACGAGATCCACAGCTACCGGCAGTTGCCGTTGAATTTCTATCACATCCAGACCAAGTTCCGGGACGAGCGCCGCCCCCGCTTCGGGTTGATGCGCGGCCGGGAATTCACCATGAAGGATGCCTACTCCTTCGACCGCGACGAGGCCGGCGCCCAGCGCAGCTACGACAACATGTACGCCGCCTACATGCGCATCTTCGGCCGACTGGGCCTGGAGTTCCGCGCGGTGGCGGCCGATACCGGCTCCATCGGCGGCAGCCGCAGCCATGAATTCCAGGTGATCGCCGACACCGGCGAGGACCTGCTGGTCTACAACGCCGATTCCGACTACGCCGCCAACATCGAACTGGCCGAGGCGCCCTGCCTGTACGCCGAGCGCGGCGCGGCCACCCAGCCGATGGCCGACGTGGCCACCCCGGGCGCGGCCAAGTGCGAGGACGTGGCACGCCTGCTGGGGCTGCCGCTGGAGCGCACGGTGAAGTCCATTGTCCTGGCCACCGACGGCGACAAGGGCAAGGTCGACATCTGGCTGCTGCTGCTGCGCGGCGACCACGAACTCAACGAAATCAAGGCCGGCAAGCTGCCGGGCCTGGCCGGTTTCCGTTTCGCCACGGAAACCGAGATCGTCGAGCATTTCGGCTGCAAGCCCGGCTACCTGGGGCCGGTGCGCACCGTGCGCCCGGTACACGTCATCGCCGACCGCACCGTGGCCAACATGGCCGATTTCGTCTGCGGCGCCAACCGCGAAGATTTCCACATCCAGGGCGTGAACTGGGGCCGCGACCTGCCCGAGCCGGAACGGGTGGCCGACCTGCGCAACGTGGTGGCCGGCGATCCCTCGCCGGATGGCAAGGGCACGCTGTCGATCCAGCGCGGCATCGAGGTCGGCCACGTTTTCTACCTGGGTAAAAAGTACTCCGAAGCCCTCAAGGCCACCTTCCTGGACGAGACCGGCAAGCCGGCGGTCCTGGAAATGGGCTGCTACGGCATCGGCGTCACCCGCATCGTCGGCGCCGCCATCGAGCAGAACCACGATGCCCGCGGCATCATCTGGCCGCGCGCCATCGCACCGTTCGAAGTCGTCATCTGCCCGGTGGGCTGGGGCAAAAGCGAAACCGTGCGTAACACCTCTCTGAAACTGTACGAATCGCTGCTGGCGCGCGGCGTGGACGTCATCCTGGACGACCGCGACGCCCGCCCGGGCGTGATGTTCGCCGAGTGGGAATTGATCGGCGCGCCGCTCCGTGTAACAGTTGGAGAACGCGGCTTGAACGACGGTGTGGTGGAATTGCAGGCCCGTCGCGAAACCGAAGCGGCCAAGATTCCGGTAGAGTCCGCGCTTGAAGCCGTGCTGACGAAACTCGACACGCTGTGAACCGCCTTAAACCCTGAAGCAAGAACGGACTTTCCGCGTCCCGACCCGCATTATCGAAACCCGCATCGTGACCGATCCGAAGTCCGCCGAATCCCTCCTGCAAGTCCGTGTCTATTACGAGGACACGGACGCGGGCGGGGTGGTTTTCTACGCCAACTACTTGAAATTCCTGGAGCGCGCCCGCACCGAATGGCTGCGCGACCTGGGGGTCAACCAATCCGGCCTGGCCGCCAGCGAACAGCGGCTGTTCGTCGTCCGCTCGCTGGACATGTCCTATCGCAAGCCGGCCAGACTGGACGATTTGCTTACCATACGCAGCCGGGTCACACGACTGGGCCGCGCTTCGATACACTTCGCGCAGCGCGCAGAACGGGACGGGGAACTGCTTGCCGAAGGCAATATCCAAGTCTGCTGCGTCGATGCCGTCCACATGCGGCCGGTGGAACTGCCGGCCGACGTCCGCGCCAAACTGGAATCAATTCAGGAATAACCATGCAAGCCACCAACGACATGTCGTTGCTTTCGTTGATTACGCACGCCAGCGTGCCGGTCCAGTTGATCATGCTGATGCTCCTTGGCATCTCGATCATGTCCTGGACCTACATCTTCGCCAAGCGGCTGGCCATCAAGCGCGCCCATGCCCAGACCCGCCGTTTCGAGGACGACTTCTGGTCGGGCGGCGACCTGTCGATGCTGCAACAGGCCGTGGCATCGCGCCGCGACGAGCAAGGCGCGCTGGCCCGCATCTTCGACGCCGGCATGACCGAATTCCTGAAAGCCCGCCGTGGCGGCGCCGTCAATGACGCCACCGCCCTGCTCGACGGCCCGCGCCGCGCCATGCGCGCCGCCTACCAGCGCGAAATGGACGCGCTGGAGTCGCACCTGAACTTCCTGGCTTCGGCCGGCTCGGTTTCGCCCTATATCGGCCTGCTCGGCACTGTCTGGGGCATCATGCACGCCTTCATCGGCCTGTCGAACATGCAGCAGGCCACGCTGGCCTCGGTGGCCCCCGGCATTGCCGAAGCGCTGATCGCCACCGCCATCGGCCTGTTCGCCGCCATCCCCGCCGTGGTGGCCTACAACCGCTTCACCAACGACATCGACCGCATCTCGATCCGCTTCGACAGCTTCGTCGATGAATTCCTGAACATTCTGCAACGGCAGGTGCGCTGATGCCCTCGCTAAGCTCGCGCGGCAGGTCCGGCCGCCGCATGAAGGCCGACATCAATGTGGTGCCCTACATCGACGTGATGCTGGTGCTGCTGGTCATCTTCATGGTGACCGCGCCGCTGATCACGCCGGGCCTGATCCAGCTGCCCTCGGTTGGCGCGGCGTCGGACGTTCCGGTCAAGCCCCTGGAAGTCCAGATTTCGGAAGACGGCAAGATCGCGCTGCGCATTCGCGAACCCGGCGCCACGATGCAGGACATCGCCCGCCCCGAGCTGGTGGCGCAGGTGCGTTCGCGCATCACGGCCGAGACGCCGGTGGTGATCGCGGCCGACGGCAAGGTGCCTTACGAAACGGTGGTGAAGGTCATGGACGAACTGCGTACCAATGGCATCACCCGCCTGGGCCTGCTGGTGGACCAATCCGCCGGCGGCAATCAGCCCGCTCCTGCGAAAAAACGCTAACGCGAGGCCTTCCGCCGGCTCGCAATGCCCATGACCCCACCCATTATTCGACACCACAGCGGCCCGCCGGCCACGCCCCCCAACAACGACAACCGGATCGCCCTGATCCTGGCGTTGCTGGTGCACGCGCTGCTGCTGGCCGTGTTGATCGTCAATCTGAACTGGCACACCGAAAATCCCGGTCCGGTGCAAGTGCAATTGTGGGCCGACGGCAATTCACCGGTCTCCCCCCCGCCGCAGCCCGAACCGCCCAAACCCGAGCCCAAGCCGCAACCGGAGCCCGAGCCCGAGCCGCAGAAGCAGCCCGAGCCGGCGCCCGCGCCGCCGCCCAAGCCGGAACCGCAGGCCCAGCCCAAAGCGGAAGAAGTGGATCCGGAAATCGCCCTGCAGGAAGCCAAGAAAAAGCGCGAGCAGGAAGAACAGGCTCGCCAGGAGGCCGAGGCTGCAAAGGAAAAGGCGCGCCTGGCGGAAGAGCGCAAACAGGCCGAGTTGAAGGAAAAGAAGCGCCTCGAACAGGAACGCCAGGCAGCCGAGAAAGCCGCCGCTGAAAAGGCCGCAGCCGAAAAGGCCGCCGCGGACAAGGCGGCGGCGGACAAGGCCGCGGCCGAGAAGGCGGCTGCCGAAAAGAAGGCCAAGGAAGATGCCGCCAAGAAGGCGGCCGCCGAAAAGGCGGCGGCGGAGAAAGCCGCGGCCGAGAAAGCCGCAGCCGAGAAAGCTGCCGCGGCGAAGGCCGCTGCCGAGAAGAAGGCCAAGGAAGAAGCCGCCAAGAAGGCCGCAGCCGACAAGGCGCTCAAGGACGCGTTCCGCAACGACGCCCTGGGCGCGGCCGGCATCCCCGGCGGCACCGCGGATCGCAACCAGGCCGGTGGCGGCAACGACAGCGGCTATGGCGCCAAGGTCCGCGCCTGCGTGCAACCTGGCGTGGCCTACCCGCCTCCGCCGCGCAGCGGATCGAACAATCCGACAGCCCAATACCGGGTAAAGTTAGGTTCTGACGGGAAGGTGAACGGGGTCACATTGACCAGTTCCTCCGGCAACGCGGGCTTCGACCGTGCGGTCGAGACCGGCATCCGCCGCTGCAACCCCTTCCCCAAGCCTTCGACCGGCCGCTACGAGCCCATCATTGACGTTGTCTACAGAATGTATGATTGACAGGAGATTGCTGATTATGACTCCCGCCCCTAGCCGACGAGTTCCCCCCCTCGCTCTCTGGCGATCGTATGGACTCGGCCTGCTGCTGTTGGCGCTTGCCTGCCTGATGGCCATGAAGCCGGCCCAGGCGCAGTTACGCGTCGACATTTCCGGCACCGGTGCCACCCAATACCCCGTGGCGATCGCCGACTTCGCGGTGGACGACGCCCATGGCCGCGCCCTGGCAGAGGTGATCCGCGCCGACCTGACCCGCACCGGCCAGTTCCGCCTGATCAGCGCCGCCGGCTCGGGCCTGAATGTCGATTCCCCCATCGCCCACGACGACTGGCGTGCCAAGGGGGCCGACTTCATTGCCTATGGCAGCATCGTGCGCGGCAATGACGGCCGCTACGACGTCCGCTACCGCCTGGCCGACACGGTCAAAAAGAACCAGCTCGATGGCGTGGCGTTCTCGGGCACCGAACAGGAACTGCGCCGCGTTGCCCACCAGATCGCCGACCGCATCTACGAAAAGATCACCGGCGTGCGCGGCGTGTTCTCGACCCGCATCGCCTACGTGCTCAAGCAAGGCGCCACCTACGAACTGCAGGTGGCTGACGCCGACGGCCAGAATCCCCAGGTGGCCCTGCGCTCGCGCGAGCCGATCATCTCGCCGGCCTGGTCGCCCGATGGCTCCAAGCTGGCCTACGTGAGCTTCGAATCCGGCAAGCCCGTGGTGTATGTGCATACGCTGGCCACCAGCGCCCGCGTGCCGGTCGCCAACTTCAAGGGCAACAACAGCGCACCCGGCTGGTCGCCCGATGGCACGCAGCTCGCCGTGGCCCTGACGCGTGATGGGCTGTCGCAAATTTACATCGTCAGCGCGGCCGGCGGCTCGAATATGAAGCGCGTTACGCGTTCTCCCGGGATTGACACCGAGCCGAGCTTTACGCCGGACGGCCGTTCCATTATCTTTACCAGTGACCGCAGCGGCGGGCCGCAAATTTATCAAACCGGCCTGGACGGTGGCGATGCTCGCCGCCTCACGTTTAATGGTGGTTACAACATCTCACCCCGAATTTCCCCAGATGGATCGACGCTGCTGTACGTTGCCAGGCGAGACGGCGCGTTCCGTATCGCATCGTTGAACCTGTCCTCAGGCACGGAGACCTTGCTGACCGATGGTCGTGACGATCAGTCGCCAAGCTTCGCGCCGAATGGCATGCAAGTCCTCTACGCCGCCATCCAAAACGGACGTAGCGTGCTTGCTGGTGTTTCGAGCGATGGTCGCGTACGGCAGACGCTTTCGGTACTGAATGGGGAAATACGTGAACCGACTTGGGGCCCATTTACCCGATAACACGTGTGACTCTCTTTGCAAAGGAACTATCATGAAGTCGCGCATTGCCAAAAGCCTAACCATCGCCGCGCTGGCTGCCACCCTGGCAGCTTGCAGCTCCGTCCCTCTCGACGATAAAGCGGGTCAGGGCGGAGGCGCTGGCCAAGGATCCTCGGCTACTGGCCAGATCCTTGATCCCTTCAACCCTCAAAGCATCCTGGCGCAACAGCGCTCGGTATACTTTGACTTCGACAGCTACACGGTCTCCGACCAGTACCGTGGCCTGGTGGAGACCCACGCCCGCTACCTGGCTTCGCACCAGCAGCAAAAAATCAAGATCGAAGGCAACACCGACGAACGCGGCGGCGCCGAATACAACCTGGCCCTGGGCCAGCGCCGTGCCGACGCCGTGCGTCGCATGATGACCCTGCTGGGCGTCAGCGACAACCAGATCGAGACCATCAGCTTCGGCAAGGAAAAGCCGAAGGCGACTGGCTCGTCGGAAGCCGACTTTGCGGAAAACCGCCGCGCCGATATCGTCTATCAGCGTTAAGCTTTCCGTATAGTTAAGTGCCCCACCCACGCGTCGGGACGGTCAGCCGGCCGTTCCGACGTTTGTTTTTTGATCCCTGGGAATTTTCATGCGCGATACCGTTCTGTCCCTGCGTCCCTTGCTGGCGGCCACCGGCCTGGTGCTGGCTGCCCTGGCGGCGCCTGCCCACGCTTTCTCCGATGATGAGGCCCGCAAGGCCATCCTGGATTTGCGCCAGCAGGTGCAGCAACAGAACGAGCAGAACCAACGCGCCAAGCTGCAACTGGCCGACCAGATCCAGGCCCTGCAGCAGGAAATCGCCCAGTTGCGCGACCAGCTCGAACTGGTATCGCGCCAGCAGCCCAGCGGCAACCGGCCGGGAGGCGCCCCGGGCGGCGCCAACCCGCCGGGCGCCACCGCGGGCGATCCGCAGGAACAAGCCGCCTACGATGGCGCCATCGACCTGTTCCGCAAGGGCCAGTACAAGGACGCCTCCGAATCGCTGGCCGCGTTCACCGCGCTCTACCCGGCCAGCCAGCTTGCGCCCAGCGCCCAGTTCTACCTGGGCAGCAGCCGCTATGCGCTGAAGGACTTCAAGGGCGCGATCGAGCAGTTGACCGCCATGGTGCAGAAAGCCCCCGACAACGCCCGCGCGCCGGACGCCCTGCTGGTCATCGCCGGCAGCCAGATCGAGCTGAACAACCGCGCCGGCGCCAAGACCACGCTGCAACGCATCGTGCGCGACTATCCGACCACGCCGGCCGCCACCACGGCCAAGAGCCGCCTGCAACTGCTGCAGTAATGGCGCAAGCCGCCACCGCGGTTGCCGCCTACCGGCACATTCTGCGCCGCCGCGCGGGGCTCATCGCCCTGCTGCTGGCGGCGATTTGCATTGGGCTGCTGCTGGACTTCACCGTGGGGCCGTCCGCGCTGAGTGCCGCCGAGTTGTGGCAGGCCCTGAGCGCGCCAGCCTCGTCCGACCCGACGCTACGCGTCATCGTCTGGGATATCCGGCTGCCCTACGCGCTGATGGCCGCGCTGGTGGGCATGGCGCTGGGCCTGGCTGGCGCCGAAATGCAGACCATTCTGAACAACCCCCTGGCCAGCCCGTTCACACTGGGCGTGTCGTCGGCGGCCGCCTTCGGCGCATCGCTGGCGATCGTGCTGCACCTGGGCGTGCCCGGGATTTCCGAGGGCTGGCTGATCGCCGGCAACGCCTTCCTGTTCGCCATGCTGGCGGCGCTGTTGCTGGACGGCGTCGCGCGCCGGGGGGGCCTGAATACCCCGGGCGTGGTGTTGTTCGGCATCGCCATGGTGTTCACCTTCAACGCGCTGGTGTCGCTGGTGCAGTTCACCGCCAGCGCCGAGGCCCTGCAGAACCTGGTGTTCTGGACCATGGGCAGCCTGGCGCGCTCCAGCTGGACCACCGTGGCCATCCTGGGGCTGGCGTTCGCGCTGGCGCTGCCGCTGGCCATGCGTCAGTCCTGGAAATTGACCGCGCTGCGGTTGGGCGAGGAACGCGCCGCCAGTTTCGGCGTGGACGTGCGCCGCGTGCGCGTGGCGGCGCTGGCCCGCGTCAGCCTGCTGTCGGCGCTGGCCGTGGCGTTCGTCGGCACCATTGGCTTCATCGGCCTGATCGCGCCGCACATCGCCCGCCGCCTGGTGGGCGAGGATCACCGCTTCTTCCTGCCGGGGAGCGCGCTGGTGGGCGGCGTCATCCTGTCGCTCGCTTCGGTGGCGTCCAAGAATCTGGTGCCGGGCGTGATCGTGCCGGTGGGCATCGTCACCTCGCTGATCGGCATTCCATTCTTCGTGGCGGTGGTGCTGCGCCGGAGCCTGCCATGACGGGCGCCGCGCCGGCGCTGGCGGTCGGCGGCATCACTGCCGGCTATGGCGGCACGCAGGTGCTGCACGACCTGTCGCTGCCCCGGTTGGGCGCCGGCGAGGTCACGGCCCTGCTGGGTCCCAATGGCAGCGGCAAATCGACGCTGCTAAAGGCGCTGGCAGGGCTGGTGAAAGTGCGCGCCGGCCATGCGCGACTGGGCGACCTGGACCTGGCGCGGCTGGATTTCGCGGCCCGCGCGCGCCACCTGGCCTATCTGCCGCAAAGCCTGCCGGCCGCCGTGCACCTGCGGGTGTTCGAGTCAGTGCTGGTGGCGGCCCGCGCCAGCGAAGCCGAGGGTCCGCCGGCGGACCTGCCGGGGATCGACCGGCTGCTGGAACGGCTGGGCATCGGCCACTTGGCGCTGTCTTATCTGGACGCGCTGTCCGGCGGCCAGAAGCAGCTGGTGGGCTTGGCGCAGGCGCTGGTGCGCCGGCCGCGTGTGTTGTTGCTGGACGAACCGCTGTCGGCGCTGGACCTGAATTACCAGTTCCATGTGATGCGGCTGCTGAAGCAGGAAACCGCGCAGCACGGGCTGATCACGGTGATCGTGTTGCACGACTTGAACGTGGCATTGCAACACGCCGAGCGGGCCGTGATGATCCATGGCGGCCGGCTGGCCGCCGCCGGCGCGCCGGCCGAGGTCATCACGCCGGCATCGCTGGCCACGGTGTATGGGGTCCAGGGACGGGTCGAGGCCTGCTCGCGCGGGCGCTTGCAGGTGTTGATCGACGGCCTGGACGCGCACCCGCGCTGAACAGGGGCCGCGCGGCGCGGAACGCTGATGTACTAGGCGCGCTGCGCCACATCGGCGACCGGCGCGCCGGTCATGGCGGCCAACTGCTGCGGCGTCAGGTTGAACACCGCGTGCGGGTGCCCCGCCGCCGCCCACAGGCTGTCGTACTGGAACAGGTCCTGGTCGAGCAGCATGACAGGCTTGACCGCGTGGCCGATGGGGCAGACGCCGCCGATGGCATAGCCGGTCATGTCGCGCACGAACTTGGCATCGGCCTTGGCCAGCGCGCCGACCTGGCTGGCGACCTTGGCCTCGTCGACGCGATTGACGCCGCTGGCGATGACCAGCACCGGCGCATCGTCCGAGGCGCGGCGGAAGATGATCGACTTGGCGATCTGCGCCACCTCGCACCCCAGGCCAGCCGCCGCTTCCGCCGAGGTCTTGCCGGTCTGCGGCAGCACCACTACCGGCTTATCGTGGCCCAACTCGGCCAACAGGCGGGCGACGCGCTGGGCGGACTCGGGAAGATCGGCGGGGGTAGCGATGGACATCTGGCGAACTCCGTTCAAGACAAAAAGATCGGGTGACGAGTTTATCAGTCTCGCCAATGCCCCCGCCGTGGGCGCGGGCGTGACGCTGCCGCGGGGGTGAAACGGCTAGAATGCCCGCCTGGATTTCCCGACCCCGACCCGATGCGTTCCGAACCTGTCCTGCCCCTGCAAAGCGCCAATATCGGCGGCTATGCCATGTCCTACACCGAGTACGGCGAAGGCGCGCCGCTGGTGCTGGTGCATGGCTCGCTGTCCGACTGCCGCTACTGGAAATCGCAGATGGCGCCGCTGGGCCGCTCGTTCCGCGTGCTGGCGGTGTGCCTGCGGCGTTACTGGCCCGAAAGCTGGGATGGCGAGGGCGAGGGCTTCTCGGTGGCGCAGCACGGCGCCGACGTGCTCGATTTCATCGACCGGGTGGCCGGCGGGCCGGCCCATCTGGTGGGCCATTCACGCGGCGGCCGCGTGGCGCTGGAAGCGGCGCTGGCGCGCCCCGACGCGCTGCTCAGCCTGACGCTGGCCGATCCGGGACTGCCCCTGCCCGGCGGCGACGATACCCGCGGCGGGTTTCGCCAGCGGGCGCTCGAACTGATCCGCGGCGGCGCCGTGGAAGAAGGCCTGGCGCTGTTCGTGGACACCGTGACCGGGCCGGATACCTGGCAGCGCATGGTGCCCTGGTTCAAGGAAATGGTGCGCGACAACGCCGGCACGCTGTTCGGCCAGGCGCGCGAAACCCCGGCGGCCCTCGCGCCGGAACAGATCGGTTCGCTGACGCTGCCGACGCTGCTGATCGGCGGCGCGCTCAGCCCGTCGCCTTATCCCGCGGTGCTCGACGCGCTGGCGCAATGGCTGCCGCAGGCGCAGCGGGTGAATATCGCCGGTTCGTCGCATGGCATGAACCTGGGCAACCCGCGCGCCTTCAACGGCGCCATCGAATCGTTCCTGCGCGGCTGAGCCGCGCGCGCCGTCAGGGTTCGACCGACGGCGTGTGCTTGAGGCGTTTGAGCACGAAGGTCGAGCGGCTGTGCCGCACGCCAGGCAGCTTGTAGAGCCGCTTGCGCAGGAATTCCTCGTAGCCTTCGGTGCCGGCCACCGCCACCTTGATCAGGTAGTCGTATTCGCCTGTCACCAGGAAGGCCTCAACCACTTGCGGCAGGCGCGTGATCGCCTCGCCGAAGCGCGCCAGGGTGTCGTCATCGTGGTGCTCGAGCGTGACCTCGATCATGACGGTGTCGGGCAGACCCAGCGCCTTCTGGTTCAACAGGGCCGCGTAGCCCTCGATCACCCCCGCGTCTTCCAGCGCCTTAACCCGGTTCCAGCAGGGCGTGGGCGACAGGCCGACCTGCTCGGCCAGTTTCAGGTTGGTGAGGCGGCCGTCGGCGCGCAAGGCGCGCAGGATCCTGCGGTCGGTTTCGTCGATTTTGGGTGGGCTGGACACGGCGGAGGCTCTTTAGAAGAGAATATCCCTGAAAAACCTGATTCTAGAGGACATATATTCCTCCATTACCGCCAGAATGGCGAGAATCAGGAAACCTATTTTCCCGCTCCCGCCGTAGACTTTCCTGCAAGACGGGCATTACCCCGCCCGTCGGATCCCGCGCCCGCGCCGTGGCACAACCCGGCCTTGGCGCCGGTGTCGTCCACCGCAGTATGCCGCGCGCCGATCCGCGCGGCGGGAAATCATGTCTCACGCAGCAGCAGTACCCGCAAGAACCGGCCTGGGCTGGTCCGGCGCCGCCATGCTCCTGGCCGCGCCGGCGCTATTCGCCTCCAACATGGTGGCTGCCCGCTGGGCCCACGACGCCGCCCTGCCCCCCGTATTCCTGGCCTTCGGCCGCTGGCTGATCGCCTTCCTGATCCTGTTGCCGCTGGCCGGACCGGCCCTGCTGCGGCATCGCCAGGCATTGTGGCATGGCCTGCCCACGCTACTGCCGCTCGCGGTGTTGGGCATGGGCGTGGCGGTGGCGCCGCAATACATCGGCGCCCAGAGCACCAGCGCCACCAACATCGCCCTGATCTTCTCGTGCAGCCCGATCCTGGTGGCGCTGCTGGAAGCGGTGATCTGGCGCAAGCCGCTCTCGCCGCTGCGCGCCACCGGCCTGACGCTGGCGCTGGGCGGCGTGCTGGTGGTGTTGACGCGCGGCGACGCCTGGGCGCTGGCGCGGCTGGCGTTCGGCCAGGGCGACCTGTGGGTGCTACTGGCCGCCACCGGCTGGGCGTTCTATACCGTGCTGCAAAAGCGCCTGACGCTGCCGGCGGTGCCGGACGGCGCGCGGCTGGCCGCGATGATGCTGGGCGGCGCGATCGCGCTGGCGCCATTCGCCGGCATCGAGGCCGCCGCTGGCGCCGTTGCGCCCTGGAGCGATCCACGGCTGGCGGCGGTGCTGCTGTTCCTGGCGGTGGTGCCCAGCCTGGGCGCGTACTACGTCTACGGCCGGCTGATCAGCCGCGCCGGTCCGGCCACGGCGGGCCTGTCGATGTTCCTGGTGCCGGTGTATGCGGCGCTGCTGGCCTGGCCGCTGCTGGGCGAGACGCCGCAACTGTTTCATGCCTACGGCTTCGTGATGATCCTGCTGGGCGTGAAGCTGGCATCCTCGCGCATGCGGGCCACAACGGCCGGCGCCGCGGCGCCGGCCTGAAAACAAGCCGCCGGATCGGCGGCCCCTGCCATCGCATGACGGCAATCAGCGGCCCGCGCCCTGGGCCGCCATCACTTCCTGCGCCACCTGGCGCGGCGCTTCGGCGTAGTGCTTGAACTCCATCGTGTAGGTAGCGCGGCCCTGCGTCAGCGAACGCAGCGAGGTGGAGTAGCCGAACATCTCGGCCAGCGGCACCTCGGCGCGCACCACTTTACCGCCGCCGCCAGCGATGTCTTCCATGCCCTGCACCATGCCACGGCGCGACGACAGATCGCCCATGACGTTGCCGGTGAAGTCCTCGGGCGTTTCCACCTCGACCTGCATCATCGGTTCGAGCAGCACCGGATCGGCACGCCGCATGCCTTCCTTGAACGCCATCGAGCCGGCCATCTTGAAGGCGTTTTCGTTCGAGTCGACGTCGTGGTACGACCCGAAGAACAGCGTCACCTTCACGTCGACCACCGGATAGCCCGCCAGCACGCCGGCGTTGAGCGCTTCGCGGATGCCCTTGTCCACCGCCGGGATGAACTCGCGCGGCACCACGCCGCCCTTGATGGCGTCGACGAACTCATAGCCCTTGCCCGGTTCCTGCGGTTCGAGCTTGAGCACTACGTGGCCGTACTGGCCACGACCGCCCGACTGCTTGACGAACTTGCCTTCGACTTCGTCACAGGTCTTGCGGATGGTCTCGCGGTAGGCCACCTGCGGCTTGCCCACCGTGGCCTCGACGCCGAACTCGCGCTTCATGCGGTCGACCAGGATTTCCAGGTGCAGCTCGCCCATGCCGGAGATGATGGTCTGGCCGGATTCCTCGTCGGTACGCACGCGGAACGACGGGTCTTCCTGCGCCAGCCGGCCCAGGGCGATGCCCATCTTTTCCTGGTCGGCCTTGGTCTTGGGCTCGACCGCCTGCGAAATGACGGGCTCGGGGAACACCATGCGCTCCAGCACGATGACGTGCGACGGGTCGGTCAGCGTGTCGCCGGTGGTGACGTCCTTGACGCCCACCGCGGCGGCGATGTCGCCGGCGTAGACCTCGGTGATCTCGCGCCGCTCGTTGGCGTGCATCTGCAGGATGCGGCCCAGGCGTTCCTTCTTTTCCTTGACCGGGTTGTAGACCGAGTCGCCGGACTTGACCACGCCGGAATAGACCCGGAAGAACACCAACTGGCCCACGAACGGGTCGGTCATGATCTTGAAGGCCAGCGCCGAGAACGGTTCCTTGTCGGTGGGATGGCGCTCGATTTCGTGGTCGCGTTCGTCGTGGCCCTTGATGGCGGGCACGTCGACCGGCGACGGCAGGTAGTCGATGACCGCGTCCAGCATGGCCTGCACGCCCTTGTTCTTGAAGGCGCTGCCGCACAGCATCGGCACGATCTCGTTGGCGATCGTGCGCAGGCGCAGGCCCTGTTTGATTTCGGCCTCGGTCAGCGCTTCGCCGCCCAGGTATTTTTCGAGCAGCGCCTCGTTGGCCTCGGCGGCCTTCTCGACCATCTTGTCGTGCCATTCCTGCGCCTGCGCCTGCAGCGCCGGCGGGATGTCGCGGTATTCGAAGCGCACGCCCTGGCTGGCGTCGTCCCAGATGATGGCCTTCATCTTGACCAGGTCGATCACGCCCTCGAAGCCGTCTTCGGCGCCCACGGGCAGTTGCACCGGCACGGCATCGCCCTTGAGGCGCTCGCTGATCTGGCGCTGCACGCGCAGGAAGTCGGCGCCGACGCGATCCATCTTGTTGACGAAGGCCAGCCGCGGCACGCGGTACTTGTTGGCCTGGCGCCAGACAGTCTCGGATTGCGGTTGCACGCCGCCGACCGCGTCATAGACCATGACGGCGCCGTCCAGTACGCGCATGGAGCGCTCGACCTCGATGGTGAAGTCGACGTGGCCCGGCGTGTCGATGATATTGATGCGGTGTTCCGGGTAATTGCCGGCCATGCCTTTCCAGAACGCGGTGGTGGCGGCGGAGGTGATGGTGATGCCGCGCTCCTGTTCCTGCTCCATCCAATCCATCACGGCGGCGCCGTTGTGGACTTCGCCGATCTTGTGGGTGATGCCGGTATAGAAGAGGATGCGCTCGGTGGTCGTCGTCTTGCCCGCGTCGATGTGGGCGCTGATGCCGATATTCCGGTATAGCTCGATAGGCGTCTTGCGAGTCATGGCCTCGTTCCTTGCAGTAATCACCAGGAGTGGGCGGCAGGTCCGACCGGATACTGCCGCGGCGGGCGCCATGCCGCGTTGAGAGGTGTGCTCGGGGATTGCGAAACCGCGCCCGCACTATCCATGAATATTACGCGCCGCAAGCCGCATTACAAGCTTTAGCCACATGCGCCATAGGGGTGCGGGCGGACATGAAAAAGCCCCTCGGCGAGGAGGGGCTTGGCATGGCATCGGCGCCGGCGGGCCTGACATTGCCCTGATAACGGCGGCGGCCCGCGGAATTACTTCTTTTCTTCCTTGACGCGGTACACCAGCACCGCGGTGCTGGCCAGCGACAGCACCTTGGCGGTGACGCTGCCCAGCAGCAGGCGCGACAGGCCGCTGCGGCCGTGGCTGCCGATGAAGATCAGGTCGCAACCGGCGTCGGCGGCGGCCTGCACGATGCCGTCGGCCACGTTGAAGTTGGACACGGCGCGCGCCTCGGACTTCACGCCGGCGGTGTCGGCGCGGTCGGTGATCTGCTTGAGGTACTTGTCGGCCTGTTCGGCCGAGGCCTTTTCGTAGTCTTCGTCGGTGATGGCATAGGCGGCGGCCATGCCGTCGAAGCCGATGGTGGCGGCGAAGGGCTGCGTCACGTAGAGGGCGACGACATCGGCGCCGACGGAGCGCGCGAAGGAAATGCCGGCGTTGGCGGCTTGGGCCGACAGCGGCGAGCCGTCGGTGGGAATCAGGATCTTCTTGAACATCTTGCCTGCTCCTGTTTGAGAGGAAGTTCCATGCTACCGGAAACCCGCCAGGTTCACATCAAGCGAACCCGGGGGCCTTGATGCGCATCAACCCAGTTGCTGGGCGGCGGCGAACAGATTGGTGCAGCGGGTGCCGGTGCGGCAGTACGCCAGCACCGGGCCCGGCAAGGTTCGCAGCAGCTCGGCGAAGCGAACCACGTCGGCGGCCGTCATGGCGCTGCCGACCACCGGTTGGTATTCGATTTTCAGGCCGGCGGCGGCGGCGGCCTTGGATACGTCGGCGGCGGTCGGCTGGTCGGGGCCGCCTTCGAAGTCGGGCCGGTTGATGATGACGCTCTTGTAACCGGCGGCGGCCACATCGGCCATATCTTCAGGCCCCAGTTGCGGGGCGACGGCGAAATTCTCGGTAAGGGGCTTGATCGGTGCGGACATGGCGATTCCTGGATGAAGAGAACTGCATATTATTGTAGGAGCGGCTTCAGGCGAAGAGCTTTTCCAGCACATTCCACACGCCGCGATCGTCGGCCATGGATACCGAGAAACGCAGCATGGTCGATGGCTCCTGCGACGGCGAAAACAAGGTGCCGGGCGCCAGCAACATGCCGCGATCGGCCGCGGCCCGGGCCAGCACTTCGCTGTCGCGGCCGCAATCGGCCCACACGAACATGCCGGCCTGCGGCTCATGCTCGATCGTCAGGCCCAGCTTGAGCAGCCCTTTCAGGCAGCGCTGGCGGGCCTCGTCCACCCGCTGGCGTACGCGCTCGATATGGCGACGATACTGGCCCTCCATCAGCACCCGGTGCACCACGCGTTCGCCCAGTTCGGGCGAGGTCAGGCCTGCCAGCATTTTCAGGTCGGCGAGTTTCTGCAGGATGTCGGGGTTGGCGGCCAGGTAGCCCACGCGCAGGCTGGCCGCCAGCATCTTGGAGTAGCCGCTGACCAGGATGACGCGATTGAGCCGGTCCAGCACCGCCAGTTTCATGGCGCCGCCGGGATGCAACTCGCCATAGGTGTCGTCTTCGACCACCAGGAAGTCATGGCGTTCGGCGATGCGCAGGATGTCGTAGGCGGCGCCAGCCGACAAGGTGTGGCCGGTGGGGTTGTGCACCGCGCTGTTGATGATGAACAGCTTGGGCTTGTGCTGCGCCGCCAACTGCTCGAGCAGCGCGATATCGGGGCCATCGGGACCCCGCGGCACACCGATCAGGCGCGCGCCAAAGGCCGCCAGGCGGCCAAAGATGACGAACCAGGCCGGATCCTCGACCAGCACGGTATCGCCCGGCTGCACCAGCAGGCGGGCGATCAGGTCGAGCCCGTGGGTGACGCCATTGGTGGTGAGCAGGTTGTGTTCGGGATGGGCGGGCACGCCATCGCTCTGCAGCGAGGCAGCGATCTGCTGGCGCAGCGGCAGAAACCCCTGCGGGTGGCCATAGGACACCAGGTGGCCGCGCACCGAACGGCCGACCGCGCGCACCGCGCCCGCCACCATTTCCGGATCGAGCCAGTCGGCCGGCAACAGCCCGGCGCCTCCCGGCATGCCGGGGCCGCCTCCCTCGCGGAACATGCTGCGCAACAGCCAGGCGATATCGACGCGGGCCGGCGGGACGAAGGTCTGGGAGGCGGGCGTCCCGGCGCTGGCGACCGGCGCCAGCGGACCGCTGCGGGCCCGCACGAAGAATCCGGCGCCACGCCGCGACTGCACCAGACCGCGCGCCACCAGCCGGTCGTAGGCCTCCACCACGGTGAAACGGCTGACACCGGATTGCTCCGCCATCTTCCGGATGGACGGCAGGCGAGTGCCGGGGCGCAGGCCCTGTTCGTCGATGCGACGGGCCAGCCCGTCGGCCAATTGCGCCACCAGCGTGGCGTCGGCCTGGCGCACCGGCTGCCAGGGCATGGAAGGGGAAGCAACTGTCATGGGGATTTCACCAGGCCAGTGGTTAAAGTGACATGCAAAAGTGTACCGGTACTGTACCGATGACTATGCGTAGAGTGACAGCAATGGCGCCGACCTGCAAGCCCTGCGGGCCGCCCCCGATTTCCGGATGCCCACGATGCCCCGTTCCGCGCTGTACCCATCGCCCCAGGCCGCGCCAGCCGGCGCCTCCGTCCCGCCCTGGGAAGGCTATGGCTATGGCCTGCTGGGCGTGTTGGTGTTCTCGTTGACCCTGCCCATGACCCGGGTCGCGGTGGCCGAACTGCCGCCGCTGCTGGTGGGCCTGGGGCGGGCCTTGCTGGCGGCCGTGCCGGCGCTGGTCTTATTGTGGCTGACGCGCAGCCGGCGGCCCGACCGCCGCGAGTGGCCGGGCGTCATCCTGGCCGCGCTCGGCATCGTGGTCGGCTGGCCGCTGGCCTCGACCCTGGCGATGCAGACGGTGGCGTCGTCGCATGGCGCGGTGTTCAATGGCTTGCTGCCGCTGTCCACGGCCGTCTTCGCTGCCTGGCGCAGTGGCGAGCGGCCCTCGCCGGCGTTCTGGGGCTGGGCCCTGGTCGGCGCCGCGCTGGTGTGCGCATTTGCACTGCGCGAGGGCCACGGAACCTTGGCGATGGGCGATTTCTGGCTGTTGCTGGCCGTGCTGCTGGGCGGTATGGGTTATGCGGAAGGCGCGCGCGCCTCGCGCACGCTGGGCGGCTGGCGCACCATCTGCTGGGCGCTGGCGATCAGCGCGCCAGTGCTCGCCGTGCCGGTCGGCTGGATGGCCTCGAACCAGGCGGGCTGGCCCGCCGCCGGCGTCCTCTGGGCCTGCGCCTACTTGGCGTTCGGCTCGATGTTCCTGGGCTTTTTCGCCTGGTATCGCGGTCTGGCCGCCGGCGGTATCGCGCGCGTCGGGCAGATCCAATTGCTGCAGCCGTTCCTGACGGTCGTGGCTGCAGCCCTGTTTTTCGGTGAATCGGTAGACCTGACCACGTTTCTGTTCGCCGTTGCCGTCATCGTGGTCATCGCCGGCGGCCGCCGCGCGATCGTTGGAGTCAAGAAATGATGCAGTTCCCCAATCTGGCCGATGTGCCGCTCGCCTCCCTGTCGTTGCTGGGCCCCCTGGCGCTATTCGCCCTGGTCAGCTCGATCACGCCCGGGCCGAACAATGTCATGCTGGCCGCCTCCGGCCTGAATTTCGGCTTGCGCCGCAGCGTACCGCACCTGCTGGGCGTGAACCTGGGCTTCACCCTGATGATTTTCCTGGTGGGCATCGGACTCGGTTCGGCGTTCCAGCAGATACCGGTGCTCTACACCGTGCTGAAGTACGCGGGCGCTGCCTACCTGCTGTACCTGGCCTGGAAGATCGCCAACTCGGGCGGCATGCAAGAAGGCGAGGCGCGGGGCAAGCCCATGACCTTCCTGCAGGCGGCGGCGTTCCAGTGGGTCAACCCCAAGGCCTGGGTCATGGCGGTGGGCATCATCGCCACCTACACGCCGCAGACGGGTTTTTTCGCCAACCTGGTCATCGCCACCGTGGTTTGCGGCATCGTCAATCTGCCGAGCATCGGCATCTGGGTCACCTTCGGCACGGCGCTGCGGCGGGTGCTGCACAAGCCCAAGACGATCCGCGCCTTCAACGTCACCATGGCGTTGCTGCTGGTCGCCTCGCTGTATCCCGTGGCGCAGGAAGCGTTGCATTAGGCAAGCCGGCCCACGCGCGGCCGCCGGCCTGAACGGCGCGCGCCGCCCCCTCAGGCCAGCAGCGCTACCACCACGGCGGGCGTGACGAGCACGTTGAACAGGCCCGCCATCACCATCACCAGCCCCGCCACCGCGCCCTCTTCGACCGCCAGTTCGCGCGCCTTGGCCGTGCCGGCGCCATGCGCGCCCATGCCGAACAAGGCACCGCGCGCCAGGGCCGAGCGCAGCGGCAGCCAGCGGCGCATGAACTGGCCGATGGCGGCGCCGAATACGCCCGTGACGATGACGAACACGGCCGTCAGGTCGGGCACGCCACCGACGTGCGACGACACCGCGACCGCAAACGGCGTGGCCACCGAGCGCGGCAACAGACTCAAGCGCAGATCGGGCGGCAGGTCCAGCAGGCCGCCCAGCAGCCAGGCGCTGGCGCCGGCAATGGCGCTGCCGACCGCCACGCCCGCCACCAGCACCGGCCAATAGCGCCGGATCAGCGCGCGCTGCTCGTACAGCGGCAGGGCAAAGGCGACGATGACCGGGCCCAACATCATCATCAGCCAATGCGAGCCGGACATGTAGTCGCGATAGCCGGTATGCAGCAGCAAGGCCAGCAACAGCAGCAGGGCCGGCGCGACCACCAGGGTCGACGTCCACCAATAGGCATAACGGCGATAGAACAGGCGCGCGCACACATAGGCCAGCACCGTGGCCAGCGGCCAGAACAGCAGATTGAAGTCAGCCCGCATGGCGGTTCATCCAGCGGTAGCACAGGTCGATCGTCAGCGCGGTGCCGATCATGACCAGGGCCGTGCCCAGCAGGATCACGGCCAGCAGCTTGACCCCCAGCACGCCCAGGAATTCGCGGTGATCCAGCAGCGACATCACCGCCGGCACGAAGAACAGCAGCATCTCGCCCAGCAGCCAGCTGGCGCCGCGGCGCATATTGCGCAGCCGCAACCGGCCCGATGCCAGCAATGCCAGCACCAGCGCCATGCCAATGACGCCGCCCGGGATCGGCAGGCCGGCGGCATGGGCCAGCGCCTGGCCAAGCAGCGAAAACAGGATGAGAACGGCAATTTGCAGCGCGCGGCTGCGGCGCAGCAGGCTGCGCAGGATGGTGCGATAGCGACGGCGAGACATGGGAATTTCCAGCGAACCCCACCGTTTTACGCCGGACCAGCCCATAGATAAAATGAATTTGTTGAATCTACCTATTCGAAACAGGCATAACCATGGAGCTGCGTCCCCTGCGCGCGCTGGTGGAAGTCGTCCGCCAGGGCGGCTTTTCCCAGGCAGCGAAAGTCGTTTTCGCCACCCAGCCCACTGTCAGCAAGGCCGTGCGCCAACTGGAAGACGAGATCGGCATGCCGCTGCTCGACCGCCAGGCCCAGCCGCCGCAGCTGACCGAGGCGGGTGAAATCGTGTACCGGCGCGCGCTGAAAATGCTGGCCGAGCGCGACGACCTGTATGCCGAGCTGGACGAGTTGCGCGGGCTCAGGCGGGGCGTGCTGCGGCTGGGCTTGCCGCCCCTGGGCAGCAGCACCCTGTTCGCGCCCATGTTCGCGCGCTTTCGCGGCCGCTACCCCCATATCGAAATCAGCCTGCTGGAACATGGCGGCCATCGGCTGGAAGAAATGGTCATGGCCGGCGATATCGAACTGGCCGCGTCGCTGCGGCCGGACTCGGACAACTTCGACTGGCAGCCGGTGGCGCGTGAACCGCTGCTGGCCCTGCTGCCCGCCGACCATGCCCACGCCCGCGCCGCCAGCGTCGGCCTGGAACAATTGCGCGCCTCGCCCTTCATCCTGTTCGAGACCGGCTTTGCCCTGAACCGCATCATCCAGGACGCCTGCCAACGAGCCGGCTTCGCCCCGGCCATCGCCGCCCGCAGCGGCCAGATCGACTTCATCGTGGCGCTGGTCAGCGCCGGCCTGGGCGTGGCCTTCCTGCCCCGCGTCAAGGCCGAGGAAGAACGCCACGCCGGCGTGGCGCTGGTGCCGCTGCGCGATGCCCGCACCGACTGGGAGATGGGCCTGGTCTGGCGCCGTGGCGGCTACCTGTCGCCCGCGGCGCAGGCCTGGCTGGCATTGGCGCGCGAGATGCATCCGGACACCGCTTGAAGCGATCGGCCAACAGTTGGCGTTGTATGCTGGCGGCGCAACCACGCCCGTCGGCGTGGGTCCGATCCCTCATGCCTGCCCTGCCCCGCCCCACCGTCCGCCGTCTGTTCGGCGCCGCCGTCCTCGCCGCCGCCAGCGTGGTCGGCTGCTCGCAACTGGATTCCTGGCAACGCCAGAGGATTTTCTCGCCGCAATCCGAGCCGCAGACCTGGTGGCGCGAGCCGGCCAAAGGCACGCGGGTCTACGATCTGGCATTGGCCAATGGCGAGCAGGTCCGGGCCTGGTACTGGCAAAGCCCCAAGGCCGGCGCGCCCACGGTGCTGTATCTGCACGGCGCGCGCTGGAACCTCAATGGCAGCGCTTTCCGGATCGATGGCTGGACCCGCAAGGGGTATTCCGTGCTGGCGATCGACTACCGCGGCTTTGGCGCATCGACGCCGCGCCTGCCCTCGGAGGCCAGCGCCCTGGAGGACGCCACGGCCGGGCTGAAGGAACTGGCGCAGTTGCAGCCCGACCCGTCGCGCCGCTTCATCTATGGCCACAGCCTGGGCGGCGCCATCGCCATCAAACTGGCGGCGCGCCCGGAACAGCCGGATTTCGCCGGGCTGATCGTCGAGTCCAGCTTCACCAGCATCAGCGACATGCTGGCGACCATGAAGTGGGGTCGCGTACCGGGCGCCAGCCTGCTGGTCACGCAACCGTTCGACTCGGTGCAGACGCTGGCGCAACTGCATACACCAATGCTGTTCCTGCACGGCACGGCCGACCGCGTGGTGCCGCATACCATGAGCGATGCGCTGTATGCCGCCGCGCGCGGCGTGCCGCCTGAACTCAAGCGGCTGGTCAAGATCGAGGGCGCTTCCCATTCGGGCGCGTTCCGCAGCGGCCAACAATACGATGACGCCGTGCAGGCGTTCATGCGCGACGCCAGCCGTGCCTATCCGCGCAAGACCGGCTGAGCGTCGGCGCGACGCGCCAGCCACGCCATGACACGCGGCCGGGCGCGGTCGTAACCCAGGTTGTAGAAAAAGGCGTACGGCAGGTAGAACAGCACCAGCGCGATATCCAGCACGAAGGCCTGCCACAGGCTGATGTCGAGCCACCAGGCGGCCAGCGGAATCACGATGAGGATCAGCCCCAGTTCGAAGCCGAAGGCATGGATCACGCGCACCCGCAGGTTGCGGGTGATGCCCAGGCGATTTTCGAGGCGATCGAAGGCGGCGTTGTAGATCATGTTCCAGACCAGCGCGATCCAGGCGATCACCGCGGTCAGCACGCCCATTTCGAACAGCGATTTGCCCATGGCCCAGGCCGCGACCGGCGCGCACAGGCCGATGGCGAGGATTTCGAACAGAAAAGCGTGGAAAAAGCGCTCTTTGATGGTTTTCTTGGCTTGCGTCATGACCCACCTCTAAGGTCGGTTGCTTCGGGAACACGGCGATTTTCGACGATATTTCCGGTACGATAAAGATAGAATCCATCGGAAATTCCGATACCAACCGCAGGCAGCCCATGATGCGCCATTCCCTGGAATCCCTGGCCACCTTTGCCCAGGTGGCCGCCGAAGGCACGTTTTCGGCCGCGGCCCGCAAGCTGGGCAAGAGCCAGTCCACCGTCAGCGAGACCATCGCCAACCTCGAGGTCGACCTGAACGTGACCTTGTTCGACCGCAGCCAGCGCCAGCCCACCCTGACCGAGGCCGGCCAGGTGCTGCTGCACCAGGCCTTACAGGTATTGGCGGCCAATGACCGCCTGAACCGCAGCGCCAGCCAACTCTCGGCCGGCCTGGAACCGCGCCTGACCGTCGTGCTGTCGGACACATTTCAGTCGGAGACCTTCGAGACCATGCTCGGCCAGATCGACCAGCGCTATCCGACGCTGCGCTTCGAGTGCCTGATCGCGGAATACGAGGATGTGGTGGCGCTGGTGCAACAAGGCCGCGCCCACCTGGGGCTGATGGCGGCGCAGGATAGCTATCCACCCGACATGGCCCGCGCGACACTGCGCGAGGCGTCGGAAATCGTGTTGTGCGTGGGCCGTGGCCATCCGCTGGCGGCATTGCCGGCGGTGACCGAGGACCATCTGACGCGCGCACGCGAACTGCGCCTGAGCACCTACGAACTGGATGACCGGGAGAACGCCCCATCGCATTCGACCTGGTCGGCGCCGGGCTACCTGATGCTGCTGGAAATGGCCACCCTGGGGTTCGGCTGGACCGAGCTGCCACGCTGGATGCTGCAACGCTTCGGTGGCGGCCAACTGGTGGAACTGACGGTGCCGGGCTGGCCGCGCCAGATCCGGGTGGACGCGGTCTGGTCGACCCGCCGGCCGTTGGGACCGGCCGGCGCCTGGCTGCTGCAGAACCTGACCCAGGCCTAGCGAGGTCCGCCGAGGAGGGCGCCGCCGCGCGCGGCGCATCGGCCGCTGGTGGGCGCCGCGCGCGCGTCCAGCGGCAGGCGCGTGATACGCACGCCGTTGGCCGCCAGCCAATCGCCCAGCTTGGGGCAGGCCAGCACCTCGTATTCGGCGCGGCGCTGGCGCGCCATGGCGCTGTCGCCGTGACTATCCTTGGCCGGATGGCACATCAGCAGATCGCAATCGCGGGCATTGAACAGCCAGTTCTGCAACAGATCGGCATAGCGCCGCTTGCCACCCTCGAAGTCATAGACGCCCAGCAGGCGGCGATTGGTGCGCAGGCCTTCGCGACGGGCGCTGCGGGCCAGCGCGGCCGCGCCCAGCGCCCCGATGACGCGGGCCTTGATCGATTCCTTCAACGGAATGCCGCAAAGCATGCCGGGCGCGGTATGGCGCAACCAGGGCATGCGGCCCCCGTAGCGTTGCTTGAGCAAGGCCAACAGGCGCTCACGGATCACCGGCAACTGATGCACATGCTGGTGGCCATCGACATAATCGGGCGCGCGGCCGAAAGCGGCTTCGAAAGCGTCGAACTGGCGCGCCAGGTGCCGGTCGATCCAGTCCACCGGCAGGCGCCGGGCATAGGCGCGCAGGATCAGGCGCGGCAGCGAAGGCAGGTCGGCATCGGCGCCGCCGCCAAGGGGTTCGGTGAAGTTCACATGCAGGCCAAGGTCGGCGTCCTGCGCCGCCAGCCGAGGGGCATTGGCCAGAAAGGTCGGGCCCAGCGACAGGCAACTGACCGCGCTCAGCCGGCCCATCGCGGCGAGCGTGATCATGCCTTCATCAATGTCGCCATTCATGCCAAAATCATCACCGCAAACCACTATGCGTTTGGTCAAATCCTCTCCCCGCATTTCTTCGTCGACACGCCCCACATGCGCGCCCTGGTCCAGCAAGTCATCCTGTTCATCGCCGTCGGATGCGCAGCGGCCGCCACACACTGGGGCGTCGCCGTCACCTGCGTGGAAGCCTTCGGCGCCGCCCCGTTGCTGGCCAACCTGGTCGGCTGGCTGGTGGCGTTCGTCGTTTCCTTCAGCGGACACTACCGGCTCACGTTCAGACATTCGAAAACACCCTGGACCATAGCAGCCCGCCGTTTCTTCTTCATTTCAGCCGCAGGCTTCATCATCAATGAATCCGCGTACGCCTGGTTGCTGCGGGTAACGGCGGTTCGCTATGACATCCTGCTGGCCCTCATCCTGATCGTGCTGGCGTTCGCCACCTTCATCACGAGCCGGCTTTGGGCGTTCCGCCACAAGTCCGCTGCTTGAAGGCGGCATCCGACACCACCAGCCACATCACGTATTTCACACTGGTCGCCACCGGCTCCAGGCCGGCCAGCGCGCGGTAATTGCCCGAATCCGACCGGGTGCCCCAGACCCAGTAGCGGGCGCCGTCGGGCGCCGCGCACAGGCGGGCATGGAATTCATCCGAGCTGACCAGGACCTGCTTGCCGACCGCGGGCTCGAACTTGGCCGCGTCATAGAGCTCCTTGCGCCAGTTGTCGCGCACCGGCACTTCCGGATTGAGCCAGTCGTCCACCACCCAGCTCGGCTTGGGCGCCTGGGCATACAACGCCAGGTCGAACGGGTAGGTGTGCAGCGAGACATAGGTATCGCCTGGCTGGGCCAGCGGCCGGATCACGGCGGCCAGCGGTCCCGCGCTGCCCCGGGCGCTGTGGGCGGCGATGCCAATGGCCACCACGCAGATGCCAGCGCCCACGCCAGCGCAAATCCGCACCAGGCGCGAAAACAGCGCGTCGGACTTCTGGCGCCCGGCGGCGGCGATCACTTCAGCCAGCAGGAACGCCAGGGGCGGCAGCGCCGGCACCACATAACCGATCAGCTTGGAATGCGGCAGCGAGAAAAAGCCCACCACCACCACGCACCAGATCAGCGCCAGGCGCCGCAGGTCGCGCTGCGGACCGTCGCCCCAGAAGGCCTTGCGCAGCAGCCCCCCGCCCCACAGCGACCAGGGCAGGCTCAGGCCCACCACCACGGGCAGGTAGAACCAGAACGGCTGGGCGTTGTTGAAACCGCTGGCGGCGAAGCGCTGGAAATGCTGGTAGACGAAGAAGTAGTCGTAGAAGCCGGGGTAACGGATCTGCATGAGCACGAACCACGGCACGGCCACGGCCGCGAACACCAGCAGCGCCGGCGGCCACAGCAGCGCGGCCAGGGCACGCCAGCGACGGCCCCATACCAGCCAGATGAACAGGATGGCGCCGGGCAGCACCAGGCCGATGAGCCCCTTGGCCAGCACCGCCAGGCCGGCCAGCGCCGCGGCGGCCAACGACATCCAGCGGTAGGCCTGGCCGCGCTCCAGGCGCAACACCGCATCGGCCGCGGCCAGCACGCACAGCGTGATCATGCCGGCCACCAGCATGTCCAGGTTGGCGAACTGCGCGCCGCCGTAGAAAAAAGGCATGGTGGCCAGCACCAGCGCGGTCAGCGTGGCGGTGGCGGCATCCCGATAGCGCCGCACGAAGCCATACAGCGCGGCCAGCGCGGCCCAGGCAACCAGCAACGACGGCAGGCGCGCGGCCCACGGATGCACGCCGAAC